>Ga0272448_1003491_pt1 | contig 18694 bp, 10 predicted proteins | sample YNPCB0191_FD_202220 | JGI IMG/M metagenome (GOLD analysis project Ga0272448, IMG submission 202220) | Hot spring sediment microbial communities from Yellowstone National Park, WY, United States - YNP-CB-019-1 | ecosystem: Environmental > Aquatic > Thermal springs > Hot (42-90C) > Sediment... | reverse complement strand
ACACGGACTTTCGGACATCCCAGACCCGCAATACGGGCACTTCCCACTTCCGACATCGTGAAAAATCAACGAACTACTGGCTCTACTGTCGAACTTGGGCTAGGCATGCTTCGGGGCGGCTCCGCCCAACCTTCCCCGCTGCATCAGAAGCTGCGCGATTGCCAGCATCTGGCTGACGGTCCAGTAGAGCACGAGCGCCGAAGCCATGTTGTAGAAGAGGAAAAGCATCATCAACGGCATGAACATCATCATCTTCTGCTGCTGAGGGTCGCCGGACGAAGGAGTAAGCCGGGACTGCCATATCGTGAGCCCCGTCATCACAAGAGGCAAAATGTTCAACGGTATCGGGAGCACACCCTGAAGAAGATTCTCAGGCTGGCTCAGGTCCCGAATCCAGAGAAAGCCGGCAAACCGCAGTTCCACAGCGCTGCGGAGCACAGTGAACAGGCCGAACAGCACGGGAAGCTGCACGAGCATCGGCACGCAGCCGGCCATCGGATTCACCTTGTTCCGCCGGTACAGTTCCATCACCTCCTGATTCAATTTCTGCGGATTGTCCTTGTACTTCTGGCGCAGTTCGCTGATCTGCGGTTGAAGCTCCTGCATCTTCTTCATGCTGACGTTGCTGAAATGAGTGATCGGCCAGAATATGAATCTGACGACGGCTGTAAGAAGAATGATCGCCATGCCGTAGTTGGGAATTAATCCGTGAAGGAAGTTCAACGCCCAAAGCAGCGACCTGCATATCCAGCGGTACCACTCGAAGGAGCCAAGCTCCATCACGTCATCCTGATGATTCCCCAGTCTGCGCAAATATTCGTACTTCTTCGGGCCCGCGTAATAGCTGAACGAGCGGGTGAACGAGCTTCCCGGAGCTGCGGTTTCGGCCCTGAAACGCAGCGCAGCGCTCGCTTCTGACAAGGTGAAAACCCTTGGATTTGCCATGTCGCGCTCAGCCCTGATCTCGCAGCCTCTCGCGCTCTTGTCCGGAGCGAGAATCTGCACAAAGTACTGATTCTTCACCGCCGCCCAGTCCAGCTCCCCTTCGAAACTCTGAGAAGCCGCAGCCGGTAATGCTGTGGCGTCGGGAGCGCCGCAGCCGAACTTCGGCGGATTGTATCCGAACATTCCCGCCAGCGTCCTGAAACCCCGCTCCGGCCTCGAGGCCCAGTGCACCACTTCCGCCCCGGCCTGTGACCGGAGAGTATCCACGCCGAGCACCGGGACTCCATACATGGCGGCGCCCAGCGCGCGCATGGACCCCAGCGCCACTCTGTGTTCAGGAACGGAACCGCTCTGGGACCGGAAAGTGTCAACGACGTTGATCTGATACCCATCGCCAAGTTCCACCCTGCGCGTCAGCCTCACGCCATGCGCCTCGGCTTCCATGACCGCGCTCCTCGCGTCATCCGAAACAGAAATGCTGAAGCTGCTGTTTCTACCGAGCCCAGGCACCCCATCCAGAACAAGGGCCGGACGCCTGGAGAAATCGAGGACAACCGGACCGCTGTCGCGATCAAGCCTGGCGCGGAATCCAGGCAGCGTAACGCTCGCGACGCCGGCCCCTCGCGATGAGAGTTCAACCGCCATCACGGAGTTGCTCAGGACCGCTCTCTGTTCCTCGACCGCGGCGCCGCCGCCCTCCTCTGATTCTTCGTCCTGCCCAGCGCTCTTCTGAAATTCCGGCGCATCCGTGGCGGCCGCCGAAATTACAGGAGGCGGATTTGTCGCTCCCGCAAGAGCGGCCGCCGCATCAGTCTGCCCGGCTCCGCCGCTCAGCGAGCGGGCCCGGCTCCACTGCTGCTGTCCGTACATCCACGCCAGCAGCGCCACAAAAAGCGCGATAACCGCTATCGTTTCGGTCTTGTTCATTCATCCCTCGTCCGGCCGCAATGTCTCCCGCTCGCAGGCTGCGGCACCGGATCATATCCGCCCGGAGCAAAAGGGTGGCACCTGGCCAGCCGCGAGGCCGCAAGCCACAGCCCCCTGAATGCGCCGTGCGCGGCCACAGCCTGCAACGCATACTCTGAACATGTCGGCCAGTATCTGCACGATCCGCCGAAAACCGGCGAAAGACAAATCTGGTAGAACCTGATCGCAACCCTGATCGCCGTCTCAATCATGTTCCGCCGGGGTGAAAATCCCCGCCTTGGCCGCCGCCGCAAGCAAATCCTGTTCCACAGCCCGCCGTCCGACCTTCAATATCGCGGACCGGGCAACCAGTATCACATCCACATCGCCGGCGAGTCTCCAACGGTTAAGCCGGAAAGCCTCCCGAAGAAGCCTTTTCGCCCTCGAACGGTCAACGGCCCTGCGAAAAGTCTTCTTCGCGGCTACGACTCCGAGCCTCAGGGATGCACCTTCGCCCCGCCTCGTCCACAGAACAAGGAAGCGTCCCTGAACCCTTGCTCCTCGCGCAAAAGCCTCGCGAAACGCATCGGCGCCTCTGAGCCTGCGGCTCCTGCCAAGCCGGCAATCCGGTGTCGGGTCCGATTGCTGTTCAGTCACGGCGATCCTGCGCGAGCAAGCCCGGCGTATCAGCGGGTAATAAGCCGCGCCCGCCCCTTTCGACGCCGTCTTTTCAGAACTTTCCTGCCGCCGGCAGTGGCCATTCTCGCGCGAAATCCCACCTTGTTCCTGCGCTTCCTCTTGGAAGGATGATACGTTCGTTTCATAAACCGTTCACCTCATCTTCTGCACCGGAAAACGCCGCAAGTTACCATCGCACAAGGCAATGTCAAGGAGCGCTTCGCGAAGGCGCAGAAATCGTCACCTGCTGATCCGCGAGAGCACAGCCTCGCTTATCGAACGACCGTCAACAAGAACGGGCGCCTGTCTTGGCCTCCATGCCCGCCGCTTGGCAAGAGCGGCCAGCCTGTGCCCCCGGGTGAAGAAGAAAAGCACATCAATCTGAAACGCAAGCCAGTAAACCGGCCGGAAAGTCCGCATCACCCTCAGCGTCTGCGGGTTCTCAGTCGAAAGGGCGCCTCCGCGCGCGTTGACTACCGCCCTGCACGCGATCTCAGCCGCCCGAGTGAAAAATCGCAGGTACGACCTCACCGCCGACACGTCAAAACCGTTTTTCAACAGTTCAAACAACTGCGATTCGGAATACCTTCTGCCGGGCGCGACGGGCTCTCCACGCCTGCCTGCGAATCTCTCCATAACACGAATGGGCGACATTGCTTTACCGCTTGCCGCGTTAACAATCAGACGGCCGTCCGGCTTAAGGACTCTGTGGCATTCCTGTATGAAAGCCTCATCCGAAACAGCAGTTTCGAGGCCGGACAACACCACAACAGTGTCGAAAGCATCCTTCCTGAAGGGAAAGGCCTGCCCGCTCAGCACGCAGACCGTATCGCCGAAACACTCCGCAAAATGAGGAGCCAGAGCCGCATCGAGGATCAGAGTCTGCCACTTCCCGCCGCACCGCCTTATCTGCTGCGAAAGAACGGGATTGCCCGATCCCACCTCCAGGCAGTCCCCCTTCTCTACCGAAGGATCCGTCAGCATCCTCGCTGTCTCATGAAGCAACAGACGGTCCGGCAGGGAACTGCGCAGCACCTCAGCCCAGAAATTGTCCCTGTATCCTCTGCTTTGCGCCATCATTTCGCACGGCCTTAATACACTTCCTGACCTGTTTCTGTCCATATCCTCCTTCGCATCCCAGCAGTCAATCCGAGCCGGCGCGTCTCTCACTGTCCGCAGCCGACTGCAGCGAAGCAGGCGGCCGAGGCGAAGGGCGAAGCGCGGGAATTCCATCAACGAAAAGGCCTATCCCCATGAAACATTCACGTCCGTCCGCCTCCCTTGTCTTCATGGCCTGCGGCAGCACGAACGAATCGTTCGCATAGGCAGGAACCGAGCCCTTCGGATATGAGTCCTTTTCGCGGCCTATATCGAAGAAGAATGCGAAGTTGCCTCCCACCCCCGGATAACCCTCCCCGAGCACAGTGGCGTCTCCGAAACGACTTCTTTCGTACCTGTCCGCCCCGCCCCTGTGCCAGCTTACCGCAAGGCTTTTCGCCGCCGCCCAGCCTGTGTTTCCCATCTCGCCCTTGCCGTGCAAATCGCACATGCAGTCGTTTCCGCCCAGGTCAACGAGAAAGCCTACGCCCAGATCCCACGCCGTGCCTCCGCCGAGCATGGAAGCGCTGTACCGGTCGTTTCCTTCCACATCCACCAGAAACCCCATTCCCCTGTGGCAACCGTTGCCTAGCGCATGGTTGCCGGACCATGAGGAATGGTTGGCGCCGTCCGGCCCTCGTTTGACGAAATACGTGTCGCTGCCGGACTCGTCAAAAACAGCGCCCGCCCCGCCTGCATATCCTGACGCTATCCCGAACGATGATCCGATGTAACTGTCGTCGCCACGCCGGTCTCTCACAATGCCGATGCCTCCGCCCAGCGTCGGCCTGGGCTCGTTTCCGCGTTTCTCGGAACGCCACGCCGTCCCGTATCCTATGCCAGACCCGTCGTACCCGTTGTCCCATTCCTGTCCGGCGCTGTAGCCGCTTTCAAATAGCCCCAGACACTGGTAGTGGTCGTTGCCCGCCCAGTCGTCAACGAGCCCGATGGAGCCGGTGAGGCCGGCCCCTATGGAGGCGCAGCCTGCCGCATAAACATCATCCCCGCCTCCATCTTCGAGCACCCCGATCCCGCAGCACATCCCTGTTCCGAACGCGAGTTTCTGTCCGAGGTACAGATCGGCCCCGCACTCGTCCACCAGCACCCCTATCCCCATGAATCCGCATCCGAATGAAAAGCCGGAGTTCAGCATTACTCCGCGTTCTGCCGGCCTTTCTGGATCTCCGAAGAGCGCCAGAGGGGGCACAATGCGGGTGTTCTGCCCTTCGGGATCGGCCATCAGAATCGAGCATCGAGTCAACTCGCGAAGATTGATGTTCGTGGAAAGCCCCTGGCAGTAGCGGTCGCTTCCGCGCCTGTCCACGAGCACCCCGACGCCGAGAATCCCTGCTCCGGGCCCGCCTATGCCGTCAACCCGATATACGTCGTCTCCGGACAGGTCAATCAGCAGCCGAACCGGCCATCTGCCGACTTCCTCCGCTCCGCGTGAAAACAGATAATCATCGTCGCCGCCGGCATCCACGATCACGGCCGCATCCGGGTCCCGGTAAACATTCCGTCCCTTTCCGCCTATCACCACTTTCCCGTAGGCGGTCTGATAAACGCCGATCAGGCTGCCTTCGACTCCATCAATGCCCGAGGCGGTCTCTTCTGCGCTTTCCAATTCCCTCTCAAGTTCCTTCAGAAACGCCGGCGTCAGAATTCCGCGAAGCGTCTCCGTCGCCCGGCGCATTTCGGAGAAATCAATTTTCCCGAGGTCGTCCTCAACCCACCGGTCGGGTTTTCCGCCCGACGGGGCTGGAAAACCGGCGAGCGTGTGAAGATACCAATAGACATCCATTTCGTTGGTGAAACAGGCCGGAATCTTCAAGCCCGCCTTCAGGGTTCTCGCTTCGCCCGGCGGAGCGTTTGTGTCGAACGGGTCGGCCGGAGCGAAGAACCAATGGAAATAGTACTCGGGCGCGCCTTTTGACCGGCCGAGAAACCGTTCGCCCGCCGAGGCCAGCCACGCTGCGGTGAACCCGCAGGCCCTGCGCCATTCGCTGGGCACGTTCCTGAGCGCGCCCGAGTCCACCATCGCGGCGGCGTTCGTGAACGCGCAAACAAGCCTTTGCGACGCCGTCCCACGCAAACGCCGGCCGATCGCCAATCGCCTGTTCCCTGCCGTCGCGCCGGGCAATTCAGCGGCCATTGAAGAGGCGGCGGCAAATCCAGCCGAAAGAGGATCAGGGGCTTTGGTCCACGACAGGACAAGATCCCACGCCATGAGCGGCGCATCCAGCGGCGCCTCGCGCAAATGTATCAGGGCAGGCATCGTTTCCGCCCCGCTGTAAATGTCATTGGCTCTGGCATAGGCAACGGCATTCGACAGCCACATCTTCCAATGAGCCGTTATTCCGGCATCTGGATCCGCAAGCAGAGCCGCCGCCTCATTCGATGCTCCGGCAGGGAGACAGCCTTTCTCCAGAACATCGCGCAGTGTCCGGCTCATGCGCCTGAGTTCAGGCCGAACGTTCTCACCGAGGCAGGACGCGGCGGAGGCCAGTCCGAACCCCATCGCTGCCAGAACCGCCATGCACATTTTCGCGCGCCTGTTCATCGAGGCGACTCCATCACCCCGGATTCTGCGTCCTGTCCGACTCTTGCCGGCACAAATGAGACCTTGCAAACGACCCGACTCTAACTCAATATCCGCGCTTTCAAAAGCTCATTTGAACGAGCAGAAGACGGAGAAACGGCCATGCTGATGACGCAGCGCGAAAGATTCCTTGCCTTTGCGAACTTCGAGCGGGTGGACCGCGTGCCCAGATACGCCACTTTTGTGGACAGTCTCCTCAAGAAGCTCACCGAACACCTCGGAAAGAGTCCGAACGATCATTTCGACATGGACAGGGGGCATGGCGCCGGACTCCGGCCGCCCGAAGGATTCAAGTTCCCAGACTACTCCGTATATCACCCGGGCAAGGTCAGCGGGAAGGACGGGTTCTACATTGACGGCAACGGCTGCGGCCACCAGACGCATGGTTTCTATCATTTCACCGAATACATAAGCCCGTTGAGAAATGCCGTGAGTTTCGATGAGATCCGTTCATACCCGTTCGTAAGCAACGAAGGCTGGCTGGACGACAAGATGCGGGAGGCGCGGGACGAAGCCCATCGGTCGGGAAGACCGGCAGTCATTTTCGTCGGCCACATGTACGAGAACGCATGGCAGGTCCGCGGATACGAAGCCTTTCTCGCCGACCTTCTCACACAGCGCGATTGGGCAGAATACATCCTGGACCGCTTCTTCGAAAACAACCTGCGGACGGCTGAGGCCGCAGCCCGGGCCGGCTATGACGCCATCTACACAGGAGACGATGTTGCCAACCAGAACGCGCTCATGTTCAGCCCTTCGGTCTGGCGCGAGGTGATGAAGCCCCGATGGGCGAAGGTGATCGCTGCCGCTCGCGCCAGAAAGCCAGACATCCACGTCTGGTATCATTCAGACGGAAATGTGTCCGCGATTCTCGATGATATTGTGGAAATCGGCATAACCATCCTCAACCCGGTTCAGCCTGAATGCATGGACCCAATCGCCATCCGCAGGCGTTACGGCAAACGTCTGGCGTTCGATGGATGCATCGGCACCCAGAGCACTTTCCCATTCGGAACGCCAGCTGAAATGCGGAAAGTCGTGAAGGACCTCGCAGCAGCGCTCGACGCTCGAAATGGCGGCCTCATGCTCTCGCCCACGCACGTCCTGGAACCCGAAGTGCCGGTGGAAAACATCGAGGCATTCTTCAGCGCCTGCGACGAACTCTGATCCCGCCGACAGCAAGCGTGCGCCACCCGGCAGCCGCGCTGCAGCGGATTGCAAAACATCCGATCACGGAAAGGCAATCAGGCCTTTGCGTTTTTTCGGCGTCCAACGCCGGCAAGATTCGGGGCCTCGATGCCGAGATTCGGGGCGATGGATCCGTCAAGAAACCTGATCCGGCCTCCTTCGCCGATTTCCATTCGCGGATCCGCCACGAAATTCGACCCGGAACGCGGCGGAAAGACAACCGGTCCGCTGTTCCGCTCCAGGCTCGAAAGGCGGTCGTGCATGTCCCAGCGAATTTGTCCGCTTCCGCTCCAGAAAATGTTCCGGCGCATGGTGCCGATGCCTGAGTACGACGTCGAAAACCTCAGTTCGCCCCCTGCGCTCAATATGTTCCGCTCGAGCGCAAAGTCTTCGCAGTTGGCCAGTGAAAAAGTCATTGTTCCGGAGGCAACGCAGATGTTGTTGCGCAGTACACAGCGCCGTGCCATGTGCATGTGAAGAGCCCACGGCGCGCCCTCCGCAAGGTTTCCCTCCACGCGAGAATCCTCGCTCTGCTCGTCCAGATAATATGCGTGAACCTGCTCGTCCCGGACACTGTGAGTGTAATTGCCGCGAACCAGGCACTCCTTTCCGGCAAATATGTAAACAGCCGCTCCGTCCACAAGCTGCTCCATCACATTGTGGAAGAGATTGCGCTCGATCCTCAGCCGCCGGCCTCCGGCGGCTATGGCCGAATAGGGGGTGTGGTGTATCTCGTTATGCTGCACGAGCCAATTTTCCCCGTGAACCCGAAGCGCGATTGCGCTCGGGTATGTCAGACCCGGCCGGCAGATGAGAGTGTCGAATACGCGGCCTCCGATTCCGTCCAAATTCAACCCGCCCGCGCCTGTGTCTTCGATCTCGCAGCCGAGGCACAGAGTGCCGTCGCTTTTCAGCGCCCTTGCAGCCCACCCGCCCGCGCCTGCGATTCTCACATTCTCAAGCCTCAGCCCCTTGGCATGCTCGGCTTCCACAGCACCCTCGAACGCGCACCCGCCGAAGCCTCCGGCCTTCATGGGAGTAGTCGTGGAAGAGAACGTCAGGCCGCGCAGGCACACGTCTTCCACACGCTGTTCAGGCCGGCCTGCGACCCTGAGAATGCAGAAACGCGCGGGCGCAATGATCTTTGCATGCGCCATGTCCTCCTTCTCAAGAGGCCAGTACACCAGCCGCCCGCGGGTTCTGTCGAGATACCACTGGCCCGGCCTTGTCATTCCCTCCCTGGTGTTCCACATCACAAAAGTCCTGGCCTGTTCCTTCCAGCTCCCGAACGCGCCGGGCGGATGGCCGGCCGGGGTGGAGAACTTCATGATGCCGGCTTTTCTGTCCACCGACGCCACGCCCACCAGCGACTCATCCCAGGAGTGATAGATCGTCAGTTCGGCGTTGGCGGGATCGAAATCCGGTGGAAGCGTTTCAGGACGATACCGCAAGGTGGTCAGTTCCTCCTCTGTCGGTTTGCGATCCCATCCCCCTTTTGTGGAGCTCATCCATCGCGCGTCGAAAACGCTCTCGTGCCGTATGGAGCCGGATGCCGGAAATCTCGCCCTGTCCGCGAACCGGCCGTTGACAAGCAGGCTGCGGAAATCCCACACCCGCTCCTTCACTCCCGGCAGTTCAGCCGAAAACCAGCCATTCGGTTCGCGGACCCATCCTGATACAGGTCTTCCTCCATAGAGCACCGGGCGCTCATCAGGTGCAGCCCGTATGACCAATCCGCTGTCCTCCGGCCCGATCTCGATGAAAACGTCGAAATGCTCGCCTCCGTGAACCACAATCTCCCGCGGCCTTCCGGGACCTGCCTGTCTTGCCAGCGCAAGCGCGGCCTGAAAACTCGATACAGGTTGCGACGCTGTTCCACTATTTCTGTCGCTGCCCTCAGGCGAAACATGAATGACTGCTCTTTTCATCCTTCTCTCCCATGCTTTCCCCTGATGCTACACGTCCACGGCCTCTCCTGTACAGACCTGAAGCGCCACCACGCACAGCACGACATCCGGCAGGAAGCAGCCCACGACATGTTCGGCCCGCATTGCACCCCATCCGGCGAGGTGCAGCTTCTTATTGCGCGCGCTCCTCCGCCGCTGATACCGTCCCCTTGATCTCAAAACCGCTCACTGCCGGTCCACAGGGGAACATGATGGACAAACATGATTCGATCGCAGCGGCCGGTCACATTCAACGTTGCCGCCCTCAGGGAATTCCTCCCGCTCGGCCAGCGCATGGATCGTTTCGCAATAGATATTGACAAGCACGGCGCGTGGAGCGAGTGGATTTGTAAATCCGCCATCGGCGCCCACCGGCTGATCCGGGGACCGGAATGTACAACGCGCCGTGTGCGACTGCGAATCGTTGAAAGCCCTGTGTGCCCCGCCATCTCGGAATTTAGCCTTTTCTATGACGCACAGACTGCCGAACCGCGCGTTCCCTGCGCCTCGCAATGGCTCGCGCATGAACGTTGACGTTGGCTCGGGTGCTGGTCCCGACGGTACTGCGCATCGCCGGCCGTGAAGGTGCTCGTTGGCGCCCGGCCCTTCCGCTTTCGCAGCGAAGCGGTTAACCCAGATTTTGCGTTTGAAAAACGGCCGGACTGCACACCCTGCCTGAAAAGCCTGGTTTCAGGCACCAGAAGCGTTGAATGCGCAAAGGATTGTCTGCTGAACAGCCGGTGTTCAAAGTTGATATGCGGGTTTTCCATGCTAATGTGTTCCCCTGTGCATGTTGACGGAAAAGAAATGGTTCGAACCATCCTGGCCGCTCCTGAGGACCCGTCCATCCGGCATCTTGCCTGGCCGAAAATTGTCAGAACGCCGGCCGGAACACTGGTTCTGGCATACAGCGCAGGAGTGGGACACAACAAGGGCGGCTCCGGCCTGGCTGTGTCTGTCTCCAGAGACAACGGCCTTGCCTTCTCTGCGCCAACGCTGCTCTGTTATTTCCCACGCGACGACCAACGCTACAGAGACATGGGCAACCTGGCCATGGGACTGGGAACCGATGGGTCGGTCGTCATCCTCTGCATGGCATTCTCCGCCGAAAGCAACACCGTACTTGGCTGGATTTCTTCAGATGATGGCATGACATGGACAAGGGCCGACACCTCGCCGCTCGGCGACAACCGCACCGGTTCGGTGTACGGGCATGTGTTTCACGTTCCAGGCAGGGGCCTGGCGGTATTCGGCCACTACAGAAGGCCGCGCAGCCGCGGCATCTGGATTGCCTTTTCGACCGACAACGGCAGAACATGGCAAGAACCGCAAACAGTCTCGAACGGCGAGTACGCGGAGCCTGCGTTTGTATTTGCCGGCGGAAGGCTTATCGGACTGGTCCGCGAGGACGCTGCCTGCGGCTACCATCAGTTGGTGAGCGATGATTTTGGAAACACATGGCAGTTCACACCGCGGGTCATCGGCAGCAAACTGAACGCCGTCAATCCGAGTCCGTTCGTGGCCGCTGATCCGGAGCGGGCCGGAGTCCTTTATGCGCTCCAATCCGAACGGGAACCTGTCAACGCCATATCCCTCTGGACAGCGGATGTTGAAACCCTTCAATGGAAAAAAGCCTGCTCAGTGACTCGCGGACGCGGCGATTGGACTTATCCATGGATGACGTACGCGGGCTCGGACAAGTGGTATATGGTGTACTACGAGGGCAGCGTCGAACGCTCATCCCTGCGCGGGGGAATCATCTCGATCGCTCCCTCCGAGGAATAGCGTGGCACAGGCCGCAGGACTGGATTTTCGGAGTAATCATCAGCAGGGACACGGTTGTTTCGAGGAGGCAGAACCGATGAGCGCATTCAAGGCAGAAAACTCCGTGGAAATTCTTCCGGATCCGCGGACGATCAAGTGTTTCTGCTGCGATCTTAACTGGGCGCGTTTCGACCGGCCTTTTCCGTCAACGACAGCGGCCATGGCATCGGACTGGCATGCGGTTGACGCGAAGGAATACTTCGACTGGCATGTGGAGTTCGGATGCAATGTGATATTCTGCCAGGCCTATCTTTTCGGCGGCACGGCCCTGTACCCATCGCGACTCGGTCCGCTGGCGCCCAGCAACGGCTCCACCCTCCTCCCGCGCCTTTACGAGATGTCACGCGACGCAAAGATGCCTTTCGTGAGTTACTTCTGCGCAGGAGCCGACCTCACCGTCGCCGCTCACCGGCCTCACTGGCTCGTTCCCGGCAGCCTGCAGAACTCCCACCACGGCTTCCTCGCGCCGGAAAGCCCGTGGACCGATCTCCTCTGCGAGCGAATCTCGGAATTTCTGGGCATGTACCCGGTCGAATGGCTGCTGTTCGACTGGTTCGTTTACGGCAGCCTCCATGTGGACGATTTTCGAGTCCGGCGCGCATGGTTCTCCGAAAAACCTTTTCGTGAAATTACAGGCCGCACCATGCCGGAAAAGGCGGAGGAAATCAGCGCTGAGGAAAACCTGCTCTACAAGCGGGAAATGCTCGCCCGACAATTCCGCGCCATACGCAAAGCCGTAAGGGCCGCCTCGCCTGGAACGAAAATAATGTTCAACGTGCCTTACTGGAAACCGGCGGAAGATGTCTGGAAAGATCATCCGATGTTGCTCCAGAGCGATGCGCTGTTCGCGGAGTGTTCGCGGGAAGATGTCGTGGAATGGCTTCTCAGCGTTCGACGGCCACGGCAGCGGGTGATGACAACGATCATCGGCCGCGTGGATTCGAAGGGCGAATGCGACCCGGAGACATGGCGCAAGTGGCATGAGCGCGGCCTCGATTTCTTCGGCTACGCATGGGGAACCCCTCCGGATTTCCGGCCGCACCCTGATTACAAACGCCAACTCCAGATCGTGCGCCGCGCCTTCCGCGCCATCGGGTGATTACTCTTGCATCCGACTCGACGCGGCAGGACCGATCGGTTCATCTCAACCCGCGCCGCGCGCGCCGCAGCGCGCCATCCAGCACGATCAGCCGCACGCCGCAAAGCCACAAAACCGGGATTCTGCGGTTTTCCCGAGTGCGGCAGACGCGATGAGCATTGTGCCTGAACCCCATGCTCTTGCGATCGGTTATGCGAACCGGCCGTTTCTCAAACCCAGAACTCCCGAAAAAAACAGTGACACCAGACGCCCTCTTTGCTCATGCTGTCCGGCGCCAATTCGAAGGAAATGGAAAGGGGAACAGAGCCATGAAAACTTCGGATCTGCTTGCGGTCATCGACAAGTCAGTTGCCGAGCTCAACAGGGGACATGTTCTGGAGTGGAGATATCCGGAGAAGAAGCCTTCTGATCCTTTCACTGCGACCATCAAACCTTCCTGGAGGAAATTCGAGCCGGGGCCGGGACCGTGGAAAAAGAACGGAAAGAACTGGTTCTGGTCTGAGTTCACCTTCCCCTCGTCCCATGCCGGTATTCCGCTGGCAGGCACCCAGGCGTTGCTTTTCATACATGGCTGGATGCCTTTCACGATGTGGGTTGACGGAAAGGAGTTGTTCCGCGAGGAACATGCTTGGATGGCCACAGGACCGATCGCCGACCCCTTTCCCGTTCCGGTCGAACCCGGCGCCAGGCACAGATTTGTGCTTTGCATCGAACCTACCGAACTGCCCGGCGGCGGGCTTTCCATTCACGCGGAGTTCCGATACCAGCCGGCTCTCGAAACGGCGGCTGACATCGGCGCCGTTGCCGCCGAACTGCGCATGGCCCAGGCCCTTGCCCGCACGGAAGCGGAGAAGTCGCTGGTGGAAAAAGCCGCAGCCGCGCTCGATGCGAAGTCTCTTGCCGGACAGAATTGGGCAGACTTTCTACTGTCCGCGGAGCGGATGGAGAAAATCCTCGCGCCGCTGTCCCCCCGAGCCAAGGATCTCACTGTCCATCTCATCGGACACTCGCACATAGACATGGACTGGATGTGGACGTGGCAGGACACGCTCCACTGCATAAGGCGCGATCTTAAGGCGGTCTCGGACATGATGGATGATTTCCCGGATCTGACATTCACGCACAGCCAGGTCTCGACCTACCGCGCCTTCATGGAAAGCGATCCCGAAATCTTCCGCAAGATAGTTCAGAGAATCCGCGAGGGACGCTGGGAGAATGCGGCGGGCACATGGGTGGAGGGCGACCTCAATATGGCCGACGGCGAATCAATCGCCCGTCATATCCTGTATTCAGCCGACTGGACCCTGCGGCACATGGGAAGCAAGGCTCGCGTTTTGTGGGAGCCTGATACTTTCGGCCATCCAGGCAACATGCCACAGATAGCCAGGCTGGGCGAATTCGATTGCTATTTCCACTGGAGGTGCAACCCGGACAAATACGACGGATGGCCGGTGTGGAAATGGGTTGGAATTGATGGAACCTCGATCACCGCCTTGTCGCAGTGTTATGGCTCCGATCTTTCTGCAGGCGCCATCGTCAGCCGGGCCATCCGGCATCTGAGGGACGGCTTCACGGACGCCCTGCATGTCTGGGGCATGGGTGATCACGGGGGAGCCCTGTCGCGTCACCAAATCCTGCTCATGCGGCGCTTTATGCATCGGCCGCTGATACCCGCCGTGGAATTCAGCACCATGGGACGGCTGGTGGATGCAATCCGCCGCCAGAACCCGAAGCTCCCCTCGGCGCGGGGCCAGACATACACGCTTTTCGAGGGGTGTTTCACCACCCACGCCTCCATCAAACGGGAAAACCGCCTGTGCGAGGGCGCCCTTCTTGCAGCGGAAACATTCGCTGTTCTTGCCGGAATCAATGCCAATGACCGACTGCGCGATGGATGGCTGAACACTCTTTTCAATCACTTCCACGACATATTTGACGGCGCGGCCGTCCATGACACATATCGCAACGCCAGTGTCAGATCCCGGAAGGCGCTGCGCGCCGCGGCCAGAGTCGAGGAAGAGGCTCTGAAGCGGCTGTTCCCGTCCGCCGCGCCCGGCCTGGTTGCCGTTGCCAACCCACTTGGATTCAGCCGCACCGAGCCGGTGTTTGTCAGGCTGCCGGCTGATGCTCGTTGGGTGGAGGACGAAGACGGCAGACTGCTGCCCGTGCAGAAAACCGGTGGCCTTTCCTGCTTCGTTGCGGCAGATGTCCCCGCCTTTTCGCATCGAACCTACAGAATGGTCCACGGAAGGCGGACGCCTGCCGAAGCTTCCGGACTGAGCGTGCGCGAAGAGGGCGGGTATTTCCGCATCGAGACCGCATCCGCTGTCTCGATGCTCGGGAAGGCCGGAGGCATCATTGGATCGTACTTTGACAAGACACTGGACCGGGAGTTCGTCGCCTACGGCATACCGATTCCCCTCACGCACGTTCCCACCACCCACGCGGAGCTGGCATTGAACGTCTTCCATGTGAGCGACGAATCGCACAACGGCATGACGGCGTGGCTGATAAACGACATCATGCGCCGGGAATATCTTGTCCGCGGCGCGGATGTGCGGCTTGTGGAATGCGGCCCTGTGTTCGCAAGATTCAGGGTGCGGCACGCGTTCAGGTCCTCGCGCATAGAGGAATACATAACGTGGTACGCGGATCTGAACCGGGTTGATTTCGACATACGGGTTGACTGGCGCGAAAAGGGCTCCGAGAAGGTCGGCGTTCCGCAGCTCAAGGTAGGCTTTGCCTGCAGCATCGCGGGTCCAAGGGCAAGGACCGAAGGGCCTTTCTCCATCCGGGAGATACCGGCCGATGGAATGGAAATGCCCACCCAGAAATGGGCGGATGTGACAGGCGACGGCGCGGGTTTTGCCGTGCTCAACGATTGCAAGTGCGGCGTGGACATGCTCGGGAGCCGCATCCGTGTAACGCTCCTTCGAAATCCATATTTCCCCGATCTGGACACGGACTGCGGCCGCCACAGGGTGAGGCTCGCCTTCGTGCCGCACGGCCCTCGCATGAGCAACGCTGAGCTCGTGCGGCGCGGCATGGCGTTCAACAGACCTCTTCGCGCCATTGCCGGAGGCAAAGGCAGAAGGGGAACGGCACAACTCAGAGTGGAAGGCTCATCTGACGCGCTTGTGTGCACGACCATGAGACGGGCGGAACATTCCGACCGCATTGTCATGCGACTTTTCAACACAGCCGACCAGCCTGCATCTGCCAGGGTCGCGCTCGGCCGCGGACTGGTCTCGGCGGAAGAGGTTACGTTCCTGGAAAACCCTGTCGGCTCGAACGTCAGGCTGGAGCGCGGAGCCGCCGTCCTTCGCTTCAGGCCGTTCGAAATCAAGACCCTGTTGTGCAGGATCAAAGGCTGGGCTTGAAAGCGCCCGTCACAGATGGGTCATGACAAGCGCCTGGCTGCGTCTGTCAAGCGCGTACAGGTCCGTGATCTGATAGCGGTTTTCGTCAATATCGGTTATGATGAACCTGGCGGCCGACGGCCGGATTACGTGCTCCCTCAGATCGCGGGTCATGAACGATCTTCGGCCGCGGTCAGTCTCGACATCCCATTCGACCACTCCGAAACGTTCCCTGACATTGATGACTCGGCTGATTGTTGGAATCAAATATCGCCGCTCCAATTCTTCCTGCGCAGCCTTCCTGCTCTCGGAATCCAGATCGTCCAGACTGCGCAACACGCCGACTTCGTCGCCCGCCCCGTCGCGGATGCTGAACCACTCTTCGGGTCTTGTGATGGGGAAAGCCCGCAGGATCGCGACCTTCAGCACGGTGCGCTCGTTCTCGATCGTAAGACGCAGCGTTGCCCCGTCCCTCCATAATCGCAGCTTCGCGCCGTCCAGAATCCTGAGCTGCGCCGTTCCAGTGGCACAACCCGCCCCAATAACGCTGTCCTCCCTGCGCATAGCCACGGTCATCCTCCAACCGCCACCATGGACGAGAGCGCCTTCTGCGCCTCGACCAGCCTGTGAAACTCGCCCCCGCGATCAAGGAGTTCCTGGTGAGTCCCCTGCTCGATGACCTCGCCGTCCCTGAGCACGATGATCCGGTTCGCGTTCCCCAGCGTGCTGAGACGATGAGCTATTGCAAACGTGGTGCGCCCTTTCACCATGCGCACTATCGCCTCCTGAATCTGCTTCTCCGTGTCCGTGTCAACCGACGTCGTCGCCTCGTCCAGTATCAGAATCCGCGGGTTGTGCAGAATCGCGCGCGCTATCGAGACTCTCTGCCGCTCTCCGCCAGAAAGGAGCTGGCCGCGTTCTCCCACTTTCGTGTCATATCCATCGGTCTTCCCGACGATGAAGTCATGGGCGTTTGCGGCCTTCGCCGCGGCCATTATCTCCTCGATGCCGGCATCCGGATTTGCATAGCTGATATTTTCAGCGATTGTCCCGTTGAAGAGAAAAGTGTCCTGGAGAACAACTCCTATCCGGCTCCGCAGGTCGCGCTGGCGTATTTTGCGGATATCTGTGCCGTCAATGAGAACCGCGCCCTCCTGAACGTCGAAAAGTCTGCAGATGAGGTTCACGGTCGTGCTCTTGCCGGCTCCGCTCCTGCCCACGAGCCCTATCATTTCCCCTGGCTGGACCGTGAAACTGACATGTTTCAGCGCGGGTTTGTAGCTCTCATAGCCGAACGTGACGTCCCTGAACTCGACGCTCCCCTTCATATCCGGAAGCGGCACAGCGTCAGGCGCATCCGCAATTTCCATGTCGCTGTCCAGCACTTCGAAGACCCGCTCCGCGGATGTCAGGGATCTGGCCAGATAGTCGGCAATTCTGCTAAGGAACTGAAGCGGATGGTAGAACATGCCCAGATATGCCTGGAAGGTCATCAGCGTACCGAGCGTGAGCGTTCCGCCGAGGACCTGTCTGCCTCCGATATACCACACGAGCAGCGAACCGGTGCTTGTGATGAACCACAGGACAGGAAACAGCGTGGTCCACGTCTGCTCGGCGGCAGTGTCCGCGGAGAGCATCTCGCCGCTCCTGGTCTCGAACCTCCGGATCTCCTCCTGTTCCTTGGCGAACACCTTGACCACCCGCTTCCCTGACAGCGAATCGCTGACGGTCGCGGTGACGCGCGCCCTGTAGTGCCAGTAGCGGTGCCAAAGCGACATCACATGCCGCCAGAAAAGATGCGAAAGCATCAGGACGACCGGCACCGGCACCAGCGCCAGAAGCGTGAGGCGCCAATTCATTGCCATCAGGACTGCGCCTATCCCCACAAGGGTCAGAATGTTGACCACGAAATACTGCATTCCATCCACAAGCACGGCTTCGAGCGACTGGGTGTCCTGCGTCACGCGCGCTATCATCGCGCCGATGGGATGTTTGTCGAAGAAACGGAGCGCCAGGAATTGCAACCGCGCATAAACCTGCACTCGCAGGTCGTGCGAAAGCCGCGTGCCGACAAGCACCAGCAGACGGGCGCGCCAGATGTTGATGGCGTTGGACGCCACCTGGCTTGCGAGCAGGGCAAGAACCAGCCAGCCGAGCAATCGCAATCGCTGTTCAATCGGAAGGGCAGACTCCGCCGGCGGAACGAGAACCTTGTCCATCAATGGCCGCGTCAGATACGGCGAAACAAGGCCAGCGCCAAGGCCAGCCACCATCAGAATCCACACCACAATCATGGACCGCCAGTATGGCTTCAAATAGGCGGCCAGGCGGAGCATCACCCTGCCTTTGTTGAGGCACAACGGGCAGATTCTTGTGCCCTCGGGCAGTGGAAAGCCGCACTTTGGGCAGCGCTGTTGTTCTTCGGGCTCCGGCGGAAGAACAGGCTCTCTCGCCTTCGGATCGCTCCGCGCCACCGCCTCCCTGTATGCGGCCAGATCTCCCAGATACCCTGCCAGACGGCTGAACCGTCTTCTGCAGGCGTTTGTGAACCGCGCAGCCTCCATGGTTCTGCCACGCACGGTCAGTATCAGCGAGGCTCCGCCGACCAGAGCCTCGACCTGCGCTGAGTCAATATCGTTTATCGGAACGTCGAGGGTGGGTGACCCGTTGCCATCGCCTGAAAAACGCAGCAGCCTGTCGCGCGTCAGCGCCACCCATTCGCTGCCAAACCTCCCCTCCCGGGTCAGGTCCGCCTGTGCAGCGGCGACAACCGGGCCGCAGCCGGCGGTTGCGGCAAACCTGTCCAGAGCTTCAGGCCATCGAGACATAGCCCCCGCATCCTATCCCCGCCCTGCCAGCGACTCAACCCGGATTTTGAGATCGCTCAATCCTGGCTTTGAGATCGGCCCGGGCGCGGCTTCTGCCTTGTTGCGAGGCGCGTGCAGCATGGGCGTAAGGCTGTGGCCGGCAAAGCCACAAATCATGGGTCATTCAAACACAAACGGAACATTGGTCGTGGGGTCGCTGAACATCAGACCTATCGGCCAGTAGA
>Ga0272448_1003489_pt1 | contig 18699 bp, 15 predicted proteins | sample YNPCB0191_FD_202220 | JGI IMG/M metagenome (GOLD analysis project Ga0272448, IMG submission 202220) | Hot spring sediment microbial communities from Yellowstone National Park, WY, United States - YNP-CB-019-1 | ecosystem: Environmental > Aquatic > Thermal springs > Hot (42-90C) > Sediment... | reverse complement strand
TGCTGAGCCTTCTTGGCCCATCTGGACGCGAACGACGGATGCCGGTCAGATCAGATGGCTCGTCGAACGGATAGTCAGAGCGCATGGGGAGGGAGGACAGTCTGTCGAACAGGCTATGTACACGGGTTTGCAGGTTGAGGTCGTTGTCCAGGTCAAGCTGAGCAAGGGCGTCGAATTCGCCTTCAACAGTCGAGATGTCGCGGCCTTCGTCTATCAATTGCTCGCGCTCGACGGTGAGGTCGGACCGGCTGATATAGAGGAATTTCAAGTTCATTGCATGTCCTCGCAGAGTGGAGTTGGTACGCGTCGGCCTCGACAAGATTACCACAGTCCACACCACAATGCAAGCAGTTTGCCCTGGTGATTGAACACACTTATTCGATACTGACAACGACGTGTTGGCCATCATCGTCGTCCTCAATATCAACGATTCGCCCGGCAGCGCCACTCTTGAGAGCACTCATGATGCTGTCAAAGTCCAAGTCGGCCAACTCAGGAACGTTTTTCATGCCCAAGGTCAAACCCATCTTGCTGGCAATGTCCACAAGCGCCAAGGGAATATTAACATTGACTTTGGCGCGCCCGGTACGAGTATCTGTCACATTGATCCGTAGCGTATGCGCTTTGACCGAGGGCGCCGACGACTGGCGTTGATCAGATATGTCGAGCACCTCGAGCAATGTGGCCGCCTGTTCGGCGGTGATCTTCCCCTCGCGCAACATCTCAAGGATGCGGCGTGTTTCCTCTTCTGTTTCCATTGACAAAACCTCCTGGTTTAGCTCCGCCCGAAGCCCTCAGTGGGTCGAAGTAAACAGCATCACGGCACGGGCCTGCGCACTCGACAGGGCAGCTTTGGCCTCTGCCTGTCCGCGCACCACTTGATCAACCGCCTGGACATAAGTAGCAAAAAGCGACTGCATGCCCTGTGGAATCGTCGCGCCGACCAGCAAAACCTGTGGCGGTAGTCCGCGGGCCACTCTAACAGCATCGGCGCTCACGCGGCTGGCAAAGGCTTCTGAATTGATCTGCGACCTTTGCACCGGCATGTACACTCCCGCTGCTTCCTCATGCTCCATCAAGAAGGAGAGCCACTTCCATGCCTGCTCAGGGTGTTTGGACTGGCGCAAGATATAGTAGCCATCAACCGACGCCGCCGTAAAGGTGACCTGCCCGCGTGGCAGAGGCATCATCACCGGTTCACCCACCGGTTTGCGTCCCCATGCCCTGCCTCCCATATCGGCATAGAAGCCGATCCACAATCCACACCGCCCCAGCACAATCGCATCATTGATTGATGAACTGCGGAAGATCTGGCGCAGCTCGTCAGGCGCCGGCGTGATGCCATATTGGGAGCGCAGGCTGGCGTACCATTGCACGGCGCGGATGTTGGCGGCCGCATCCAGCGTGGGGCGTGTGGGATTGAGAAGATTGTCAACCAGTTGCCCTCCGAAAAGGTACGTGATGATGACCGGATCAATGCCGGTGGCTTCGCTGCAAAAGCCATAGGTGAAATTGGCATTCTCGAGCTGCTTGACTTCCTGATTATTGACAGCAATGGCAGCCTGCAGGAAGTCGTTGAGCGTCCAGTTGGGTGATGGCGGCGGCACCTTGACTGCACTGAACCGTTTGCTGTCGTAGTAGGCAACAACAGGGTTGATACCGGCCGGCACACCGAATTGCGTTCCATCTATCTTCAGTGCATCCATGACGCCGTTCAGAATATCGGTGGGAAAGGCTTTGTTAGCGGCAATCCATTCATCAAGGGGGAACAACTCACCCTTCAATCTGGGGTCCGCCGGGTAAGGCATGGTATCGCGGAATGCATCAACACCCAAAGTTTTCAGGTTCTGCAAACCGCCGCCGAAGCTTTGACCCTGCTGATAGGCTACCAGCTTCACTGTGATATTCGGGTAGAGCCTATGAAACTGCTCGGCCAGGGGAGCATAATCAGCCACTCCCCTGCGCGCTGCAAAGGTCAGTTCCACCGGTTCTGGTGTTGGGGTAGGCAGAATCGTCGCAGCACCACACCCGACCAACAGCATCACACAGAGGAGCAAGGCCGCCAGGCAGCCGCGCTTATGGGTTCTCGAGGACATGTTTGCCCTCACTCAATGTATATTTCGACCTTCTCTTGGTCGGCGTCGTCCTCAACGTCGGCGATCTTGCCCACGGCACCGCTCTTGATGGCTGAGACAAGCTCGTTCGTATCAATGCGACTTGTGCCAAAGCGTGCGCCTAGCTTCAAGCCAACGTCTACCAGGTCTAGCGGAATGTTGATCATTGCCTTGCGCTTACCCGTGCGCAGGTCGGTGACGCGTACACGAAACCACTTGCCGGATCCTCCGGGCATATCGCTGCCGGCCACCTGCCCGGCCGCGGCACGTGTCGCCGAGGCCTTGAGTGCAGCCAGTAGCTTGGCTCCTTCTTCGGCGGAGATCTTTCCTTCCTGGATCATCCGCAGAACCTGTAATCTTTCTTCCCTCAGATCATCCATAATCATGCCTCCACGACCTTCAGCATCGAGAGTTACGACCGCTCGCAGATGTCGGAGCTCTCAACGAGTGGTGACTACGACAGCTCGTCGAGAGAACGATAATCACTCCTTGATCGCCAACGATATCTCGGCCTGGCCTTCAACCTCGGCCACCGGTGCTGGCGCTTCGTCACGAATCGCGCCAAGCGCAACCATTGCAGCCAGCACCCCGATCAGCCCGGCTGCCACAAAGACAGTCCGCGGGCCGACGATGTCGGCGACGATACCACCGATGCCCATCGAAACCAGCGTCGCCACCGATTGGCTGGTGTTCATTGTGCCGCCAACTCGCCCCATCTTCTCGAGAGGCACCAGCTTTTGCATCACAGCAGGAATCGTGGCCTCGATGGGCGTCACGATAACTCCCACGACCAGCAGCAGGGCCAGCACAACAGGGAAGGATGGCGCCAGCCCTATGGCGGTGATTGCCAGGCCGGCGAGGAACAAGCCTCCGGCCATTATGTGCGACGCACGTAGTCGAGCTGCCACACCCGCGGCAAGCACGCCCCCGGCGATCATGCCCAGGCCCTGAACAGAGTCGGCAAGTCCAAGTTCCGTGGCACCGACATGGATGACATTCATCATGAACGGCACGAATAGAACGTTCACCGCGCCAGTGGCCAACGAGATAACCGTCAAAACGAGCAATAGCCCCATGATGCTGCGGCTGGCCTGCACAAACGCCAGACCGTCGTTGAACTCGCTCCAAAAGCCCAACGTCTTTGTTGCCTGACCATCATCGCGCCACAGCTTTGGCAGTGCCAGCGTTGCCACCAAGCCGGCTGACACGAAAAACGTCAGTGCATCGAAGACGAAAGCCGGTCCCACACCGAGCGTGCCAATCAGGATACCGGCCAGCGCGGGGCCGATAACCAGAGTGATCGTATACGTTGTTTGCAGCAGGATGTTGGCCGGCAGCAACTCATCCGGTCGCAGGATCGTCTTCATGATGGCCCCACGTGCCGGCATGAAGAAAACACCGACGGCCGAGGTCAGAAATCCCAACGGGTAGACAAGCCAGATATGCTGACTTGTCGCCGCCCACACCAGACCCAGCGAAAGCAGACCGCGCAGCGCGTCCGCTGCCACCATTAACCGTTGGCGATCCCAACGGTCAACGAAGACACCGGCGACCATGCCGAACAGCAAACGGGGCAGAGTCATAACGATCATGAGCAGGCCGATCGCACCTGCCGATCCTGTTGCCTGGTTCAGAACGATCATGAGCGCCAGGAATGTGAAGTGATCGCCGCTCCAGGACACCGTTTGTGCCAGCCACAGCGTCCGCAGGTTAGTTTGTTTCAGTAACGCCAGCATACCAGGCCTGTTGCCCGTCTGGGCAGCGACCTGCGTACCCTCAGCCATGGGAGAACACCTCCACTATAGCACTTCCGCCTTCTCGGCTGCAGCCTTGACGGCGAGCTCCTCCATGTATGCCCTGTCCTCGACCCGTAACAGATAGGGGTTGAACAACTGCGCCACGCAGAAGACAACCAGGATGGCTCCCAGCGCGGCGATAACCATGCCGGGGTTGAAGAGACCGCCGATGACACCGGCCAGGGCAGTACTGAGTGGCCACGTGAACTGAGCAATCAGTCGTCGTACGGCAAACACACGTCCCTGCAGCTCACGGGGCGTCTGGGTCTGCCAGATCGTCTGCGAGTGCGAGTTCATGATCGGCGTCATAGCGCTGCCAAAGAAAGCGGCGCCTGCTGCGACCAGAATGGAAGGCGACAACCCCAACACCACCTGTGCCAGACCGGCAACGATCAGCGACACAACTACACCGTAGACACGGCGTGACCTCAGCCCGCCCCACATACTGACAAAGACACCACCGATGAACCCGCCGATACCGAACAGCGTATTGATCAAGGCAAGCGCCGTTTCGAATGTAAACCCACGCGCTGCCCAATCGGCGGCCAGGTTGAATTTGAGAATGAGCGGAACAAAGATCTCGACCGGTGATCCCACAAAGTTGGCAACGGTAAAGGTACCCAACAGCCACAGCATAGGACGGCGGTGCCAGATGTATAGAGCACCTTCCTTGACATCGGCCCAGATGCTTTTCTTCTTGCCTTCACGATCAACCAAATCGCTTCGTATGGGCGATGGTATGCGGAGGAAGATGAGTGTGACCGCCGCCATAAAGAAGGTAACGGCATCAATGGCGATGGCAATCGGCGTGCCATTCTGCAGCTTCACCAGTTCCTGGCCTACCCAACCGCCGATCAGTCCTTGTCGCGCCAGAGCAGGCAGCGAGATGATCGTCGCGGCAATCGCCGGCGACAGGATACCCGACAACGCCCATATGGTCTGCATCATGCCGTTGGCACGCGGCAGTTGCTTTTCCGGCACAATCATAGCATAGGATGTATCGAAGGCAGAACCGTGAAACGTGCCAAGAAGAGCCGAGACAGCCACAATCGGAATCAACATCCAGATGCGCATGGCCCCGCCGATCATGAGCAGCATGATGAACAAGCTCAAGATGCCGTTGGCTGTATCCATGACAATCATGGTCCGCTTGCGGTCATGACGGTCAGCCCACGCTCCGGCCAGCGGCGCGCCGAACACGGTCGGCAGGGCAAAGGCCAGGCTGACGGCCGATAGAGCAAACGCTAACTGCGGCTTCTGCTCCGGGTTAGGATAGAGGACCTGGGCCAGCCAGATGGTCAGAGCAAAGAACGTCAGTGCGCTACCGAAAACCGAGATTGACTGGGTAATCCAGACGATCAGAAAGGTGCGCCAACCGTTGGGCGGCGCCTGATACGATGACATAGACGGCTCCATCTAGGGCGGGAATGAACGATCCGGCTCAGGGCAGCGCGGTGGCCGGAGCGTGAGTCGGACGATACTGCCTGGCCGATGATCAGGCCTTGTCCAGTTCCGACAACCTGGCAATAGCCTGCTCCACACTCAGCTCACCGCGTTCAACCGCCTTCAGGATGGACATTTCCGGCCAGTCTTGGTCACTCGATGGCGGCGCGGCCGGCACCGGCGGCGTAGCAACCTCGGCTGCTGCAAGCCTTTCACTGACGCCTATGGTCAGGTCACCGCTGACCGTCTTGAGGAGAACATTGGCTCCACCGCCATTGATGATGGCCTGCCAATGGGTTCGTCCTGGGCCGCCGCTTTGATTGATCTTGGCCGGCAAGTCGCACGTCGCCCGCCCGCTGATGCCGCTGAACTCAGCCGAAATCCTGCTCTGCGCCGGCACGAACAGGTGCAACGAGCCGCTAACAGACGTGGCCTCGTATGTCCCGGTCGGGTCAATCGTTGTCTCCAGACTCACGGTGCCATCCACGGTCTTTGACCACAGTGATGATAGCTTGCTCTGAGTAACGGTAATGCGACCGGACACCGACTTGGCCGCCAGGGTACCGCTGATTTCTATGCCATGAACCGAGCCATTGACGCAGTTGGTGATAACCTGGCCGCTCACCCGCTCAAGGTGAATTGCCCCGCTCACCGTCCGCGCATAGACACTACCGGTAACGTTGGATATGGTCAATTTGCCCTCAACTGTACGAATGGAAACATCGCTGGTGACCGGCACTGTGATCGTGTAATCAACCTGCGGTGGCATACGCCCGATGCCGATCAGACTGAAAATGCTACCCCACTCGCGCCGATGCGTGTGCACACGCACCCGTGGGCCATCCTGTTCCATTTCGACGTTGGTCTCCTCGAAGCTCTCGTGTGCACCCCATTCCGTACCCAACTTCTTGATAGCTACCACACTGACCTGGGGCCGATCCCAGCCGCTGATCTCGATATCGCCACGCACGTTGCGCAAAGTGAGCTCGGCGCGCTCGCCAACATCAAACGTTGCCTCGTATCGCTGCTCAGTAACGTCTGCCATGCCATTCTCCTCCATCTACAAATGATCACTGCGCGTCCTGGCTACCTGCCATCTGCTGTACAGGCAATTGTTCATTCCCCAACCTGCCCACCATCGCGCCAACCTTCGCCGGCGTTATGTGGCCGGCGTTACCTCGATCATCAGACGATGCAGATTGCGCACCACACTGAAGCCATGGTGCTGCAAGATGTCGAGGGCCTTTTGCTGATCGGAAGCGACTTGAAGCGTGATGCTCTTGCTCAAGGGAGCACAGACGGCCAGAACAGCATCAATGATTGACGCTTCCACGCGATTGCGCCCCTCGGGGTGGATCAGCATGTTGATGGAACTATTTCTGGCGGCATGATGGCGAATCTGGGCCGCAGCCAGAAAGCGATCCTCTTCCTCAATCGCCAGCCAGATGGTGCGTTCGTTCGACAGTACATCACGAATGCGGCCGACGAGCCAGCGCATGATGCGCGGAGAGTAATCCTCCAACCGCAGTGGTGTGATTTGCTGGGCCAGGCGCGAACGTGTTGCCAGAGCCAGCTGCCATAGCTTCCAGCCTTCGCCAAACGTAACGCGGTGCACGGCCGGAACCTGCGCCAGCTCCAAGGGATGCCGCAGCATGTGACCGGCCAGGCGGGCCGTCACCTGACCATCCACATAACGGAAGCCAAGCTTTAAATACAAATTGTAGGCAGCCGCATTGTCGGCCTTGACCTCAAGCACAACCAGACCACCACCACGCTCGGCCACCGCACACAGGCAGGCTTCCATCAAGGCACGAGCGATCCCCCGGCGGCGATAGGCAGGATAGACGGCCACATTGGTGATTGTCCAGATGTTGCGTCCTGGATCGTCACGCGTCAGGGTGACATTACCGACGACATGACCTTCCTCGATCCATACAAAGCCATCGAAGGCATCGCGCACCTCGGCGCTCACGCGACGCAAAACCCACAAGAAAGGACTGACTGCTGTGAGCAGAGCCAGGTCTCGTTGCAGGTTGGCGCCATCACGGGCAATATCGTCGGCAAAGACGAGATCAATGAGTTGTCCAACCCCATCCAGGTCGCGCAGGATGTCGAGGGGACGTATCCCTTGCTCTCGCTCTGCTGCCTGTTCCAAAACCGCAACCCCCATATCGGCACTCGCTTTCTAGTGTGCTGGTAGCCTACTTTCCCTTCAATTGGCGGGCAGCTTCCTCAGCGCTGATCTCGCCGCGCGCCAGACGCTCGAGGATCTCACGTCGCTGTTCAGCAGAGATGGACTCGTCGGCCGGCTTCACCCGGTCACGATAACCAAGAGCCACCAACACGTCATTCAGTCGATTGACGACCGTGGGATACGACATAGACAACTCACTCCCCACGTCTTTCAGGCTGCCGCGATTCTTGATGAAGGTCTCTACAAACTGCACCTGTTCCCGCGACAGGCGATAGAAGCGGCCAAGGTCGAACGCCCCCTCGATGGTGGTTTCGCAGTTTCTGCAGTGCAGGCGCGTCACTTCGAGCTCCTCGCCGCACACCGGGCATGACCCAATGACTGGATACATACGACATCTCCTCGTTGTGTCCAGTACTATAGCACAGATATTAATTTTTGTCAATACATCTTTAATAATCTTAAGGTTGATATTGATTTTCTGAAAGAAGGCGGGACCGCGAAGGCTGTGCCCGGAAGAGATAGCTGGCAAGCAAGCTTGCCGAAGGTGCCGATCTTGTGGCTACCGAATGCGAGGAGTACGAGGAAAAAAGAGAACCGGTTGCCTGGCTCTGGGCAGGGAGAGGGGCAACCGGCCTTCTAGCTCGATGCATGGGCACGTGTACCATGTATCGCGCTAGACGACCAATATAACGTGGCACACAGGGCAGAAGGTACGCTCATCGCCAAGAAGATGGGAAAAACCGGAGTGCAGTGATGGATTCGCCGCACTCCGTGATGAAGGTCGTACAGCATGAGGCAGACCTGGCTAACTGCTCATCTTCAAGCGCTCGCCATACCATTTCCTGTAGTATTCCATGTAGGCGCCACTCTTGATCTTGCGCCACCACCACTCGTTGTCCACATACCAGCGCACCGTCTTCTCCAGAGCTTGTTCGAACGTGTGGCGTGAGCGCCAACCCAGCGCTTGCAGCTTACTACAGTCCAGGGCATAGCGGCGGTCGTGGCCGGGACGATCCGTGACATAACGGATCAGGCTGTCTGGCTTGCCCAGCAGCTTGAGGATGAGACGAGCCATGTCGACATTGTAGGTCTCGTGCCCACTGCCCACGTTGTATATTTCGCCCGGTGTGCCCTTGTGTAGCACCAGATCAATGGCCTCGCAGTGGTCGAGAACATACTGATAGTCGCGTTGCTGGCGACCATCACCGTAGAGGGGTAACGGAAGGTTGTCAATCGCGTTCGTCACAAAGAGCGGCACGACCTTCTCCGGATATTGATAGGGCCCGATGTTATTCGAGCCGCGGGTAATCGTGGCCTTCACCCCATAGGTGATGAAATAGGAATTGACCAGCAGGTCGCCGCCGGCTTTGCTCGCCGAATAGGGGCTGCGCGGCTGGAGAGGATCGCTTTCCCTGGATGCCCCTTCGAGCACGGCGCCGTAGACCTCATCGGTGCCAACCTGATGGTAGCGCTCCAGGCCCAGGTTGCGTGCTGCCTCCAGCAGCACATACGTGCCGTACACATCGGTCTTGATGAAGGCATCCGGCTCCAGGATTGAGCGGTCGACATGGGTTTCGGCGGCAAAATTGACGATCGTGTCAATCTTATACTCCCGGATCGTCTGCTGCACCAGCGCCGCGTCGCAGATGTCGCCCAGGACAAAGGCGTAGCGTGGATCGCCGGCAATGTCCTTCAGATTGTCGAGGTTGCCGGCATACGTCAACTTGTCGTAGACGACGATACGATAATCGGGATGGGTTTGCAGCATGTAGCGGGCGAAGTTCGAGCCGATGAAGCCGGCGCCGCCGGTGATGAGCACATTCTTCATTACAGCACACCCACCTTACTGAAATCGCCGACTACCATGCGATAGGCTTTAGGCTTGACATGCGACTTGGTGATTTCCACATTGCGCCCGATCAGGCTGTCCTCGATGCGGTGGCCAATGTCGGTGATACAGCTATTCTCCAGAATGACACTGTGCTCGATCTCGCTGCCAACAACGCAACAATCGTGGTAGATAGCGCTATAGGGGCCAACGTATGAGTTCTCGATGCGCGTCCGCTCGCCGATGATGGCCGGACCGCGCACCGTGCTGTTGATGACCTGCGCGTCCTTCTCGAGCGTGACGCGCCCGATGATCTGCGATTCGGCATCCACAAAGCCCTCGTTGCGCGGCTCCATGACATCCAAGATAAGACGGTTGGCCTCGAGAATATCCTGCATCTTGCCGGTATCTATCCACCAGCCGGTGAGTAGATGCGGGCGCACGTCGTAGCCGTGATCAATCAGGTATTGGATCGTCTCGGTGATCTCCAACTCACCGCGGGCCGACGGTTTAATGGCATTGACCGCCTCGAAGACATGGTGATCGAACATGTAGATGCCGATGACTGCCAGATCGCTCACAAACTGTTTTGGTTTTTCCACCAACCGCTTGACGCGCCCATCTTCGACAATAGCCACGCCCAGGTCTTGGGGATTGGGCACTCTGTACAGGATGATCTGTGCATTCATCGTATCGTTGCGAAAGGCCTCAACCAGGGGAACGACACCGTCCCGGATGAAGTTGTCACCCAGAAACAGGACAAAGCGGTCATCTCCGATGAAATCCCGGGCAATCTTGATGCCGTGGGCAATGCCGCGCGGGGCGTCTTGATGGATGTATGAGACCCTGGCGCCAAAGCGCGACCCGTCGCCGACCGCATCCATTATCTGCTGCGCCGTATCGCCGACAACGATGCCCAGGTCCGTGATCCCTGCTTCCACCAAATCCTCAATTGCCCAAAACAAGACCGGTTTGTTGGCGACAGGCACAAGCTGCTTTGCCCCGGTGTATGTTAAGGGGCGCAGGCGCGTGCCCTGACCTCCACTCAGAATCAAGCCTTTCACGTGACAACCTCCTGAAAGGAGTCGGGGTGCTGCCGCAAGTAAGACCGCGGCTTGCCGGGCAGCAACACATCAGCGCAAGTATGTCTCGGCCTTATCGGCCATAACAGCTGCATCGGATGGGTTTTCGTGGTCGTAGCCCAATATGTGCAGCAGGCCGTGGACAAAGAGCTCGCCGAGTTCTTGACGAACAGAGTGTCCGAACTCTGTCGCCTGATCGCTGGCGCGCTCATAGGAGATAACGATGTCACCCAGGCGGAGGATACCATCTGGCGGAGTGACGAATGCCTCCTCAGAAGAGGACGGAAGCGCAGAGAAGGATAGCACATCGGTGGGGGCATCAATGCCGCGATACTGCCGATTGATGATGCGGATTCCTTCGTCATCGGTTATCAGCAGACTGAGCTCCGTCGGCCCGGTGATGCCCTCGCCGGCTAGAACCGTGGCTGCCAATTGCTCCAGATATTGCTCGTCAACATATGGCGCAAAGGCGGGGACGGTTTCAATGCTTAGCACGCTCGCTTGCTCCCTCTGCGGAGTGTGACGACACCCCTGAACTGCCGGCCGCCGTCGGGGTGGGCACAACCGGCAGTGGGAGAACACCCCCCGGCATGCACACCCCTGCCGGCGACAAAGCCGGGTACTCGATGCGTGGATGATAGACTCCAAGCAAGACGGTCGCAAACGCCTGGCGAATCTTCTCCAGGTCCTTTAGCGTCAGATCGCACTCATCCAGTTGGCCATCGGCTACCTGGGCAGCCACCATTTCACGCACAATACGCTCAATGGCTTCCGGCGAGTGATCATGGCTGGCCCGCACCGCCGCTTCGACGCCGTCTGCCAGGAGCAGTATGCCTGCCTCTTTTGTCTGTGGCTTGGGCCCTGGATAGCGGAAATCAGCCTCGCTGATCGGCAACCCCCTGGCCTGTGCCTGTGCGTAAAAATAGCCGGTGAGCTTGGTGCCATGATGCTGAGGGATCATGTCTTGAATCGGCTTGGGTAGGCGATGCTTGCGGGCCAGATCGAGTCCGTCCGGCACATGGGCCATGACGGCCTTCGCGCTCGTCAGGGGATCCATGGTGTCATGAATGTTGGCGCCGTTGACTTGATTCTCGATAAAGAAGTAAGGGTGAACCACTTTGCCGATGTCATGGTAATAGGCGCCGACCCGCAACAGGAGCGAGTTGGCACCAATAGCCTCGGCCGCGCCTTCGGCCAACGTGCTGATGATAACGCTGTGGTGATACGTGCCGGGAGCCTCAAGCAGCAGACGACGGAACAGTGGCTGTGATGGATGGGCGAGCTCCAGAAGATGGAGCACTGTGGTGGCGCCCAGGAGACTACCCAGGGGGGCAAAGAGGATAGCGGTCAGTGCTGCGGCGAGGGCGCCGCTGGCCAGTGCCATGACCGATGCAGCCACATAGGCTGTCGTGTCACGATCCGGCGAGGGCAAGAAGAAAATCAAAACGACTACCAGATTAACCAGAGCGACAAGAGCGCCCAGCCAGAGGAAGGCACTGAGTCGCTCGATATGCCGGGTGCGCAAGGCTCCTGCCGCGCCGCCAAGGATAACCATAACAGCGACATCGAGAGCACGCCCGCCAGTGTATCCGGCCAGAATCCCCAGAAAAACAGCCACGACAATAGCCAGCCGCTGATCTATGAGCATACCGACCAGAATAGGGAGCACAGCAAATGGCACGACGTAGATCCAGCTAACACCCTCGACGGCGCGCTCACTGCCAGCGAGTCGAGCAGCGAGCACCAGGATGAGGATACCAAGCGCAAGCAGAAGCGCCCGGTGGTCGCCGGCAAGGATGGCAGGATGGAAGTAGCGGAGATAGCGGTCGAAGATGACCACAAGAACAAGAACAAGTAGAACAGCACTAATGATGTCCGGCCAGTCGGAATGGGCCTGCTGCAAGCCGAGGGCCTCGAGCTTCTCCAGGTCAAGAGCAGTGACAACATTGCCTTCGCGCACGACGATCTCGCCTTTTTCGACGACTTCGCGCACCGGCTCGATCTTGTCCTGGGCCTCTTTCCTTTGTTTGGCCGTCTCCGTTGGATTGTATATCTCGTTCGGCTTAATCAGGTCACCAACGATAGCCGCGGCAACCTGCACCTGTTCAGGGCTAAGATCAGGACTAAATCGGCTGGGAAGTCGTGCCTTGATCGAAGACAGCTCAGACTGGCGCACGCGGTCGCGCATCACTTCATCGAGAACGCGCATGCTCTCCGTGACCACGGACGGCCAGGAGAAATCGTTGATCGCCAGAATCGCCTTGGTGGTTGTTGTGGTGACGATGCCTTCGGCGAGGCGCTGAATGCGATCCTGCTTTTGCTCAGGCGTGATGGTAAAGTCGGCGCGAATGTTGGCGATACCGTTGAAGAGAACCTGGGCCTGGGCACGCTGCTGTTGGGCAACGCCGGGATCATAGTCATAGACATCGGGAATGGCAGCTGCAGCAGCCTCTTTGGCCTGACGCGTCTTGATTTGACTGACATACGACACGCGCTGAGGCGAGCGAATGTTTTGCTTGGCAACGTCACCCACCCGTAGCGGTGTCGGGCCTGATGGAATTGAGAGAGTGAGTATGAGGATAAGGCCGATGGTGAGGACGGCAACAAAGATCGCCCCCGGCAGCCAGGTAGAAAGCTTGGATAGCCTGCCTGTTGGGTCGGTCTTGCTTTCTGGGCCGAGCGGAGCATCCGTCTGCTTATTCATCATGGCTGGGCATAATGTTACCACGAAAGCTTGCATATGTCAACACGGTTTCGCAGGGTAACTGTTCATGGTTAGGGTGACTTTTACTGGAATGCCCCCACCCCGGTCCTGCCACTTGCCCCTCCCGCAAGTTGCCCGAACCTGCGGGAGGGGCGACACGCCGGTCGCCCCCTACCTGCGGGTCCTTCCCGCCACGCGGGAAGGGGATGGGGCACTCACTGCCTGGTGCTCCTGGAGCTCAGAGGCTGCCTGACAGGTATGCCGATGCACCTGCTTCCAGGGTAAACGTGAACAGTTACTTCGCGGATAGACTCCAGACGTTCCAAGATACAGACATTTGATGGAGATAAGGACCCTGGCGACTGCACGTCGCAGCGACAACAGTGCAAAGCCTCAGACATTTTGAAAGGGTGGCTGCATGGCCCTCTACTGGGGTGATTAGTGTGCTTTTTCTGCACCAGACAGTCGGCTTCATGGCCGCGACGTCCGTCCAATGAAGCGATATGTGCGTTCACACGGACTGAGTCGACTTACGGAAGCCGCTGATCGCCTGTTGACGCTGTTCTGGGCCAAACAGGCCAGCCACCACGCAGTCAGCCTCCGGAGGGCAACAGATGCTTTTTGAGCGGCCTTGCAGATGCTGAAGCAGCCCTTCCAGGGGCCATTGAGGAGCCCTTTCAAAACCTCTGCTACCTACCATGTTGTGCTTGTGAAAGGCCAATCGCTTGGAGTATAATATAGAGCATCATAACATCGTTGGGCCTGCTCTGGCTGGAAGTCATGTTGTCGAGGTGCAAGCTGTGGATTGGCAAGCAACTACAGTTGACGGAAAAGCTGGTCTGTCCGAAGTATTAAGCTGGTTGAACAAGGTCGGGGCCGATGTCAACCGATTGTGGGGAGATGGGGCCGGTGCAGAGGCAGTGCTGACAGCTATTGTCAATCATGCCACTGCACTCGTACCCGGTGCCTTAATCAGTGTTTATACGTATGATGCTGCCCAACACTCCTTTGCCCCGTTGTTGACCGGCGGACATACTGGTCGGGATGCCGAGCAGGCATGGCCCGGGGCGATGGCGCACCGGGCTGTGGAGCAGGTGAGCGTCATCCTCTCCTATGATAATAGCGGCCCGCCTGCTAGTTCAGATGTGGGCGGGCCGGCGGTGGCCTGCCTGCCGTTAGTCATCGGCAAGGACGTCATCGGCGTTCTGTGTGTGTCTCTGCCGGAGGCACGCCACTTTAGCGACGTGGAGTTGCTGCTCCTGACCAACATCGCTACTCAGGCAGCAACGGCCCTTCACTTTGCCGGCGCTTTCACCGGTGTTCAGCGCGATCTGGCCCGCAAGGCCGATGAGCTCCGCCGCCTGCGCCATGCCGGGCTGCTCATCTCCTCGCGAACGCGCCTTGATGACACACTGGTGGCCATTCTGCAGATGGCTCTTGAGGTGACCGAAGCCAAGTATGGTATCTTTCGCCTGGTGGACAAGGAGGGCAAGAACCTGATTACGCGGGCGATCGCCGGTGAGCGGCTGGGACGTCCGGCCACCGAAGCCTTGCCCATCAATGCTACCAGCATCATGGGCCTGGTGGCCAAGCAGCGCCAACCTGTCTGTATTCCCGATGTTCATGCTAATCCCTGGTCGCGCATCTACTATCCGTTGGACCATTCCCTGGATATGCGCTCGGAGCTGGCGGTACCGTTGATCGGCGCCAGTGGTCGTCTGGAGGGCGTACTGAACCTGGAGAGCCCGGTCGTTGGTGCATTCAACGAAGAGGATAGCCATCTGCTGCAAGCCCTGGCAACCCAAGCTGTGATTGCAATTCAAGAGGTGCGGCTACTGGATGCATTGCAGGAGACAACCGAACGCCTGCTGACCCAGCCACTACAGCAGGTTCTCGATCACCTGGTCGAGCTGGCCTGCGATCTACTGAATGCCGGCGCGAGTGCCATCTGGACGCTGCAAGGTGAGCAGCTCATCCTGTCGGCATCAAGTGGTGGGCATGTGCGCGGCGACAATCTATCATTGCACGGTAGTTTGACTGGCCAGGCCATCCTCTCGCGCGGGCCGGTGACAAGCGAAGATGTACGCGTTGATCCGCGCTTTAGCTGGCCCAGCCTGGCCAGGGCGCAGGGATGGAAGCAGGCGCTCGTCGTCCCGCTCTTGGCCAGCGATGGCGAGGCAGTTGGCGCCTTCAGCGTGTACAGCACAGAGACGCAAGCTGCACAGGTCACGACCAGCGATTGGGAGAAGAAGGTGCTGATGATCCTAGCACACTATGCTGCCCTTGCCGTGCGTCATGCTGCCGATCAATCGGCATTACGGGCTGCTGAGGAACAGCGCGTTGCTGCCGAGACCTTTGCTGCGATGGGCGACATTGCCGCCAATCTGTTGCATCGGCTCAACAACAAAATCGGCACTATCCCGGTGCGTATCGAGGGCATCCAAGACAAGAGCAGGGCCACAGTGGCTTCGGATGCTTACCTGGCCGCCAATCTGGAGGAGATTGGGCGCAGCGCCCGCGAAGCGATGGATACCGTGCGCGACAGCCTGTTGCATCTGCAAACGACACAACTAGGGCCGGTTCGCATTACCGAATGCCTGGACGAGGCCCTGGCTCATGCTCATCTACCGGATACCGTACAGGTCACGACCGCGGGACTACCTGATTTGCCACCTGTCTTGGCCGGCCAGCGCGGCCTGACCCTCGTCTTTGCCAATCTGCTGGAGAATGCCGCCGACGCGATGAGTGGAACCGGTCGGATTGACATCAGCGGTCATGCCGACCAGACGGTGGTGGAGATCGAAGTGCGCGACAGTGGGCCGGGTATTGATCCCGCCCTGCATGAGCGTATCTTCGAGCTCGACTACTCTGGCCGGCGCGGCTCGCGTTCCGGCAAGTTGGGATTTGGCCTGTGGTGGGTAAAGACGTGGATGACACGCCTGGGCGGAGCGATTGTGGTGCAGAGTGATGGCCGACGCGGTACGTGCTTCAGGTTGCGACTGCCACGTGCGGAGGTGACATGATGAGCACGTCATCCGGTCGGGCGCTCATTGTGGAGGACGATGCCTCGTGGCAACAGATTCTCGGCGAGATTCTCGGCGACATGGACCTGGCCGTGGATCTGGCGGGCAATGTTGACATGGCCAGGGCTTGCCTGCGGGCCGCTCCGCATCGTCTGGCAGTGGTTGATCTTTCGCTAGGCGGTAGTGATCACCACAACCAAGACGGTCTGCTTGTTCTCGATGCCATCAGACGGCAGGATCCGGGGTGTGTGGCGATTCTCTTGACGGGATTTGCCACAGTCGAACTGGCGGTCAGTGCCTTGACCGAGTATGGGGCATCAACCTGCCTGCGCAAGGAAACATTCCGCCGTGCTGATTTTCGCAGGCTCGTACAGCAGGCCCTGGCCGTTGCCCCTCCGCTTGCCCCGTCGGCTGACCCGGCGTGGGTAGATGCAGAGCCTGGCCGGGCCAGTGTGCTGCCGGCAATCGGCAAGGGCAAGGTGGATGTCCTGATCGTCGAGGACGATGCCGGTTGGCGGAGCATTTTGAGCGAGTTGGTGACCGATATGGGCTACCGTGTGCGCCTATCGGCCAGCTATGGCGAAGCGTTGGGGCGGTTGCGGCGGCAGCGGTTCGACCTGGCGATCGTTGACCTGTCATTGGCGAGCTCGCTTCAGCCCACGCAGAATCTGGATGGATACCGTGTGCTGGCTAATACGCGCGTAGCAGCTATTCCCACCATCGTGGTCAGTGGTACAGCCGCGCCGCACGATATTGAGCGCGCCTATGCCGAGTTCAACGTTCTGATCTGTCTTGAAAAACAGGCATTTGACCGTCAAGCTTTTCGGCGCGCCGTTGACGAGGCGCTGTCGGCGCGAAAGCAGGCTGGCGACAGCCTGCCCGGTCTCACTCAACGCGAGCGCGAGGTTCTGGCATTACTGGCCCGCGGTTTGACCAATAAGCAGATTGCCGATGAGCTGGTTGTGTCGCCAAACACGGTCAAGCGCCACCTCAAGGCCATCTTCGGCAAGCTTGGTGTCAGCACCCGCGCGGCGGCCACGGCTCGGGCGATTGATGAGGGCATAGCCTGATCGGCAGCTGCACATAATGCAGGCCGGCGCATCGGGGCATGCATGAGCTGCGGGTTTTTTATCTCACGCCCAACCTTCACAAACCGTGCTGCAAATCTTCATAACTTCTTCATGGTGCAGTGCTACACTACCAGGTGTCAGTGAGGGAGATGGATCGCCTCACCGAACAATTTCCTAAACGATTTCCTAAGGAGGGAAATGATGAAGAAGTTTGTGACGGTTGCCATCACGCTGGTGATGGGCATGTTGCTCGGTGCTGTGCTGTTGGGTGGTGCTCTGGCTGCCGGGCCGGCGCCATGGGCTACGCCGAATGCGTCGCCGACGCCGGGCACGGGTTACGGCTACGGCCCCGGTCAGATGGGACGGGGCTACATGTGGGGCGGCGAGCTCGGGTTTGAGGAAGAGGTTCTGAGCTTCCTGGGCATGACCCGCGAGCAGGTTATCGCCGAGCGGCAGGCGGGCAAGTCGCTCGCCCAGATTGCCCAGGAGAAAGGCAAGACTGTGCAGCAATTGATTGACACAATCCTTGCTGCCAAGCGTGCTGATCTGAATGACCTGGTCAGCCAGGGCAAACTGACTCAGGCCCAGGCCGACGCCATGTATCAGAACATGCAGCAGGTGGTTGTCCAGGCTGTTAACCGCACGACGATCGGCCCCATGTGGGGCAATGGCCCCCGGCCGATGGACCCTGATGATTGCCCGATGTTCGGTGGTCAGCCGGGGCAGGGCCAACCCGGTAACGGCCAGATCACCCCGCAGTTCCGTGGTCGCGGTGGCATGATGGGTGGCTGGCGGAGCGGGCCGTCCACATAGACATTCAGGTGCAGTAACTCACCTACGTATAGAAACACAGGAGCGCAGTCGTCAGGCTACCGGGGTAGCCTGGAGGCTGCGCTCTTCTGTTTTGCGCACACAGCGTAATCTCACCCAGCCGCCTGTTTGCCCTCTGACCTTCTCCTTCACACCTTGGGCGATGAATAAAGGCTTGGCAGCTCCACTCCGACAAGCTGCCGGGGAAAAAGAAAGCGGCCGTAAGCGGCCGCCGACCATCGTTTGACGAATGATGTTGTGTTCTGGCGGAAGCGACGGGATTCGAACCCGCGATCTCAGCCTTGACAGGGCTGCATGTTAGGCCGCTACACCACGCCTCCAGCACGCAGTATCATACCAGATTGCACACTTCTCGTCAAGGGATCAGACTCAGCTATTTCAAGATAAATCAATCGTAGTATCGCTGCTGCGGGTGCGCCGCGCGGCCCTGCAGCAACGCGAGCTGCCGATTCTGTGGGCAACTTTGCCCATAGACGAAATCACTGCGCATCACCAGTAATCTGGGGGGCCCCCAGTTTGCTGGGCGGGTGATGCGCACGCCAGGGTGAGCACACGAAAGACACGTTCGAAGACAACAGGCGGGAAGTAGTGCGGGTGCCGGATGGCCTTCAGTG
>Ga0272448_1003488_pt1 | contig 18701 bp, 21 predicted proteins | sample YNPCB0191_FD_202220 | JGI IMG/M metagenome (GOLD analysis project Ga0272448, IMG submission 202220) | Hot spring sediment microbial communities from Yellowstone National Park, WY, United States - YNP-CB-019-1 | ecosystem: Environmental > Aquatic > Thermal springs > Hot (42-90C) > Sediment... | reverse complement strand
GATCCAGTCTCTCTACCACAGCATCCACGATCCTCGCCGGATGGTCTTCTTCCAACAACTGCGCAGGCACAAGCTGCCGCATCACGCTCTGGTGCTGATCATACGTTCGAAACTTCGGCATATCCCCTCCCGTGCTCATTATGCCTTAAAAGGGCTTCTATTGGAAGTTACAGGACAACCTCAATTAGACTATCGATGAAAATCCGGTATGTCCGCGTATCCTCCAGAGTGCGAATTTCCTTCCCTAACACCTGAAGAGCTGTCTGATTGAACCCTGGATCCGTCGCCATACTCAGGGCAAACGAGTCCGTTTCACTTAAAATAAGTTCGAATGTATCCTGAACTTGACTCAGGTTCCTGAAGCTCAGATTCGAAAGTTCCTCGATAACATACCGTTGAGAAAGGAAAATAGCCAGAGATCCAAGGAGAATGAAAAAAAGGAAAGGGACAAGGGACATCCCCAGGTACCGGAAATAGAGCTTCCGCGTATACTTTTCATTGATTACTTCCCTGACCCTCATATATCCGGTTTCCTTCTATGCTTTTCCCTGAATACTTTCGGAGTGACCCCACGAATACTCCGAAAGGCTCGAATGAAGCTACCCCCTGAATCAAATCCACAACTCTCTGCAATCCGTTCGATCGTGTAGGTGGTTTCCCGGAGCATCTCTTCTGCTCGCTGGATCCGTTCCTCCTGGAACCAGCGTCGGGGAGAAGCTCCCTTTACCGCATGGAATAACCTCCTTAAGTGGGAAGGGGAAACAAATACAGCCTTTGCTACATCCTCAATAGAGATGCCCTCATGCATATGGTCCCGAAAGTAAGATATTGCACCTCCCACAATCCGCTCTTCCCACGCAAGCAACTCGCCCCTGGGTAAGTTTCGTTCTTCGGGTAAAACCGCTAGACTCAATTCAATAAGCAGTCGTTCCGCATGAAGGTCCAGAAGAACTGACCGTTCCTTGTAGGCGTTAACAGTCTTTTGAAAAATTTCTTCCAGAAACCCCATCTGCTCGTCTGTCAGTTCCCTACAAAGCATCCCCATCCGGGTGCAAAGTTCCCCCAGTGGTTCCCGTACCCGTGAAAAATGGACTACTCGAATCTCACACTCGCTATTTGCATCTCCGCCCCACCCATGGGCTACCGATGGGGGGAACACCCAGAGAGTTCCCTTATTAACAGGTTCCGTACTACCGTCCCCCTTTATGAGCAGACAGGATCCTGACAGAAAGAACTGGAATTCCCAGCCGACCCGCCTGTACACAGGCACAGGAATCTTACCATACCAGCGCTTCCCCTGGTTCCAATAAAGGATCATCTTTCCCACTCCATGAGCGATTCTGCACATTTTCCGATCGAATCAGTCATTGGTCAACTCCCCCATAATGATTCATTATCAAACACAAAAAAACTAGTGGAGGATCTGATGAGTATTATCAAACAGAAACGATACGCAATTGTAGGAGTAGGGAGTCGTTCCCGAATCTACTGGGAAGCACTCTGTCAAAAAGAGTTTCAACCCTACGGCACCTTAGTAGCCTTCTGCGATGTAAGCAAAAAGAGAATGGAGTATGCGAACTCCATCAGGAAGGAGAGTTACAATCTGGCTCCTGTCCCGTGCTATTCAGATGAAAAGTTCCTGGAGATGATTCAAAAAGAAAAGGTGGACACGGTGATCGTAACCAGCATCGACAGAACCCACCATAAGTATATTATCCAGGCACTGGAATCCGGCTGTGACGTAGTCACAGAAAAACCCCTTACTACCACTGCCGACCGTTGTGATGCAATCTTACGAACAGTGGAACGAACAGGAAAAAGCCTCCGGGTAACTTTCAATTACCGGTATGCCCCCCGAAACCAGCGAGTCAAGGAACTCTTATCTCAGGGAGTGATCGGTAACATTCTCTCTGTCCATTTCGAATGGCTTTTAGACACCAGACACGGGGCAGACTACTTCAGACGCTGGCATCGGGATAAAAGGAACTCCGGAGGCCTGATGGTTCATAAGGCTACCCACCACTTCGATCTTGTAAACTGGTGGTTGAATACCCACCCCGATACAGTGTTTGCATCGGGCGGGTTAAAGTTCTACGGCAAGGAAAATGCGGAACTTCGGGGAGAACGGTACCCATACACGAGAACAACAGGAATACCAGAGGCGAGTAATGACCCCTTTGCGCTAGACCTTGCGAAGGATCCCAACTTGAAACGCTTATACCTGGACGCAGAGTCTGAAGATGGTTACCTCCGGGATCAGAATGTGTTCGGGGATGGCATATCGATCGAAGACGACATAGCTGTATTGGTAAACTACGAGAATGGAGCCACCATGAGCTACCATCTAACTGCATACTCTCCCTGGGAAGGGTTTCGTATTGCCTTCAACGGCACACGGGGACGACTGGAGTATGAAGTGGTAGAAACCTCCTACGTTTCAGGTTCAGAGAGGGATGTTAACCGCCCTGATGTGAGGGAGGCAAAGGAAATCGAGATCCTCGAAGAAGCGTCAGTAATCCTGCGGCCCCATTGGGGGAAACCCCAGAGAATTGCTCTGCCAGAAGTGCGGGCTAGCGGACACGGGGGAGCGGATGCCATCCTTTTACGGGATGTATTTATTGGCGACAGGGAAGATCCATTGGGGTTACGTGCAGACCATAAAGCTGGAGCCTGGTCGATTCTGACAGGTATTGCTGCTAATAAAAGCATGGAGGAGAAACGTCCCATACGAATCAAAGAAATCGCACCTGTCGGGCTTTAAACACTCCCCATGAACCAACGAGGCAGAACAAGGGCAATATCGGGAAAGTACATTACCAGAAAGAACACCAGGATTAAAACGACTACCATCGGGACGATCGGCTTGGCGATCTTTCCCATCGGAAGGCCCGTAATAGCGGATGCCACATAGATATCTATGGCTACGGGAGGCGTGGCCATACCGATGGCAAGTCCGATAGTCAATACAACGCCGAAATGGAGGAGGCTTCCGCCCACCCCCGTTACCGCCGGAATGAAAATCGGGGTAAGGATAATGAGGGCGGAGGCCGTTTCCATAAACATGCCCGCCAATAGAATGATGATCCCGATCACCAGATAGACGAGTACAGGCACGTTCCCCGTCATACCCAATAGGGTGGAGGCAACCGCCTGGGGGATCTGGTAGAAGGCGAGACCCCAACCAAAGAGCTTTGCCGTGGCAATGATGAACATGATCAAGGCCGAGGTAACTCCCGATCCGATCACCAGTTCGTAGAACTTCTTGAAATTCAAACCCCTATAAATGAATACCGCCACAAATACCGAATACACCACGGCTACCGCCGCCGCTTCGGAAGGGGTGAAGATCCCGGAAAAGATCCCCCCCAGGATAATGACCGGTGCCAGAAGCCCCCAGAAAGCCTCGAGGAACTTCTTCCACACCTCCCGTAACGGGAAAGCGGAACCCCGGGAATAATTCCGTTTTTTTGCCTTGTACAGTGCCCAGCTGATCAACCCTATTCCCATCAAGGTTCCCGGAATGAAGCCTCCCACGAAGAGTTTCGCCACGGATTCACCGGAAATCACCGCATAGAGCACCATGGGGACACTGGGCGGGATCACCACCCCGATCGTCCCTGCAGCGGCAATGAGAGCCGCGGAGTCGGCCACATCGTACCCTTTTGCCTTCATATCGGGTAGAAGGGAGGCCCCCACGGCCGCGGTAGTGGCGGCTCCGGATCCTGAAATGGCTGCAATGAACATGGAGGCAAGGACGGAGACGACGGAAAGTCCCCCGCGGATCCGGCCTAAGGCTGCTTCCGCAAAGGCAACGATCCTTTCCGAAATTCCCCCCTTTGCAAGGATATCTCCTGCCAGCACGAAGAACGGTACAGCAACGAGGGCAAAGGAATTGTTACCCTCCAGTAAGGTTTGCGGCACCATCTGCAGAGGGATCCCCATGCCGACGAACACAGTTAGAGCAGAAAGCCCAATGGCCAACCCGATGGGCACACCGATCAGCATGAGAAGGAAAAAGGTCCCAAAGAGTATGTACCCCATCATTTCCCCCCTTCGAATACCGCTACCATAGAATCCAGGATATGGAGAACAGTGACGGCACCGGTAACGGGATACATCAGATAGATCCAGCGCATCGAAAGCCCCATCGCCGGTGTAACCTGAGTGGCTTCGGTATTCATCATCACCCACCCGAAGTAAACCACGATTCCAAAGAACGCCAGTCCCAGCAAGGCTATACTGACCTGTAACCATTTGCGTACCGAGGAGCTAACCTTTTCTACGAGGAAGGTGACTGCAATGTGACTGCCACGCTTGAACCCCACTGCCATCCCCAGGAGACTTACCCACACAAGGAGAAAGCTGGAAAGTTCCTCGGACCAGGTGAGAGCGGTAAAGAAGAATCGGAATACTACCTGTAGGAAGGAAACCCCTACAAGAACAAGAAGGGACACGAACAGTGTCCCTTCCGTGACGGCGTTTACCCTGTCGCTCAGACGATGCAGGATCGTTTTTCTACTCTCCTTTCCATCGAGGGGAGTCATGGGTTTGGCCTTACTTCGTCTGCAGGATGGAATCGATCAGATCTTTTCCGAACTTGTTCGCGTACGAATCGTAGACCGGCTGTACGGCTTTGAGGAACGCGGCAATATCTGGCCGAGTAATTACCATCCCTTTGCTTTCCAACTCCTTCAGCCAGGTAGCTTCGTTCTTATTATCGTAATCCCGTTCGAACTGCGCAGCCTCCCGGGCAGCCTTTACCACTGCCTGCTGCTGGGCAGGGGTGAGTTTTTTCCAGGTAAGTTGGCTCATGATGATGGGCGCCGGGGCATAGGCATGCCGGGTAAGGGCAAGGTACTTCTGGCTTTCATACAGCTTGAAGGCAACGATAACGTTGAGGGGATTTTCCTGCCCGTCGATCGTTTTCTGCTGCAGTGCGGTAAGAGCCTCTGTCCACGCCATGGGCACCGCATTGGCTCCCAGAGCCTTGAAGGAATCCACATAGATGGGATTCTGCATGAGCCGGATCTTTAGCCCCACCACATCCTCCGGCTTGTTCACGGGACGCTTGTTGTTGGTAAGGTTACGGAATCCCCGTTCCGCCCATGCAAGGCCTTTCCAACCCTGGGATTCCAGACTGGCAAAGAGCTTGTCCCCAATGGCGCCATCCAGAACTTTGTACGCATGTTCCGGATTTCGGAACAGGAAGGGCATATCTACCACCCCGAACTGGGGGACAAAGTTCACAAAGGGACCCGAGGTAATGACTCCCGCGTCCACAATTCCCATTTTCATTCGTTCCAGGAGGGTTCGTTCGTCTCCCAGCACAGCGTTGGGGAAAATCGTGATCTTCACCTCTCCATTGGTGTACTTTTCCGTAAGTTCCTTGAACTTGACAGCGGCGACATGGAAGGCATCCTGTTCATTCACCACATGGGCAACCTTGATATCGATGGATAGCAACGGGAACACCCAGATACCGATAAACAGTAGAACCGCCACAAACCTTTTCATTCTAAACCTCCTGAGATTCAATACCTGATATGATAGGCTTAATTGTAAATGCCTTCCGTAATATTCGTCAAGTGGAAACGGCACCCTCTTGCAACCCAACCTATAGTGTGTTATACTGGATTTTGTGCGTCGAAAAACACCATATATAGGGTAAGAAATGCGTTGCCCCCATTGCGGTAGCTTAGAGGATAAAGTGCTGGAATCCCGTACATTGGCAGGAGGGGAAAGCATTCGTAGAAGAAGGGAATGCCTGTCCTGCGGGTACCGATTCACCTCGTACGAACGGATCGAAGAGAAACAGTTGATGGTTGTCAAGTCCGACGGTCGGAGGGAACCTTTCGACCGTTCCAAGCTGGAACGGGGAATCCAGCGGGCCTGCGAGAAACGGAACATCTCCCAGAACACCATCGAGGAACTGATCAACGAGATCGAAGACCAGGCAGCCATGTTGGGGAAAACGACCCATGAGGTGTCCTCCCGCCAGCTGGGAGAAATGGTCCTCACCAAACTCCACGATCTGGACAAGGTAGCCTACGTGCGGTTCGCCTCGGTGTACCGGAAATTTTCGGATGTGGATGAGTTCATCCGGGAGATCGAGTCTCTCGGAACAAGTTTTTCCCAAGAGGAGGAAGCATGAGTATCCAGTGGCTGCGGTCTAGCGGTGTCCGGGAGGAGCCCCCCACAGTGGGCGTCCGATTCGTGGTAAAACGAAACGGCACCCTGGAAAAATACAACAGAGAAAAAATCTTCAACGCCATTCACAAGGCCATTCGCGCCGTGCGGAACCAGGAGGACCCCGAACTGGCCGAAGGATTGACCCGGGAGGTGGAAAAGAAACTGAAAGATTTCATGAAGGGAAGGCATCCCAATTCCGCACCGGCCATCGAAGAAATTCAGGATCTGGTGGAAACCGTCCTAATCGAGGCAAAACAGGTGGACATCGCCAAAGCGTACATCCTGTATCGGGCCCGGCACGAGGTGATGCGGGATACCCAGAAACTGCTTCTGGATATCAACAGCACGATGGATGGGTACCTGAACCAAACGGACTGGAGGGTGAATGAGAACGCGAACGTAAATTTTTCACTGGGAGGTCTCATTCTCCACAACTCCGGTACCATTACGGCTAACTACTGGCTGAAAAACATCTATCCCGAACCGATCGCTGAAGCTCATCGCAATGCGGACTTCCACATCCATGATCTATCCATGTTTTCCGGGTACTGTGCGGGCTGGTCATTGCGTCAGCTCATAGAGGAAGGACTGGGAGGAGTGCCTGACAAAATTACCAGTAAACCCGCACGGCACCTGTCTACCCTAATCCAGCAGATCGTGAACTTCCTGGGGATCATGCAGAACGAATGGGCAGGCGCACAGGCGTTTTCCAGCTTCGACACCTACCTCGCTCCCTTCGTGAAGGCAGACGGTCTGGATGAGGATGAGGTGACCCAATGCATCCAGAGCTTCATCTTCGGAGTGAACACTCCTTCCCGGTGGGGAAGCCAGGCACCCTTCACCAACATCACCCTGGACTGGACAGTCCCGGAGGACCTGGCTCACACACCGGCCATCATCGGGGGAAAACCTGCCTCTTTTACCTACGGAGACTGCCAGAAAGAGATGGATGTAATCAACCGGGCCTTCATTAAACTGATGCTGCAGGGGGATGCCAATGGCCGCGGGTTCCAGTACCCCATTCCCACCTACAACGTTACCCCTACCTTCGACTGGGAAAGCGAAAACGCCCGGTTGCTCTTCGAAATGACATCCAAGTATGGTACCCCCTACTTTCAGAACTTCATCAATTCGGATCTACGGCCAGGGGATGTCCGTTCCATGTGCTGCCGGCTGCAACTGGACAAACGGGAACTGCGTAAACGGGGAGGAGGGTTGTTTGGCTCGGACGAGTTGACAGGATCCATTGGGGTGGTAACGATCAACCTTCCGCGGATCGGCTATCTGGCAGATTCCCGAAGGGACTTCTTCCAGCGGTTGGATCATCTGATGGATCTGGCCGCCGAGAGCCTAACCATCAAGCGAAAAGTGATCGGTCGCCTTTTAGAGGCAGGGCTTTTCCCCTACACCAGGAGGTACCTGAAAACTCTGAACAACCATTTTTCCACCATCGGCATCGTGGGAATGAACGAATGTTTGCTGAATTTTCTTGGCAAAGATATCATTTCCCCCGAAGGGAAACAGTTCGCCCTCGAAATCCTCGATCATATGCGGGACCGGCTAGTGCTCTATCAAACCGACACGGGAGACCTATTCAACCTAGAGGCCACTCCGGCAGAAAGCACCTCGTACCGGCTAGCGAAGCACGATAAGGAGAAGTATGCAGACATCATCACCGCAGGGGAACAGGAGCCCTACTACACCAACTCCACCCAGATCCCTGTGAACTACAGGATGGACATCTTCGATGCCTTAGACCATCAGGAAGAAATCCAGACGAAATACACCGGCGGCACCGTATTCCACGCATTTATAGGGGAAGCCATCGAAGACTGGAAGGCCTGCAGGAACCTGGTTCGGGCTATAGCGGAAAACTACCGGATTCCCTACTTTACAGTTACGCCGACCTTCTCTATCTGCCCCGTGCATGGGTATCTATCGGGTGAACATATCACCTGCCCCAAATGCGAGGAAGATCAGAAGGAAGCTATCCGGAAAAAGATCAGGGATTTAGAAAAAGAACGGGAACTGATCCTGCTCAGTTCCTCATAAACACTCAGGAGGAGTACGAATATGCGCACATTACAGGAAATCGAAGCGGAACTGGCCCAGCTCCGGGCACAACTGGAAACGGTACAGGGTACGGAATGCGAAGTGTACACCCGTATCGTAGGGTACTACCGATCCCTCCGAAACTGGAACAAGGGGAAAAAGGAAGAATACCGACTGCGGGTAACCTTCGATCCTCCGAAGGAGGAAAACCTCGGGAAAAAATCGTTACGGGAGGTTGCCGAATATCGCTATTTCTATCGGAAGACTTGTCCCAACTGCCCGCCCGTGAAGGAGTACGTTTCCCAGCTTCCCCTGGCAGGCAAACAGGTCGATGTGGACACGGAAGAAGGACTTTCGGAGGCACAAACCTACCAGATCCTCTCCACTCCCACGGTGCTCTTCTTCGACAGGAACGGTCGCCCCATCCATGAGGCGCATTCATTGGATCAACTGGAGGATCTAAGGCCCCATCTGACCCTTTCCCAGGCGTAACCTATCGGCCTGCACAGGGCGAGAGTACCCAAATGCCGCGTTTTGCCCTCGAAAAAACGAGTCTTATCGACTACCCAGGATTGGTAGCCTGCGTACTCTTTGTTCGGGGATGCAACCTGCGGTGCCCCTACTGCCATAACCCGGAGCTAGTGGAAGGCCCGGAACCGGAAGGGATGGAAAGCTGGGAAGCCATCCTCCAGTTCCTGGAAAAAAGGAGGCCGGTATTACAGGGGGTCTGCATTACGGGGGGAGAACCGTCCCTCCTTCCCGAATTGCCTTCGCTGGTAAGAGAAATCCAGAGCCTGGGATACAGGGTAAAAGTGGATACCAACGGAACGAAACCGGACTTGGTAGAAACCCTTCCGGCGGATTACATCGCCATGGATTTCAAGACTTCTCCGGACAAGTACTACCTCCTGGGGGGGAATAAGGAAACCAGTTTGTCCGTGCAACAGTCGGCCAGGATTCTTATAGACCGTGGCATACCCCACGAGTTTCGCATCACCGTGGCACCGGAGATCTTCGATCTCTCCGACGCCAGGAATCTTTCCAATCTCCTCCGAGGTGCGAAACTAGTAGTGCTCACGGGGGTACGATTGACACAAGTACTGGATCCAGCGTATGGGAATCGGGTTATCCCTTATCCCGTCGCCTTCCTTCAGGAGATAAGAGGCGAGTTTCTTTCACAGGGAATTCCCTGCAGGATACGGGGAGAATAAAAAGATGCCTTTTCGGGAGGCTTGAAAAGGCATCCAATCAGGAGGGATTCATAAGGTTGCATGAAAGGATTATTTAGTGGCGAAGGGACTTGAACCCCTGACCAAGCGGATATGAGCCGCTTGCTCTGCCGACTGAGCTACGCCACCGTACCTGAAAGCAGAAGAACTATACCAACAGGGCCAAGTCTCTGTCAAGAGTAGAGGGTTACTGATGAAACACACCTGTACATTGACCGTACGCACCTATGAGTGCGACAGCTATGGGCACGTGAACAATGCCGTGTACCTCCAATACTTAGAATACGCCCGAATGGAGTTTCTCAAAGACTCCGGGTTCGATTACACCGCCTTCCGCAAGGCAGGTTTCGGATTGGTGGTAGCACGGGTATGTATCACCTATAAAATGCCTGCACTATTTGGGGACGAACTCACCATCGTTACCACACCTCTCCGCTTCCGGGGAGCCTTTGGAGTATTCCAGCAGGAGGTTTTCCGGAAGGATGCCCTTTTGGCAACGGCGGAAGTGAGTTGGTTTTGCGTGAATAGCGAAGGGAAACCCACTCCTCTACCTCCGGAGTTCTCATTGAAAACACTGGAACCCTCTGCCTGAAGCGGAAAGGTATAGGTTACAAATCGAGTTTCCTGCTGTATAATGTAGATGCATGACAACTCAGTATAGGTGCTCCATTCTGTTCGGCAAAAAACGCGTACGGGAACTGCGCTTCAAGATCCTCCCCCATTGCAGAATCCACGAGATCGTACCTGTCCTGAATACCATTTCTTTCCATCCCCCCGTCGACAAGAAGGATCATATTTCCTACGCGCTACTGGAACTCATCAACAATTCACTTCGGGCTCATCGGGAAAAAGGGATCGAGGATCCTATTCTGGTGAAACTCAGGGCAGAGCCTTCAAGACTCCAAATCGAGGTGAAAGACAAGGGAGGCGGATTCGATCCCGGAAAGCTGCCGTACAATATCTTCGAGGAATCCTTCCCAGAGAATTTCAATACCGATCCATTCCTTCAGTATCGAAGGATCCATGAAAACAAACGGTTCGGTATGGGGCTCCTCATCGCGAAGCGAGTTTTCCACCATTTTACCCTCCAGTTCGTCGATCGGGAGGGGAGCCCCCGGCCCTGGGGGGATCCCGCGATCGTAGGTACTCAAATCCTTGCAGAGTTCGAACAGTGTGACACGAAACACAAGTCTTGAATAGGGACGAGAAACAGATATGAATGAAAACAAGAGAAAAGAGAAGCGGGAACCCTGTTATGGAAAACTGATTTTTCTAGATAGCGATGTGCCGGGATACATTCGGGATATCAGCGAACAGGGGATGAGGATCGATATCCCCCTTCCTTTCGAACCCTACGTGAATCCCCAGGATACCTGTACCGTGAAGGTGCTGCCCGAAGGGGATGCCGTGTTCGAACCCTTCACGGCAGACATCGAGATCCGATGGATTCGTACGGATTCCCTCTTTACCAGTATTGGGGCCAGGCTGACCCGCCTGGAAGAAGGGAAAAAAGGAGCCTACGAAACCCTCCTTTCCCTCTATAGAAGATCCCATTCCTCCGCGGAAGGGTAGAAGTCGGGAACTTCCGTAGTACCGTACAGGTATTCCATCAAGAACAGCCGATCTGCCTCCTGGATGTCGAGGAACATGATGCCGATGTACAGATGTGTCTGATCGGTAAACTTGCGCATCACCCGACCGCCGATTTTGAGATTCCTCCCCCCGATGGATAGGGTAAACTCAAGATCCATGAACAACTGGAAAAGGGATTCGTACTGTTCCCTCGGGAGGGCAAAGAGGATCCCCGAAGCACTGATGTCGACGATCTCGGCAATTTCTACCTTCTCTTTTACAGGTTCCCCCTTGAAATACCCGTTGACCATGAGGCTATATGCCAAAAGGCGGGCGAACTGGCTCACAAACTCCACTACCTTCTGGGTATACCGAAGGGCTCCCGCCTTGAACATCACTAGATAGAGGTACCCTACCACGTACTGGTGAAAGAGGATGGGGCAGTACAATTCCTGTATAATCCCTTTCCGCTCCTTCTCCTTATTCACCGTGGCGATGGTTTGGAGCACATCGAACAGCTCTTTACCCCGGCTCGTTTCGGACAGGATCACCTCTTCCTGAGACAAGATCTTGGTGGAAAGGACTAGATCCTTTTCCGGCACGTTGGGATTGATGCTCTGAGGATAGAGGAAGATCTTGCCTGTATGGGCAATTAGCTGTTCCTCGAAGGTTTCCGGCTTGCGTTCCCGGAACATCACGATCCTGTGTTCCGAGGCCAGTTCCCGTGCCTTTTCCCGAAAAGCCTGGAGAAGGTTGGTAATCTTGGAAGCGTCGAAGTTCGGCGTTGCGGTCGGTTCTTCCGGTGCTTCGTAACTTGCCGACTTGGGAAAGTTCAACTCTACCTTCTCGCCCTGAATGAGGAAGGAAATCCCCACATCCCCTGGCGGGGTAACCCGTTCGTACCCTCGGGAAAGATCCCGATAGATGCCTTTAGGGAAAGCCACCCTCGCCTCTTCCTGGTCGAAAGCGATTAGGTGGGATCGAAAAGTCATCCGGGCCCCCCGAAACTTGAAGAAAAGATCCACCTTTTCCCCAACCCTCAAGGGTTCCTTAGGGATATCCACGAACTTTAAAACAATATCCGCAGGATTCACTTCCTTCAGGGTGCAGGAGATCCAATGGTTCCTATACCGCATCTCCATCGGTGCGGCTTTTTCCGACAGAGTCTTCAGGATAAACTCTTTTTCGATGCGTGATACTGCAGTGCTCATCGTCCTAAATAATAGCAAAGAATAGGGAAAAAATCATTCTTTCTCGGCCCGGGTTTCCAAAAATGGATCGAATCGCTCTCTTGCCTGTTTCTCGACACTCTCGTTTCCCTCCACAGAAAAATCCGCGATATACCATTGATCTTCTTTTTTCTCCAGAAGGATTGAACCCGCGAAGCTTTTCTTTTCCTGCAGAACCCGGAAAGGAACCTCGATCACACCCGAACTGGATTCCAGCACCGCTCCCAGACGGAACTCCCTAAAGGGGAACCCCTTCCACGGTTTCAAATCCTCTTCCAGAAACCACCGATACTCGGGATGAAGCAGTTCGTTCCAGTTTCTATCCCTCTGTATCCGGGCGAAGAACTCTTCTACCACCCTCACCGCATCCTGTACCCCCGGATCTACGGGTTTCAGCACCCCGAGATCGAAATCCATGGGGAGGATTCTTTGTGTAGGTATGCCGAACAGGGGATCCAGGGAGATGGGTCTTTCTTCCGAGGATGGGGGTTGGGATACAGTTTTTCCCGCCTCCTTCTTGCCTACCATGGGAACGCTTCGTTCCACTGGGGGCATGGAGGAAGAAGACTGGGTAGGGGGAACTTCGCTCTGGGATGTCCTTCCCGAGCACCCCCAAAAAAAGAGAAGGATGTATCCTAGGACTTTTCTCCCTATCCTTCGCTGCCTGTTCATATGGGTATGGTATACCGCCCTCCACCGTATTTCAACTGGACAGGGGGGAAAACCCACGGTACACTCGGGGGTATGCAGGGGAATCAGATCCTTCACCACCTCGATCAGGACTATACAGAACCCATCCGCGATCCTCTATGGAAGCATATCTACCTCTCCCCCCAGATGATGACCATCGTAGCTTCCGAACCTTTTCAAAAGCTCTACCGCATCAAACAATTGGGAATCACTCACCTGGTGTATCCCGGAGCCACCCACACCCGTTTCGTCCATAGCCTGGGGGTGTTCCACCTTGCCAAACGGGTTCTCCGGGGATTGCTTGCCTCTGAAAACGCTCCATCCTTGAGCCTGGAAGGGGTCAAAGCCTTCCTCTGTGCAGCCTTGCTTCATGATATCGGGCACTTCCCCTTTACCCATTCCCTCAAGGAACTACCTCTGCGGGAACACGAATCCCTCACGGCTGATTTGATCTACGCTCCTCCCCTGGAGAATCTTCTGAAACATCAGGTGGGTACCGAACCGTGGATGGTAGCGGCCATTGTGGACCCCCATCTGGACGATGAGGGATCCAGTGAAATCCCCTTCTTCCGCAACCTCCTTTCGGGAGTCCTGGATCCCGACAAGTTGGACTACCTGAACCGTGATGCCTATTTCTGCGGGGTTCCCTACGGTATCCAGGACACAGACTTCGTGATCGGGAGGATCCATCCCCATCCCCAACGGGGAATTTCGCTAGATCTGACGGGCTTGCCCGCTGCGGAAAACGTTCTGTTCTCCAAATATCTCATGTACCGGGCCGTGTATTGGCACCGTACGGTGCGGATCGCTACCGCCATGATCAAGAAAGCCGTGTTTCTCGGTCTTCGGGATGGTATGCTCAGCCCAGAGGATCTCTATGGTCTGGACGATGAAGAGTTCTTCCATACCACGGTGGAGCAATCCTACCGTCCCTTCTCTCTCATCCAGCGAGTAGCCTCTCGAAGACTCCTGAAATCCGCGATGGAAACCCCCTTCGATCCATCCTCTCCCCCGATGGAGAAACTTCTCGATCTGGAGTACCGCAATGCCAAAGAGGAGGATATCGCCCGTATCCTTTCCAGGGAAACGGGGATCTCCCTCGAACCGGAGGACGTGGTAATCGATATTCCCGAACAGATCTCCTTCGAAATAGACATCCCTATCCTGCTTCCTACAGGGAACCTGGTGGAATATGCCGATGCCGGTTCGGTATTCTCTCCCCCCGTGGTGGAAGGTTTCGTGCGAACCCTTCGGGTGCTTCGGGTAGCGGTAATTCCCGAAGTTCTCGATTCCCTACCCCGTGTCTCCATACTGTTGAAAGAGTTCTTGCGAACTTGATCAGAACCAGATTCTGGAATATGTTTAAAGTATGAAATACTCCAAGTTAATGAAAGAACGAATCCATCGAACCCAGGTTCTTTTCAGAGAACTAGGGTATGAACTGGTAGACCCGGAGGAGAGCGAGGGAGCCTTTACCGCTTCCTTTCAAAACGAAGAAGGCTATCAGGGGAGTTTCTTCATCGACGAGGACAGCAAGTTCCTCGAAATTGTCTACACCTTCACCTTTTCCAATACCTTGCAGGAGTACCTTCGAACCAGGATCGAAGATATCTTTCGCACCTGTTACGAGTACGGTTGCTACATGAACGTGCAGTTCACCAAGCATGAAATATCCCTTTCGATCTTTTCCAAGATCTACTATGCAGGATTGAATTACTACTCTTTGAAGGAAACTTTAAAGGATTTCAGGTCCGCCGTACTGGAGATCAGGGAATTGACGGAAATCAAGAGCGAATACCGAAAGGGAGATTCTCATGGAGATACATAACCTGATGGAAGACATAGTCCTCCGGATGGTGGACGACGTTCTCAGGGAGGAAGCGGCACGGAAAGGGAAAGAGTACCTGTCGAGCCCCCAATGTCGCATGGATCTATCTTGCTTCGTATTGAATCGCATCCCCCAATTTTATGTCACCTCGGGTCGCGGGATGGCCCATACGGAACGAGCCCTGAAGGAAAACCCTCAGCTTAAGGTGGATATCGTCACTCTCATCCATGAGGGGCTCAAGCGGATCGAGACGGTGAAACGGCCGTACTACGACGCACCCCTGGAGAACAAGTTCCCGGAGGGCCCTGCGTTCTACTTCCCTACCATCAAGGGAAAACTCCTGAACTGTACGAACTTCGAACCCGTACAGGGAGTCGCGATCGAGTTACGTTGGAAAGACGAACTCCTGCCCATGATCGACAAACGATGGCAGAATCCCTTCCTCCTCGACGAAAAGCTGGAAGGTACCTTCCTATTCCTTCCCAGCCCAATCCCGGCCAGGAAAGCGGGGGAACAGAAAACCTTCGAGCTGGAAATCAGGGTGCAAGACGACCGGTTCGAGCCGTTTCACCATTACTTCAAACTGGAAATGGTGGCGGAAGAGGAAGCGGATGCCAACCCCTGGAAGAATCCCGATTACAAACTTCCCGAACTGTTCCTGATTCCCAAATAACCGGCCTCAGTAGATCTCCGATCGAATCTGTACGTCCTGGATTCGGCCCGGAACCTCGTTCTCCACGAAGTTGAGGACCTTCATCATCACCTGTTCTCCGTACTGCTTCGAGTTGGAAACGACAGCACCCCCGATCTGGGAAAACCGAAGGGAATCCTGCAGATCCACCTCTGCAACGGAAATCTTGAACCGAACCCGTAGCTTTTCCCGGAGGGAGTTGACGATCCGCCTCTTTTCCTTAATAGAACCAATATCCGGAAGTTCGATGATCAGTTGAATCATGGAGATCACCATACAGCTACCCTTTCTTGAACAGTTCCGAAACCGCCTCCCACTTGATGTCTGACACCTCCATTTCCCCGGTGCTCAGGTTCCGCTGTTTGAGGGGGAGGTACTCCTCGTTGTACTGTTCTGCCAGCCGGAACACCTCGTCGTTCTTCAGGTGAGAGGGAATCTTGACTTCCAAATTGTACGAAGGTTCCTTGAAGCCTTTCAGCATCACGAAGAGGGGGTCTGTTACCGTGACGGCGAAATGGGGGGCATAGTAGAAAAGGAGGACCAGGAGAGTCCCCAGCACTATCGCGAAGAGGAGAAGGCTATGCTCCGCCTGAACTTGATTCAGCGGCCGATAATCGAAGTACAATTCCACCGATCCGCGTCGTTCATAGAAATAGTCGTAGGGACCAAACCTACTAACCAGGTAGAAGGAATCGTGTCGCAGGTAAAGATCCTTCCCCTCCACCTTTACCTTCAGGAGAGAAGGCAGGAGGATAGCGATCCTCTGTACTTCGGACTGGAGTTCGGCAGGGGGGACAGAACCCAAGGCCTGGGAGGCCGATTCGATGGAACTCCAGTATAACTCTTCCAAGGAATCCCCGGAAACGCTCTGGATCAAGAAGGCCCCCCCAGAAAACACGAGAATACAGGTCGTGAGGACACTGGTGGCGATTTTTCCGACATGCCGCTGAGCCATCGTCGAGTCGGTTTGTTTCAGTTGCCTTACCACTTTAAGCATCCGAAGAACCCTCAGGATCCGGGCTACCCGTACGATCTTGACTGTCTTCAATAGGTTCAGCGACCTTCCCAACCCGAACACGGGCACCCCTCCCGCGAGAAGTCCGTATACTACAGGGCCGGAGCTGAAAAGAAGCAGGGGAATCGAGGCCAGGAGATCTATCCACCCGAAACCCCGGAAAAAGTACTCCTTCGCCTGCCCGTCCACATACGAGAGGTACAAACGAACCAGGAACTCTACGGTAAAGAACAGGTCGAAGAGGAATCCTAGATACAGGAGTATCCTCCGCAGATTCCAGGGCCAATTGGCTAAAGTGGCCACATCGTCCACCACCGTTTGAAGAAGTACCAGGATGATGGCTCCCACTACCAGGTTTTCCCAGAAGGATCTTTTCATACCCTACCACCCCATCTCTGCGGCTATACTATACAGCTCATCCAGCATCTTTATATCGAATCCATAGAATTTGTAGTTCTTCCGTGCCACGTTGAACCAGCTTTTATCGGGAGTATCGGCTCCACGGTCCACCTTCTGCCCCGCTCGAAAGGTTCGATACCGGGAAGCGAAGATACTGGCCAGCCGGGCTGTGGCTTCCAGGAACCGGTTCTCTTGAAAGGACATGTTGGAATGGATGGCACTCTCCCATAGGGGAAGAGGCAGAAGAGGAATTCGCTTCTGCAAGGAACGGATCACTTTTTCTCCGAAGGAGCCCTGGATCACTCCGGCGATTCGATCCGTATAGGTATGCATCCCCTCCGAAATGTAGAGGATATAGGAGCTCTTTAGAAGCAGAGTCATCGCCAAGATCCCCTTGATTTCTTCTTTACTCATCCGTAACCGCTGCACTTTGGTGATTTCGAAGTGGATGTAGGATCTGCGCTCGAAGACTGCGTCGATGTACTTAAAGCACCCTCCCTGCTGGATGGCAGTGAAGGGACCGGTAGCGACCCTCCTTCCTTCCGGAGACTGGAGGATATCCTTCAACAGAGCGGCAATCTGAGCCCGCAACTCCGACTCGGGGATAGTCTGCTTGGTGAGAAAGGGTAGGAATGATAGGGAAAGGCCAGAATCGAGAAAGGGCTTCCATGTGGCCCATAGATCCCGATCGGTAAGTTGGAAGAGAGCCTGGATGAGAACGGGCAGAAGGGTAGTCCAGCTTTTCTCCGGAAAAAAATCCTTCGAGGTGAGAATAGGTGCCAATTGAGAGGCATGGGTGGAAAAGAGCTGGAGAATCTGTTCTTCCCTCTGAAGGGGAGTATAGCCTTGCAGCATCGGATTGGACAGAAGTCTTTCTAGAAATTCCTTCGCTTTGTCGACTTCCGGCGGCATAGACAAAGTATTCTCATAATTTTTGATTTGCACAAGGGGGAAGGAGAGCATACTATATAGAACGTGGACTTCGTGAAGGTGGAACGGTTCGTCTTCCTTGCTGTACTTCTCTTTCTCTCTACCCACCTCCTCATCCCGCAAACCCTGCCAAGGAATCCCGAAAAAGAGGCTCCGGAAACGGTGTTCCAGACGAAAGTGGGGGACGCGGATGTGGATTTGCGACTAGACGGGTATTGGGATGCTTCCCTCCGGGGGTCTTTAGGCGCAGCCGTGGTTCCCGGGAAAGGTATCCAATACCCTTCGGTGTTTCCGGGTTTCCCTGATGGGCTTATCTACGAACAGAAACCCAACCTTACCCTGGCCCTCTGGCTTTTGGATCGATACTTTTTCGAAACCACCCTCCAGGAAAAACGACAGTTGAACAGTTACGTTCTCGGCTACCAGGGGAAAGAGGGGGAACTGCTCCAATCCCTTCGAGCGGGGAACAAGGGGATCGAAATCTCCCCCTATCCCTACATGGACTTCCCTGGCGGAAGCCGAAGTTCACCCGGTATTGCCGCCCGTTTACAGACGGAACGCACCCAGCACGAGTTCCTCCTCCGTTACGATCCCTCCCAGCCCGTGAAGAAGACGTACCTCGGGAAGAACTCGGTAGAGGAGCTTCGTATCGAAGCTTCAGCCTTTGTACAGGGAAGGTTCTTCGTTCTTCCCGATACGGAGGTCGATGCAGTGGAAGTGTACCTGGAGGACTATAAGGGCTCTTTCCTAGGCAGTGATGGCCGCAGGTACCGAAGGGCTACCGAGTTCGATGTTTCTCTGTCCCGTTCCGAAGGGTTGGTAAGCCTGCAAAAACCTTCACCGGGACGGGTGGTGGTGTACTACGAGAAGGGGGGGG
>Ga0272448_1003487_pt1 | contig 18705 bp, 20 predicted proteins | sample YNPCB0191_FD_202220 | JGI IMG/M metagenome (GOLD analysis project Ga0272448, IMG submission 202220) | Hot spring sediment microbial communities from Yellowstone National Park, WY, United States - YNP-CB-019-1 | ecosystem: Environmental > Aquatic > Thermal springs > Hot (42-90C) > Sediment... | reverse complement strand
TATAAATATAATTTTTAGTTGAGTCTAAAACTTTATAATTGAATATTTATATTTTTTTTTATAATATCATTAACTTATGAAAAAGCCTGTTATATTTTTAGCATCACAATCTGAAAGAAGGAAACAACTTCTTTCTATGATAGGACTTCCCTTTAAATGTGTATCTTCTGAATATCAGGAAATATCATTCTCTTCTCCTGAGAAGACAGTTTTAACAAATGCTCTTTATAAAGCAAAGAATGCTATATGTAAAAAAGACAATTTCATACTGGGTGCTGATACCATCGTATATATTGATAATAAAATAATAGGAAAACCCAAAGATAAAAAAGAAGCAGAAAGATTTCTCTTACTTTTAAGTGGAAGGATGCATACAGTATTTACAGGTCTTGTAATAATTAAAAATAATAAAATATTTTCAGGAGTAGAGAAAACAAAAGTCTTTTTTGATAAAATCTCTAAAAGAGAGATAAACTTGTATATAAGACTCTGTAGACCTTTTGACAAAGCAGGGGCATATGGGATTCAGGAATTTTCATCTCTTTTTATTCGTAAAATAGAAGGCGATTTTTTTAATGTAGTTGGTCTACCTTTGAATCTTTTATATCGGCTTCTTAAAAAAGCAAGATATCCATTCTTTTCTATTTTTTAAGTGTTCTTTCTCCAAAGATTCCAGTTCCTATTCTTATTACTGTAGCATTCTCTTCAATTGCAATCTGCCATGAATCTGTCATTCCCATTGAAAGATATTTAAAAGTATCTGATTTAAACAGATTAAAAATCTGACAAGTCTTTTTGAAATATGGCCTTATATCTTCTGGATCTTTCACAACAGGTCCCATCGTCATAAGACCTGCTAAAGTTACATATTTAAAATCTGAATTAAGAATCTTTTCAATAATTGCAGGTGCAGTATCAGGTAGAATGCCACTCTTTTGTGGTTCACATGCTGAATTTATCTCAAGAAGAATCTCTATCTTTTTTCCTATAAGAGAACAACGTTTTTCAATTTGATATGCAGTCTCAAAAGAATCAACTGTCTCTATTACATCAAAAAGTTCAACAGCCTTTTTTATTTTATTAGACTGAAGATGCCCTATACAGTGCCATGATACTTTATTTCCTATTATTTCAATCTTTTTTTCTGCCTCCTGCACATAATTCTCGCCACAGGCTTTAATACCTGCATTTATTGCTTCAAGGATCTCTTCAGTTGTTCTTAATTTTGTAGCAGCGACAAGAAGAACATATGGTGGAATCTTTGAAAGATACTCTTTTACCTTATCTGAGATACTCATATCTATCCTTATCCTATTAACATAATTATATAGTTAAATAAATTTTATGTCAAAAAGATTGAATCAATTAAGGTGGTATATAGTTTAGATATTAAGTTTTGAATTTAAAACTTAAATCACCTCTATACAGTTTTTCTATATTGAAAAGATGTTTCTCAAAGGTATAGTTTCTTAAAACATTTTCTTGTCCTTTTATTGAAATTTTGTTTCTGTATCTTTCATCAGATAGCAATTTTTTAATTGCTTCACTTAGTTCTATTTCATTTTTTGGCTTTACGAGTAAACCTGTTTCACCATTTTTTATAATTTCTGGAATTCCACCGGAATTAGTTGCGATCACCGGTAGCCCTGCGCACTGAGATTCCAAGACAACCAGTCCAAAAGCTTCAGAATAACTTGAAAAAACAAAGATATCAAGACATGCCAAAATTTCCGGGATATTTTCTTGATGCCCTAAAAAAAATATTTTATTTAATAATTCTTTATTCTTTACAAAATCTTTTAGTTTCATTTCATACTCTGTATTTTTTCCTGGTTCAGATCCACCAACAATAACAAAATATATGTTTTCTTTTCTTTCTTTAATAATTATTTCTGCTGCTTTTAAAAATTCCATCTGCCCTTTCTTTGGATCTATCCTACTCACGTTCCCAATAATTATTCCATCAAGTGGTAAATTATATTTTTTCCTTAAAAAAACTTTACATCTTTTTTTATTCAGAAATTTCTCAGTATCTATTCCGTATGATAATACTATGATCTTATTTTCTTGTAAAGGTGTATATTTAAGCATAAGTTTTTTTCCACGTTCTGTTGTAGATACTCCATAAGTGATTTTCTTAAAAAGCCATCTGTGTAATATATCTTTTTTTGGATAGATCGAAGCCACATGATCTGTAAAAATTATTTTTGGTTTTATTTCTAACCCCAAAGAAGCAATTCTAACAAGCCATAAATTAGATGAAACATGAATATGAATTATATCTGGATTTATTTTTTTTAACATATCTCTTAATTTTATAAGGGCTTTAAAATAAAATTTTGATGGATTAACAGAAATAACATTTAATAAAGTTTTATTTCTATTTTTGGTATGAAGACTTAATTTCATTCTTTCTTTAATCTCATATTCTAATTTACTCCCTTCTTGCACCACAAAAAATACATTATGCCCATGTTTTGCTAAAGCAAATGCAAGATTATTAGAATAAATCTCCAGACCACCCCAAATGGAGGATATACAGACTTCAAATATTTTCATTAACTTTCTCCTTACTTTATCTTTTTTGTTATTAATTCCTCTGGAACAGTTAATTTGCTATTTTATTTTTTAAATTCTGGATTATAAAAAAACTTTTTATATTCAGTTGATGAAAAGACTGTCATTCCTTTAACAAAAGGAAATTTTTCATCTCCATCTTCTGAACAATCGTAATATCCTTCTTTTGTATAAGAGATCCAGTTTTTACCATCTTTAAAACCAATTAAACTTCCAACCATTTCTCCTGAATTAACATCCAAAATTTTTATTATGCCATCATAACCCCCATTTGCAATATATTTTTCATGCGGTAAAAAAGATGGATAACAAATTATATCAGAATGCCAATTCCCAATTACTATTTTTTTATATTCTTCATACATAGTTAATCTCTCCATTTACTATAAGATTCAGAAAACATTTCATTTTCTACTGTGAATGAGCAACTGCAAAGACACAGATATCTTCTGGTTCTGCTTTTTTTACCTCAGATGCAACAGACTGGACTGTTCTTCCAGTTGTAACCACATCATCAACAATAAGAACTTTTTTACCATATAACTTTTTAAATCCTGTATTTGTAATTTTAAATGCATTATCTACATTATCTTTTCTTTCTTCCTTTTTAAGGAGCGCCTGAGGTTTTGTATTTTTAACACGAACTACACAATTCTCATTGTATTCTATTTTAAAATATTTTGCAATATGTTTTGCAATTAATCCTGCCTGATTGTATCCTCTTTCTATAATTCTTTTACGATGAAGAGGAACAGGAATTATAATATCCACTTTAAAAAAGTTATTTTCAATTACATTCAAAGCCAAATCAACAAAAATCTTATAAAGGCTCCATCTCCCATAAAACTTAAATGCATGAATAAGTTTTCTCATTTCATCAGTATAAGGACTTACAATTTTTAAGGAAGAATAATCTGTCTTTCTTCCATAACATTGCATACATAGATCTTCTTTTGAAGCAGATGATATAATATCTCCACAAAGTCTGCAATTTATAAAAGGTTCAGGGATAATCTTTTTTTTACACTTATCACATATAGGAAAAGAAAGAAACAATTTTTCTTTGCAAATTATACACTCTGATGGAAAAATAAATCCTGTTATCAAATTAGTTAAAATAGAAAGACTTAAACTTTTCTCCATATATCATAAAGATAATGTTAAAAAGAGATAAAAACTAAATTTGACATATTCTAAAGGTTATATTATATTTATTATGTTTTTACTGTACAGGTGGGCCAAGAAAAGCCTGCTTTTTTTTTATCTATACGGAGAAAATTGATGTTTTTAAGAAAGATAAATATGGATGATATCTCAGTGCTTGAAAAACTTATTATAGACAACGGTATTAAAGATACTGCTGTGGTTGATATAAAACGTAAAGGTAAATGGGTAGAGATTACCATATTCAGATACAATCTTCCTGTAACTGTAGAAGACTGTGCTGAGGTTACAAGAATATTTTCAAATTCAGAGGAAGTCTCTAATCTTTTTGGAGAAGATTGTGTGATTGCTGTTGCAAGTCCAGGTATAGGCAGAAAACTGACAACATCAAGAGAAATGGAAATATTTACAGGACAAGAGATAATTGCAACTTGGAATAAACCTGATGATAATATTTTATATAAAACAGAAGCTGTATTAACAAATTATGATGAAACCGGAATTACTGTTCAAAACAAAGAAAATCTATTAAAATTAACATGGCAGGATATAAAAAGTATTCACCTGAGTGAAAAAGAAGAAAAAATAAGAGGAGAGTTATGAAATCATACACAGAACTTGTAAAAGAGATAGAAAAGACCAGAGGTCTACCAGCATCAAAGATTTTAGAAGCAATAGGTGAAAGTTTTAAAACAGCGTGTAAACACATCTTTCATGATATTGAAAATATTAAAATCAAAATAGATGAAGAGAAGAATACAGTTAAAATCTTTCAAGAAAAAGAGGTCATAGATGATGATGAACCTATAAGAGAACCGAATTTTTACATTCATATTTCTGATGCAAAAAAGATATCTCCTTCAGCAAAGGTTGGAGATTTTATTGATATTGAAATAAATCCATCTTCTTTTGGTTTAAGAGAGACACAGATAGCAAAGAGTAAACTTATTGAAACTATAAATAAATATGAACTTTTGCTCATAGAACAAAATTTTAAAGTAAAGATAGGTGAAATTATAGGAGGAGATTATCAGCGTCGTCATAAAAAGACAGGGACTATATATATCAATCTTGGTAAGGCAGAAGGGATTCTTCCTGTGAAAGAACAATCTCCACGTGACAGATTTAACGAAGGAGACAGAATAAAATGTCTTGTAAAAGATGTTCAGATAACAAAAAAGAAAGAGATCAAAGTACTTCTTTCAAGAGTAGATCCTTTGTTTGTTAAAAAACTTTTTGAACAGGAAATTCCAGAGATCTATGATAAAACAATAGAGATAAAAGGTATAGCAAGAGAAGCCGGTAAAAAGACAAAGATAATAGTTCATACTAAAAAGCTAAATATAGATCCAGTAGGTTCATGTGTTGGAATGAAAGGTGTAAGGATCCAATCTATTGTTCAAGAATTAAACGGAGAGATGATAGATGTAGTAAGATGGAGTGATAATCCTAAAGTTCTTATTGCAAGTCTTTTTAAGCCAGCATCTATTCTTTACATTGCTATTGATGAAAAAGCAAAGAAAGCAACAGTTGTAGTAAAGAATGATCAACTTGCTTTGGCAATTGGACCTAAAGGATTAAATGCAAAACTTGCTGCCAGAGCATCTGGATGGAATATAGAGATAAAGACAGAAAATGAATACGAAGAGGTAAGAAAACAGGAAGAAGCAAGAATTGCAGCAGAAGAAACACTCGGTATATCAAGAAAACATAAAACAGAAACAACACAACCTGTTGAAAAGAAAGAAATAGAAGAGGTTGAATATCAGATTGATGAGAGTTATACACTTGATGACCTCGGTCTACCACCTACAATACAAAAGAAACTTGTAAAAGCAGGTTTTGATAAGATTGAAAAATTGATAGAGGTAGACGAAGCTACTCTGATTGATAAAGCAGGGTTAACTATAAAACAAGCACAAAAAGTTGTATCCATAATGAAAGAAGTAGTTGATGTTGTTGAAGAAGATGTTGAAGTAGAAGATACAAAAGAAGAGAAGGATAAAAAAGCAGATGAATAAAGAAAAAAAAGTAAATTCAAAACCAGCAGCAGGTTCAACAACCAAAATAGTTAAAAAAAAGAAAATTATAATAAAAAAGATTCATCATGCTCCTTCAACTGAAAAACCTCCGGTAGAGACTAAAGACAAAGTTAAAGAAAAAGAAGAAAAGGTTTTTTCAAAACCAACACCACCTTCTATTCCTGTTGTTTCTCTTCCAAAGATACCTCCAAAACAGGAGACTATAAAAAAGCCAGAACATAAAGAACGACAACATCTCAAATGGCACGACTATGAAAGTAAAAAAGAAAAGTTTAAAGATGATGTAGATATTACTCTTCAGTATCATAAAAAAAGAGAAGAAGAAAGAGTTTTACCAAAAGAGATTACTATTCTTGAAAGATTAACTGTAGGAGAATTAGCACGGAAACTGAATTTAAAAGCATCCGAACTTATAAAAAAACTTATGGATTTAGGAGTTCTTGCAACTATAACTGATATAATTGATTCAGATACAGCAATAATAGTAGCTGAAGAATATGGCGTTAAAGTAAAAGTTGCATCTTTATATGAAGAGACTCTTGTTAAAGAAGAAGATTATGGACCTGATGATACTTTAAGAGATCCTATAGTCACTGTAATGGGGCATGTAGATCATGGAAAGACTCATCTTCTGGATACCATAAGAAAAACAAATGTTAGAGAAACTGAAGCAGGATTGATAACCCAGCATATAGGTGCTTACAAAATTTATATAGATCATAATGGTAAAAAACGTGGGATCGTATTTCTTGATACTCCAGGTCATGAAGCTTTTACTTCAATGCGCGCACGAGGTGCAAAGTTAACAGATATTGTTGTTCTTGTTGTTGCAGCAGATGATGGTGTAATGCCTCAAACTATTGAGGCTTTACATCATGCAAAAGATGCTTCTGTACCAATAATTGTAGCAATCAATAAGATTGATATTACAAGAAAAAATGTTGAAAAAATAAAACAGGATCTTTCAAAAGAAGGAATAGTTCCTGAAGAATGGGGAGGAGAGAATATATTTGTTGAAATATCTGCGAAAGAAAATATAGGTATTGATCGTCTCCTTGATACAATTCTTCTTGTTTATGATCTCCATGAAAAAAAAGCAAATCCAAAAAGACCTGCAATAGGAACTATTATTGAATCAAGAATAGACCCTGGCTTTGGGCCATGTTCAACAGTACTTATTCAAAACGGCACCCTTTACATAGGAAATACTTTTGTTGCAGGAATACATACAGGTAAAGTTAAAACAATGCATGATGAAAATGGGGTGAAACTCACAGAAGCAGGGCCTTCAACTCCGGTTGTTATTTCTGGAATTGACGGACTACCGGATGCAGGGGATCCTTTTCAGGTTGTAAAATCTGAACGTTATGCTCGTCAAATAAGCGATAAAAGAAAAGAACTGAAGAAACTTGAAGAAATAAAGAATATAAAAAAAGTTACTCTATCTAACTATATGGAAAAGATAAGTGAAGGAGAAATTAAAGAATTGCCACTTATTATTAAGGCTGATGTAAAAGGGTCCATAGAGGCTCTTGAATATTCATTCAATAAACTTTCAAGTGAAAATAATAAGGTTAAAATAAAGATAATTCATTCTGCCTCAGGTTCAATAAACAAAAATGATGTACTTCTTGCAGCAGCATCAAAAGCTATAATAATAGGTTTTCATGTAAGGCCAGATAATATCGCACTTGGAATTGCAGAACAACGTAAAGTTGAGATAAGAACCTACGAGATAATCTATGATGCTATAGAAGATGTAAAGAAAGCAATGGAAGGAGTTCTTGAAGCAAAGATAGTTGAAGAGGTAATAGGAAGAGCAGAGATACGACAGATCTTTAAAATATCTAAAGTAGGAAACATTGCAGGATGTATGGTAGTTGACGGAAAGATTCAAAGAAATGCAAAAATTAGAGTAATAAGAGAAGGTAAAATTATATATACAACTTCTATAGCCACATTAAAACATTTTAAAGATGATGTAAAAGAAGTTACAAATGGAATGGAATGTGGAATACTGCTTGAAAATTTTAATGATATAAAAATAAACGATATACTTGAAGCTTTTATTGAAAAAAAAGAAACACAAAAATTGTTTTCATAATTTCATAATGTTTGTATCAGTTATAAAATCTCTATTTTATATTCCTCATTTTAAAAGTCTGAAAGAACGCAGAGCCATGATTTTATCAATTAAATCAAAACTGATAAGAAATTTTGGATTATCTGTGGCTCAAGTTGAACAGACAGATGATCCTAAAATTTTTACTCTTGGAATCTCCTTAGTTTCTTCAGACAGCAAAACAGCAGAAAATATAATTGAAAAAGTGCGTAATTTTCTGTATCTTGAATCAGGAGAATGCATGCAATCTTTTGATTATAAAATTGATAAGTGGTAAAAAAAATGTCTGTTTCACAGAGAAGACTTGAAAGACTGAAAGAGCAGTTATACCAGGAGATTAGTTTAATTATTCAAAATGAAATTAAAGATCCGAGGTTATCAGGTATAATAAGTGTTATAAGTTTAGATTTATCCAAAGATCTTCATAATGCCATTGTATATATAAGTGTCTACTCTAATAAAGATATAGAACTTTGCAGAAAAAAAAATCTGGATGCTCTTCATTCAAGCAGAAAGTATATAATGTATCTTCTGTCAAAAAAACTTAAAATAAAATATATACCTGAATTAGAATTTCGTCTCGATCTATCAATGGAAGAGGCAGATCGTATAAATAAAATCTTAAAAGAGAATACAAAAAAAGGTTTATAGTTGTGGAATTAAATCTATCTCGTGGTGTAGATATTATAAAAAAAAGTAAAAATATTATAATAGCCTTTCATAAAAGACCTGATGGAGATTGTCTTGCGTCAGCATGGATTTTATTAATGGGATTAAAGTCTTTAAATAAAAAATGTGTAATAGTCTCGTCTGAAGAACAACCCCAATATCTGGATTCAATAATAAATAATATAATTGGTAAAAAAAAAGAATTATTCATCTCTTTGAAAAGATCAAAATCATTTAAACCTGATTTAATAATCGTGCTTGATGCTTCTAATCCAGAAAGATTAAATTTTAATTTAAAAACACTCTTATTAAAAAAAACAATCATATTAAATATAGATCATCATGAAGACAATACAAATTTTGGTAATATAAACATAGTAGATCCTTCATTGCCAGCAGTTTCAATTATTATAGTAAATCTCTTGAAAAAGATGGGGATAAACCTCAATAAAAAGATGGCTGAACTTTTTTTCATATCTATTTACAGTGACACTGCAGGACTTACAATCTCTCATCCTGTTATTCCCAGGATGCTTTTAAAAATTATAAACGCAAAGGCTGATCCTGTAAAGTTAATAGGCCTATTGAGACTTAAAAAATTAAGAGTCTTTCATTTAGAAGGTCGTGTTTTTAGCAGAATAAAAAAAACAAAAAAGAGTAATATCGTATGGACATGGGCTACTCAAAAAGATTTAAAAGAATGTCATGCAAATTATTCTGATTTTGAATCAATAACAGAAGAACTCAGCCGTATAGTTGAAGCAAAGACTTTCTTTTTTATGAAAGAGACAGCAAATAAAAGATGGCGAGTAAGTATAAGATCATATAATAAAAATGTAAGAAAGATTGCAGCAGAATTTGGTGGTGGTGGTCATAGACATGCTGCAGGTTTTGATATATCAGGAACACTCAATCAGGCTAAACAAAAAATCCTGCAACTCTGTGTTAAATAATGACTGACGGTTTCTTACTCATAAATAAACCTGAAAACAAACGTTGCTCAGAAATTATCAATACCTTAAAAAAAAATTTTAAGATTAAATCCGCAGGGTACGCAGGAACACTTGATTCTTTTGCATCAGGTCTTCTTGTAACAGGATTAAACAAAGCTACTAAATTACTTAAATATATAACAGAATTAGATAAAACTTATGAAGCAACAATGCATTTCGGTAGCACAACAGACACTCTTGATTCTACAGGTAAAATTATTTCAGTATCTGGAAAGATCCCGAAAAAACTTTCAGAAATAACCAAAGTTTTAAAATTATTTGAAGGGACTATAGATCAAGTTCCTCCTGTTTTTTCTGCAAAAAAAATAAAAGGTATCCGAGCATCAGATTTTGTAAGAAAAGGCCAAATTCCGCAACTTAACCCCTGTAAGGTAACTATAAAAAGTATAAAAGTTTTATCATATGATAACATACATGGCATTTTAAAACTGTTAATTATCTGTTCTAAAGGCACTTACATCCGTTCATTAGCAAGAGATATTTCAAAAATGCTTGATACTGTGGCATTTGTAGAAAGACTTATAAGATTATCTAATGGACCTTTTAAACTTGAAGATTCTAAAGATATTAACGATCCAGAACTTTTATCTAACATTATTCCTATCCGTGATTGTCTTCCTTTTATGGAGGAAATAATAATAAAAGAATCTGCTTTAACAAATATAAAGAACGGAAAGCCTTTCAGACCTGAAGATTGTTATTTTAAAGAATTGAAAAGTCCTGTATTCAAGGTTATCTTTAATAATTCTCTTATTGCGATAGCAAAAAGAGAATCCGGAGTTTTCCGGATAATAGACAATTTTAGTTGTAAAGAATGAAGATTGTATCACATCTGGAAAAATTTCCGGTTTTAAACAAAAGGCCGGTACTTACAATGGGTTTTTTTGATGGATTTCATAAAGGCCATCAAAGACTTATCTGTAAGGCTGTTAAAATAGCTAAATTAAACAATAGAAGTTGCTGGGTTTTAACTTTTTTAAATCACCCGGATGAGGTATTGAAAAAAAAAGTACCAGAAAAACTTATGACTTTAAATGAACGTTTAGAAAGTTTTAAAAAGACTGGAGTAGATGGAACTGTGCTTATAAAATTTACAAATAAACTTGCTAATTTAGAAGCTGAAGAGTTTGTAAAAAAAATATGTGATAAGATTAATCCTTTTATTATACTTACAGGAGAAAATTTTTATTTTGGAAGAAAAGGATACGGGAACCCAAAGTTATTAAAAAAATTATCAAAAACTTTTAATTATAAATATATTAAAATTCCATTGATGAAATGGAAAAATTCTACTGTAAGCAGCAGTATAATAAGGGCTCTCATAAAAAAGAGAAAAATAGATATTGCTTATAAACTTTTAAAAGAACCGTTCTCAATTACTTCAAAGGTAGTTCATGGAGAAGGTCTTGGAAAAAAAATAGGATATCCAACTGTTAATTTTTCTTCAGATAAGATATATAAAATGATTCCACCAGAAGGTGTTTATCATACAATTACATCAACATCTGATTTTGAAAAACCGTCTGTTACATTTATAGGTAAAAAAAATATAAAAGGATATTCTAAAACAGTTATTGAAACACATATTCCTGACTTTAACAAAGATTTATATGGCAGAGTATTAACAGTAAAATTCTTAAAATTTATAAGAAAACCAAAAAAATTCAGAACAAAAACAGAGATGTTACAAAATATTAAAAAAGATGTTGAAAAAATAAAGGAGGCATCTAAACAATGAGTTTAAGTAAAGAAAACAAAAAGAATTTGATTGAAAAGAATCGTCGTCATCAAAAAGACACAGGCTCAACAGAGGTTCAGGTTGCTCTTTTAACAGAAAAGATTAACATGCTAACTGAACATTTTAAAGTTCATAAAAAAGATTTTCATTCACAGCGTGGTCTTATGAGAATGGTCAACCAGAGAAAAAGACTTCTAAAATATCTTCAAAAAACTGATAACAAACGTTATCTTGATCTTATCAAGAGACTTAATATCAGGAAATAAAAAATGTTTGATATAAAAAAAGAGACAACTAAAATCAAAGACCTTTCTATTGAGATTCAGACAGGTCATTTAGCACGCCAGGCAGATGGTGCTGTAACTGTAAAATGCGGCGGGACTGTAGTTATGGCTGTAGCTGTAAGTGGTCCTGAACCTATAAAAGATATTGATTACTTTCCTCTTATGGTCAATTATTATGAACGTGCTTATGCTGCAGGAAAAATTCCAGGAGGATTCCTTAAAAGAGAGACAAGACCTTCAGATAAAGAAATTCTTGTAGCACGTCTTATAGACAGACCAATCCGTCCTCTCTTCCCGGAAGATTATAGAAACGAAGTTCAGATTACAGTTATGACACTTTCAGCAGACCAGATAAATCCACCTGATTCTCTTGCAATAGTTGCAGCATCCTGTGCTTTGAATATATCCGATATACCTTTTAAAAAAATAATTGCAGGAGTTCGTGTAGGAAAAGTTAATGGCAAATTCGTTTTGAATCCAACTTTTGAAGAAATAGAAAAAAGTGAACTCGATATAATTATTGCAGGAAGTAAAGATGCAATACTTATGGTTGAAGGAGGGGCTAATGAAATTCCTGAAGATGAATTGTTACAAGCTATAAAATTTGGTCATGAAAATCTTTTACCTCTTATAGAAGTTCAGGAGAGATTGATTGAATCAATAAAACCTGTTAAACGTCAATATATTCCTTTAACTGTAAATAGTGAACTCAGTAAAATATTAAAAGAAAAATATCGTGAAGAACTTTTTTCTATTTTAAAAATAGCTGATAAAAGAATAAGAAGCAGAACTCAGGCTTTGTTTATAAATAAAGTATACTCATCTTTAAAACCAGAAGAATTCGGATTATCTGAAACTGAAATAAAGATTCAGGTTAAAATGATCCTTGATGAACTTGAGAGTGAGATAGTAAGAAATTACATCCGTAAAGAAAGAGTAAGAATTGATGGAAGAAAGTTTGATGAAATAAGACCTCTGGATATAAAGATTGAAGTTCTTCCGAGGGTTCACGGCTCTGCTCTCTTTACAAGAGGTCAAACACAAAGTCTTGGAGTAACTACACTCGGTACTGTCAAAGATGAACAGAGATTTGATGATATAGAAGGAGAATATACAGAAAGATTTATACTTCACTATAATTTTCCTTCTTTCAGTGTAGGAGAATGTGGAAAACCTGGGTCTCCTGGAAGAAGAGAAGTAGGTCACGGTCATCTGGCATGGCGTGCTATAAATCCTCTTCTACCAGATCAAAACACTTTTCCATATACTATTCGGATAGTATCTGATATACTTGAATCAAATGGTTCTTCATCAATGGCAACTGTCTGTTCTGCATCTCTTTCTCTTCTACAGGCAGGTGTTCCAATAAAATCCCAGGTTGCAGGTATAGCAATGGGACTTATAAAAGAAGAAAATGAGTTTATTATACTTTCAGATATAGCAGGTTCCGAGGATCATTTTGGAGATATGGATTTTAAAATAGCAGGAACAAGAAAAGGAATAACAGCAGTACAAATGGATATAAAGATTGAGGGATTATCTTTTGAAATAATGGAAAAAGCATTAGAACAGGCAAGAAAAGGAAGAATATTTATACTTGATAAAATGGACTCTGTTATAGATAAACCAAGACCTGAAATATCCGAATATGCTCCAAGAATATTAGTAATGAATATAGATCCTGCAAAGATCAGAGAGGTTATTGGTTCAGGTGGAAGTATGATCAGAGACATAACAGAAAAGACTCAAACAGAGATTAATATTGAAGACAATGGCACAATACAAATTGCAGGAAAAGATCTTGCTTCTGCTCAAAAAGCTAAAGAGATTATACTTAAAATAGTAGAAGAACCAGAGATAGGAAAGATATATGAGGGTCGTGTAAAGACAATATTTGAGTACGGACTTCTTATTGAATTCATGTCAGGGCGACAGGGACTTGCTCATATATCAAAGATTCCAGGGGTCTCACGCGGGACTCCACTTGAAAAATTTTATAAGATAGGTGATACTGTAACTGTAAAGATTATCAAGATTGAATTTGACAGAGGAAAACAGAAGATTGATTTTGCAGTAATAAAAGAAAACGATAAATAAACAACCTGAAACTTTTTATTTTGAATATTCTCTTGCCGATAATAATCACAGATGTTTAAAAAAATTGTTCTTGACAACGGCATAAAAGTTTTACTTGAAAAAATTCCTGTTACACTTTCTACAGCAACAGGTTGCTGGGTAGAAGCAGGTTCCAAATTTGAATCAGAATCTGAAGCAGGTTATTCTCACTTCATTGAACACATGTTATTCAAAGGAACAAAACGCCGTTCAGCTTCAAAACTTGCACAACAGATAGATAGAAAAGGTGCAATAGCGGATGCTGCAACCACTAAAGAATACACAGTCTATTATTTTATCTCTCTTTATGAACATCTTGATTACTTTTTAGATATACTGTCTGATATAATTCAAAATCCTTTGTTCTCTAACATTGAAATAGAAAGAGAAAAAAGAGTTGTTATGGAAGAGATAAAGATGATAGAAGATTCTCCGGATGATTCTCTTGCAGAACTTTTTCTTCAGACACTATTTCCGGATCATCCAATTGGACGTCCTATTATAGGCAATAAAAATTCAATTATAAATATCTCCAGAAAAAAACTTTTTAATTTTTTTGATAAATTTTATAAGAGAAAAGGTCTTGTAATTGCGATAGCAGGAAATTTAAATAAAACTTCTGTTCTAAAAAAACTTGAAAAGATTAAATTGCATCAAAAGAATCTAATAGAAATTTCATCTCCAGTTTCTACACTAAATTTAAATTTTAAAAAAGTAAATATAGAAAGAGAGGTCCAGCAAATATATGCTATAATGGGTTTTCCTGGGATATCTTTAAAAGATAAACTTTATCTTCCAATGCTTGTTTTAAACTTTATTATAGGTGGAGGATTAAGTTCAAGACTTTTCCAGGTGATCCGTGAAAGAAAGGCTTTATGTTACAGTATTTTCTCTGCTCCGCTATCTTTTTTTGATCTTGGAATCTTTACTATATCATTTTCAACTGATGAAAAGACTTTCAAAAAAACTTATGAGAATATTCTTAATATATGTAAGATGATTCAAAAAAATTTTATTACAAAAAAAGAATTCAAATATGCAAAAGAACAATTAAGATGTAAGATGGCTCTTGCAGCAGAAAGTATAGAATTCAGAATGGAAAGGCTTATAACTCAAGAAAAACTTTTCGGTAGATATTTTTCTGTAAAAGAAATACTTGAACAGATACAAAAAATTACTATGGAAGATGTTTATAAAGCATCTAACATTATTTTCAATAAAGAATTATCACATCATCTTGCAACAGTAGGTCCTAAAAATCATTCAAAAATATTTAAATAATAGAAGAAATTTTTATCTCTTTATTTGTCTTATCAGACAAAAAACTTGCATGCAGTAACTGTTGAATCTTCAATCCATCTTCAAAGTCAGGTTTTTCTGGTCTACCTGTTCTAATCCAACGAATAAATCTTTCAATATTTGATAAAGTCTTTTTACATTCAATCTGCTGCCATTTCATGGTTTTATTAGAAAAGATATTTAAAATATGTCCACCTTTTTCATAATCGATTTCGAGGGATCCTTTATCACCATAGACTGCAATATACTCCCGATTAGCATGTCCACTTGCCCACCGTGTAGCATGAACTGTTCCTATTGCTTTTGTCTTAAATTCAATAATTGAAACAAAAGAATCATTTGCATCAAGTTTATATTTTCCTATTTTATCACCTTTTATCTTGGGGAAAGTTTTTAACTTACAATTTACAGAAACAGCGTCTTCACACAAAAAGACTGCCATATCATATATATGACATCCGATATCTCCAAGGCATCCTAAACTACCATGTTTTGTGGACAATCTCCAGAGCCATCCTTCTGAACTCTTCCAGTCTCCCCAGACTGTATTTGCAAGCCAACTTTGAAGATAACTTGCATCTACATGAATTATTCTTCCTATTTCACCATTTAAAATTCTTTTTTTTGCTTCCTGCAATGCTGGTGCATCTCTTTTAGAAAAATTTATCATTGCGGGAACTTTTGCTTTTTTTGCTGCAAGAAACATTCTCTTTGCTGATGCAAGATCATATGACATTGGTTTTTCACACAGAACAGGAATCTTTCTATTTAAAGCCTCAACAGACACAGATTCATGAAATCTATCAGATGTTACAACAGACACACCATCAAGAGATTCTTTCTCAAGCATCTTTTTATAATCAGTGTACCATCTACCAGGACCAAATTTTTCTGAAAATTTTTTTACTTTTTCTTCATCAATATCACAGAACGCAACTAATTTTACATTATCAATGTTAAGAAAAGATTTGGCATGCCAATGAGCCATGCCTCCTGTGCCTATTATACCTATCTTTAATTCTTTAGAACGATTCATTTAATTTGAACTTCTGCCAGATATACCTTTTACAGATTTACCTTTAATTTTTTTAGCAGGTTCTTTTGGTCTTAATGCTCTTACAGCTGCTCCTGCTTTCCACATTTCAGAATTTCTAATCTCAGCAAGTTTCTTTTCAAGAAAATTCTGATAATCAGGTCTACCGCAATCTCTGATTACTTCAGCAGTCTCTATTCCTTTTTTTACAGACTGGTAAAGTTTTTCAAAAACAGGCAGAACTGCCTTATAAAAAATAGGACGCCATTTTAAAGCACCATGCTGGGCTGTTGCAGAACAATTTCTGTACATCCAGTCCATTCCATTCTCATCCACAAGTCTTATAAGACTCTGAGTTAATTCTTCAACAGTTTCATTAAAAGCTTCACTCGGACTGTGCCCATTCTTTCTCAAAACATCATACTGAGCATGCATAATTCCTGCAAGAGCACCCATTAAAACACCTCTTTCACCTGTAAGATCACTATAGACTTCATTTTCAAAAGTTGTTGGAAAAAGATAACCTGAACCTATACCGATACCTATTGCAATACAACGTTCTTTTGCCCTACCTGTTGCATCCTGAAATACTGCAAAACTTGAATTTATACCAGCACCTGAAAGAAAATTTCTCCTTACATTTAAACCAGATCCTTTCGGTGCAACCATTATTACATCTATATCCTTTGGAGGAATAACTCCAGTCTGATCTTTATAAACTATAGAAAAACCATGAGAAAAATAAAGTGCATCATTTGGTTTAAGATTCTTTTTAATAATAGGCCAGATCTGTCTTTGTGCTGCATCTGATACTAAAAATTGTATGATAGTTCCTCTCTTTACAGCCTCTTCTATTTCAAATAGAGTCTTTCCTTCTTTCCATCCATCTTTTACAGCTCTATCCCAATCTTTTTTAAACTCTTTTGCCTGGCCTACAATTACATTAAACCCGTTGTCCCTTAAATTTAAAGACTGCGCAGGTCCTTGAACACCATAGCCTATCACTGCTATAGTCTCATCTTTAAGAACTTTTCTTGCTTTAGATAAAGGGAACTCTTTTCTTGTTATAACTGTTTCATAGACTCCACCAAAATTAATCTTTGCCATACTCTTTCTCCTTATAACTTAAGATAAATTAATATAAGTAATTTTATAAAAGATTTCCACTTAAATTATTGAAACAAAACATGGAAAATCTTTAAGTTCAAGCAAATAAACTGCTTCAGGACCTAATTCTTTCCAGGCAACAAGAGAACTTTTTATAACATGAGATGAAAGTAAAGCGCCTAATCCTCCTATTGTAGTAAAATATACAGCATTATTTTTACGAATAGCATTCATAACCTCTTCTGATCGTTCACCCTTACCTATCATCACTTTTAAACCATATTTAAGTAACAAAGGTGTAAAAGGATCCATTCTTGAACTTGTTGTAGGACCACAGGAGCCAATAACCTTACCATACGGTGCAGGAGAAGGTCCTGTATAATAAATAGCAGAACCTTTAAGTGGAAAAGGTAATTTTCCTTTTTTCTCTAAAATTTGAACAATCTTTTTATGTGCAGCGTCCCTTGCAGTATATACAGGTCCTGATATCAAGACCTCCATTCCTTTTTTAAGAATTTTATAATCTTTTTCAGATAATGGAAGATTTATTCTCACATTCATAGAACCGTACTCCAGTATCTATGACTGTGACAGTTTATATTAACAGCAAGAGGCATACTTGCTATATGACATGGTGCAGTACAAATTCTAACTTTAAGACATGTTATATTACCACCCTGTGGATTTTGAGGGCCTATACCTAATCTGTTTATCTTTTTTAGAATAGATTCTTCCATCTTTCTATAAAACTTATTAGAGTTTGAGTTTTCTCTAAGTAATGCTTTCTTTGCAAGAAGAGGACATGTTTCAAAATTTCCACCGAGACCTATTCCAACAACAATAGGTGGACAAGGCTTTGTGCCCATTCTTTTTATTTTTTCAACAACAATATCTTCAATATCCTGAGGTTTAACAGATGGAGTAAGCATCTCTAAAAAAGACATATTCTCAGCACCACCGCCTTTTGGCATGACAGTAACTTTAACTCTATCTCCTCTAACAATATCAGTATGTAATATAACAGGAGTATTATCTAAAGTATTCTTACGAAAAAACGGATCAGATACAACTGAAGATCTAAGAAATCCTTTTTTTGTAGCATCTCTTGCTGCTCTATTTACAGCGGTATGAAGATCTTCTCCTTTCAAAAATACATTTTGGCCTATTTCAATAAACACTACAATAATTCCTGTATCCTGACATAAAGGAAGCGAATCTTTCTCTGCAACAATAAAATTTTTAATTATCTTATCAAAAGATCTTTTTGCCTGAATTATTTTTTCTTTTCTATATGAAGTTTTAAGAGCAGTCTTAACAGAAGAAGGAAGAAACAGATTTGCTTTTATTATACCTTTACTTATCACTTCAGATATCTTTGCAACAGATATGGTTCTCATCTTTATCCTTTTTTAAAGGAAAGTTTAATATCATCTTTTACAAGTTTTACTTCTACTGTACCTTTATCTTTTATCTTTCCGAAAAGAAGTTCTTCAGCGCATGGTTTTTTTATTTTATCATGGATGATTCTCTGGACTTCACGCC
>Ga0272448_1003486_pt1 | contig 18713 bp, 17 predicted proteins | sample YNPCB0191_FD_202220 | JGI IMG/M metagenome (GOLD analysis project Ga0272448, IMG submission 202220) | Hot spring sediment microbial communities from Yellowstone National Park, WY, United States - YNP-CB-019-1 | ecosystem: Environmental > Aquatic > Thermal springs > Hot (42-90C) > Sediment... | reverse complement strand
CCCCCCCATACCCCCCAGCGCGCGAACGGCCTGAAGGCCGTCGCGCGGGCTGGGGTGCGTGCGCGCGTGCACGTTCCATGTTTCACGGTTCCTCCGCCGCAAGGATGCGCCGAGACGGCGGCGGGAACGGTCGCGCGTTTGGGCACAGTTTGTTTTGCGTGTCCGGTCTTTCGGCGCGGGCTGGCGCGCCAGGTCGCACCCAGTCGCAACCCGTTCGTGGGGTCGAGGAATCCGCCGCCCCGGCCCAAAGGACGCGACCCGGCGGAACCTGGTGCGAACGGGACGCCTGCCTGCGCCGCAACCACGGGCAGGCAGAGAACCCTTGGGACGTTTCGGACGCCCGCCGGGCCGGCGGGCAAGGAGGATTGAGCCATGAAGGTCGAACTTCGCAAGGTCTCGGACATCAAGCCCTACGACAAGAACCCCCGGGACAATGACGGCGCGGTCGAGGCGGTCGCCCGGTCCATCCGGGAGTACGGCTTCCGCCAGCCCATCGTGGTGGACGCCGAGGGCGTCATCGTCGTAGGCCACACGCGCTGGAAGGCGGCGCAGAAGCTGGGGTTGACGGAGGTGCCCGTCCACGTGGCCACCGACCTCACACCGGCGCAGGTCCGGGCCTACCGCATCGCCGACAACAAGGTCGCGGACCTGGCCACGTGGGACATGGAACTCCTGCCCATCGAGCTGTCGGAACTGCGCGGCATGGACGTCGACCTCGAACTGCTCGGCTTCTCGTCGGCGGAACTGGAGAAGATGCTCGGCGCGATGGGCACCGAGGGCCTGACCGACCCGGATGCCATTCCCGAGCCGCCGGACGAGGCTATCACGCGGCCGGGCGACTTGTGGCTCCTGGGCAACCACCGCTTGCTCTGCGGCGACAGCGGCAAGGCCGAGGACGTGAATCGGCTGCTGGACGGCGCGAGCATCCAGATGGTCAACACCGACCCGCCCTACAACGTCGGCGTCGCCAGCCGGAGCAACAACGCCATCGCCGCCAGCGGCGACCGCCCCATCGGCCAGCAGGGCATGGACATCGCCATCCGGGGTAAACGGCCAATCTATGGTGCTCGATACAAACAGACCGAGAAGCTTCGCCCCAAGGACAGGCCGCTCGTCAACGACTTCGTCTCCGACGAGGAGTTCTCGCGCCTGCTGCGGCTGTGGTTCGGCAACGTCCAGCGGGTGCTGGAACCCGGCCGGGCCTTCTACATCTGGGGCGGGTACTCGAACATCTGGAACTACCCCAACGCCCTGCGCGAATCGCAGCTTTACTTCTCGCAGATGATCATCTGGGTCAAGGAGCATCCGGTCCTGACGCGGAAGGACAGGCGCGCCACTCAAGTGGAGGCCGTCCCGTTCGCCTGGCGGAGGGGCGACATCCTGGGGTAGAATCCCTGAGCCACAGCCGTCCAGATTGCCATCGGCTCCCCCCGTCGCTTTTTCCGCTTTTCGCTGGCCGGATGACATCGTTTCTGCTTCAATAGCCGCATGTGCGCCGAGCGTCGGCCACCGCAGGCCACCAGATTGGAGCAGAGGCATGAACTACTGCAGGAAGTTGGCATCCGCAAAGGATGCGCTGGTCAAGGTTCTGAGAAGCAAGGGAATCGCCGCCCGATACCTCCGGTTTGGAGGACCGGGGGAGAAGCCTTCGAGGAGGCCAACCATTCCCACCGACGCCCGGTCTGAGTTCCTGGCCAATCGGGCCATGGGAGACTGGGCGGAAGATGTCCTTGCCAGGGCGATTGCTGCGGCTCAGCCCAAGTGGACGGTGTCCCACTACGGTAATGCCGAACGGATAGCCGCGGGCGAGGACGGATTCAGGGATTTCTACCTTGGCGTGATGGACGAAGTTCGACTCTACGGCAAGCGGCCAGACCTTCTTCTTTTCGAGAAGAGCCAGCGCGCGCCGGAGGACATGACCGGCATGTCCGTGGAGGAAGCGGCTCCGCTCGTCGCAAAGGCGCTTGCCGCCATTGAAGTCCGGTCGAGCAAGTTCGAGGCGCTCAAGTACATGGAGGTTCGTAAGGCGGACAAGGCGAACGGTGCTGCCGCTGCTCGGCAGACGCCCAGCTTTACGGTCAAAGTGGAAGACCTGCGGATCGTATATCGCTGGATTGAGCGATGTAAGGTTCCCCAAAGCTACTGCCAAGTCTTCTTCGATGTCGTGTACGCCATCAACTTCCTGGACATCTTCAAGGTCATCGCCTCTGGCGAAAGGTTCGTCATCGAGAAACCCGCCAAGAGCCAGGAGAAGGCCACAATCATGATCCCGATTACCTTAGGGAAGTGCGTCGGCAAGTTCAGTGACTTGCCGGAGTTCAAGGCCTGCGAGCGTGTCACACGACTTGGACGTCACGATGCGTTTGTTGTTCCAACAGGAGGGAGTCTGAAGATAGACCCCGATTCTCTGGCGTCGGTTCTTCTGATCCGCTAACGCGGGCCGCTCGGCTCGCCGCTTCATCCACAAGGACGTCTAAGGTGTTCAACGCCTCTGCCTCCCCGCTGTGGGTTCGGATTGCGACATCCAGATCGTCCAGGCAGGCCGCCAGCCGCAGGAGCATCGCCCGTCCCACGACTCGCAAGTCCGGCACTTCAATATCCAGCAAGTCCTTGGGCTCGAACTTTGCCAAGCCGCCTCCGTACACCCTCCGGTGCTGTTTAGAGCGCTCCTGAATCCGACGGCTATTCAACGCCGCCGCAAGCGCCTTGGCGAAGACCGAGTCTGGGCTCTTTGGGTAAACGCAATGGAACGTAGTCAAATTATGAACCCCCGCGCAGTTATAGACGAATCGCAGTCCCTTCCGTCCGAACACTGCCGCCCAGATCGCAGACGGCTCCCTCCGCTCCATTTCGTACCAAGGGTTCCGAGCGGCCAGCAAGTATCTTTGCGGCAAACCCTTAGCCTCCCCTGCGTTAACATAGGCACGCTCCGCCTCGTTCAGGTCGCCGTGAAGAGAGATAAGATGGGTGCGCCGCCCCATTCGCGTAAGACGGTCAAAATCCCCTTCACGAAAGATCACGGAAGGCACGTCGGCGGCTCGTCCTACGCATGGCAACAACTGGCGCGCCCGAATGCCGTGTCCGACAGCCGCACTATAAGGCACATGGAAATACTTGTTGGCTCCGGTCGCGATTCCTCTGCGAGTCTCTGCCAGCTCAGAAAGCGCTACAAAGCCCGGTGCCTTTTCACCGACTTCGTGGCTGAGCAGGTAGTCCCACTTCCCTGTTTTCAGCAGCCGAGTGGATGGGAGCCGCTGAACGATCACGCCCGAAGTGCGAGGTAATCGGTCTTTCAGTATGGGCATCAGCTCACGCATATCAACTTCCCCCTGGACGTAAGCCGTAAGAACAGCGTTCCTTTCCTGTTTGCCCCGAGCCTTTTCGATCAGCAGAACCGATGCCGTGGTCAGCGAGTCCTCAAAGACAAGGGAGGAATGAGCGAAATAGATGAGTGCACGGAGAAGAGAGCGTTCTAGCAGAAAATGCTTGAGTCCCCTTCCGTAGTTGGCATTGACCCATTCCCCAGGAACGATAACCGCAGCTCGTCCTCCCTCCCTCAACCGCCGACAGATCTCGAGTATGAACAGCACGTGAATATTCGTAAGACGAGAGAGATGCACTCCGCACCTCCGTCCAACCTCGGAAAATATGTCATGGTCATAGTGGAAGTTGTGGTGCTTCAAGTAAGGTGGGTTGGCAATGGCCGCATCGAACTTTGCCTGGGCCGGCCACGTCAGGAAGTCTGCCCTGATGAACTCAACGTTGTCCTTTGCTCCCACTACTGTTCGTGCTGCACCGAGGGCTGTCGGATCGACATCAATGGCGGTAACCGACGATTCGGGCACTTGCCGCAAGAGTTCCCTGATGAAGATGCCTGGGCCGGTTGCTGGGTCAAGCACGGTTCTCGGACGGCAGGCCGCAATCCACTCGCACATGAATGCAGCAAGAGCGGGCGGTGTAAAGAACTGTCCATACCGGCATCTGTGTTCTCTCGGCACGACCTGCCTATATGATTCCTCGGGCCGTTCTGGATCGAATCCCGGCGGAGGCTCGGTCCGGTGATTCGGAAGTTCCGGCGAAGAGAAAAGCGAGCGGATTGGACTCTCGCCATTGAAGACCGCCCGGTCTAGTTTCTTGCCTGCTTTCGCCACTACTCACCTCGTTCTCTTTCCCATCGTAGTCGCTGCCGGGGTTTTGTAAAGCGCCGTCATAGAAGCGGTTTCGCCACTACCTTCCGCAGCAAGGTTAGTTGCGAACAGCACGGATTGCAAGTGATTTTTGGAAAAGTACTTGAGAGCCAAGCCGCGATCCGATTTCCCCGAAACAACCGCCGCCCTGACGCAGAAGTAGGAGGGCGGAGAGGTAGTTTCGGCTGGTAGGCGGCGGATTTCCGCCCCGCTCGGCGCAGCCGACGGGCCTTTTGCCGGTAGGAGGTGGAGGGTCTCGGCCGGTCGCCGATTTTCTCCGCAACAAAGTCGGCCCTGCTGCAGAAGTAGTAGGGCGGAGGGGAGGAGTTTCCGCCGCGGGGCCGTCGGCGGGTCGGTTGCCCGCGGCGAAGATTCCTGTCCCGCTCCGACGCGGCCGAGGGGCCTTTTGTCTATCGGAGGCGGAGATTTTCCGCCGGTCGTCCGTCATCCGGCGGGTCGGCCGGGTAAGTACCCAGTAGGCGACGCGCGAGCCGCCGGACGGCCGCCCGTGGAAGGCGGCGGGAGGGCGGCGAGGAAAGGAGTTCGGAACATGCGGTACGGATTGGCACGTGGGGATTACGAGGAACTGTTCGTCCTGGGACCGGGGGAGCCCGACGACGAGGAGCGGCCTACCTGTGCGTTGCACGCAGACAGGCGACGGCTGCTGGACGACCGGTATCCCCTGACCACGGCCGGAGCCGTCCAGGAGTTGCGGACGCGGGGTCTGGCGGCCTCGGCGTCGGTGCTGGACTACCTCATCGAGCGCAAGTCGATTCCGGCCCCGACGATGGAGGGCGGCCGTCGGCGCTGGACCGCGGCGGACATCGACCGAACGGCGGAGGTCCTGGACGCCGAAGGGGCCTACGTGCCGGCCGCGGTGATGCGGCAGGTGCTGAACCTGGACCCGGGCCAGGACGAGCGGGCGCGGCGGCAGGCCCTGGCCGAGCACCCCGAGGTCATCTCGGCGGACTGCCTGGTGTTGGAAGTGCTGCCCGGCGCGCCCGGCGCGGGCGTTCGGGCGACGGCGCGGTATCGGCCCATGACGGCGGCGGAGCAGGCCGAGTGGAAGCGCAGGGTCCGCGAGGCGGCGGCGCGGCGGGAGGGGCGGCCATGACCGCGACGGGAACGGACAACATGCTTCTGGCCGCGTCGCAGGTGGCCGTCGAGGCCGGCGCGGCGCCGTCGGGCGACAGGCCCCGTGTCGTCATCACGGCCTACTCGGGCTCGTTGATGCGGGTGCCGCACTGGGGCGACGTGGCCATCGACCTTTCGGGCCTGGACGTTTCGGGCCAGGTGCCGCTCCTGGCCGACCACGATGCCCGGGTGGGCGGCGTGGTGGGCCATGGCGAGGCGCGGGTCTCCGACGGCAGGCTCCTGGTGTCGGGCGTGCTGAGCGGGGCGGGCGAGGCGGCCCGGCAGGTCGTGGAGTTGGCGCGGGCGGGCTTTTCGTTCCAGGCCTCGGTCGGCCTCGAACCGTTCGAGCACGAGCGGGTCAACAAGGCGGAGGTCAACGGGCGGGCGCTGTCGTCGCCACGCGGGTTCGTGCTGGTGCGGCGCGGACGGCTGCGGGAGGTGAGCATCACGCCGCTGGGCGCGGACGCCGACACGCGGGTCTCGATTGCCGCCTCGGCGGCGGGAGGAAGGAAGGACATGAGCACGGATGCCTTGAACGTGGACGAGCAGGCGATTCGGGCGGACGAACGGGAGCGGATTCGGCGCATCGAGGACCTTTGCGCCGCTCCCGGCGGCGGCTGGGGCGAGAACCAGCCGCGCGTGGAGGAATTGAAGGCCTCGGCCCTGGCGGGCAGCCTCACGGAGGAGCAGCTCAAGGGAGAACTCTTGACTATCCTGCGGGAGTCGCGTCCCAAGTGGTTCCCGCCGTCGCGGGGTTCGGGCCGGTCGGTCGGCCAGGCGACGCTCCTGGAGGCGGCGCTTCTGGAGCACATGGGCCTCTCGGACCTTGGCGAAAAGACCCTCGGCCCCCTGGCGATGGAGCACGGCTCGGCGCTGGGGGCGACGCACGTCCTGGACCTCTGCCGCGCGGCGCTGGTGTACGAGTGCCGGGACGTGCCGCGCGGGCGGGAGGAATTGGTCCGGGCGGCCCTCTCCACGGTGTCGTTGCCGACGGCCCTGGGCAACGTGGCCGGCAAGCTGCTGCTGGACAGTTACGGCGAGACTGTGGCGACCTGGCGGGCGTTCTGCTCGGTGCGGAGCGTGGCGGACTTCAAGCCCAACACGGCCATCCGGCCGTCGTTCATGACGCCCTTGGAGACGGTGGCCCCGGGCGGGGAGCTCAAGCACGGGACGGTGGGCGAGTCGGTGACGACGTTCAAGGCCGACACGTTCGGCAAGATGCTGAGCATCGACCGGCGCGACCTTGTCAACGACGACTTGGGGCTGTTCACGACGACGGCGCAGGCCCTGGGGCGGGCGGCGATGCGGAAGGTCTCCGACCTGGTCTGCGAGACGCTGCTCGCCAACGCGGGCGGCTTCTTCTCGTCGGGCAACGGCAACTACTTGTCGGGGTCCGACTCGGCCCTGGGCTTCGACTCGCTGGCGGCGGCCATCACGCTGATGCGGTCGCAGCGGGACGCGGAGGGCAACGACCTGGACCTCAAGCCCGCCACGCTTCTGGTGCCGCCGGGGTTGGAGACGACGGCGCGGGCGCTGCTGAACAGCGAGTTCATACAGCGGGCCGTCGATGTGCCGACGGGCAACAGCCTGCGGCAGGCGGTGAACCTGGAGGTCGAGCCGCGCCTGGCCAACGCGGCGAAGTTCGGCGCGGCCGCCAGTGCCAAGCATTGGTACATGTTCGCCTCGGCGTCGGCCAACGCGATGGTCGTCGCGTTCCTGGACGGCCGACAGTCGCCGACGGTGGAGTTCTTCGGCCTGGACGCCACGCCGGAGCGGCTGGCGGCGGCGTGGCGCGTCTACCACGACTTCGGCTGCGGGCTGTGCGACCCCCGGGCGGCGGTGCGGAGCAAGGGCCAGGCGTAGGCGTCCATGACGGGAGGGGCGGCGGACCGGCGTTCGGCCGTCGCCCCTCCGCCTCCCCGTCTGGACCCCGACGGTTCACGGAACCACTGCGTTGCGGAAGGACCCCATGAGCGTCGTCACGGAAGAGAGGCCGCGCGTCCAGGCGCGCATCGGCAAGTTCGACCTCGATGTCCGCCTGGCCGAGGACCGGCCGGAGCACCGGCGGGAGAAGCGCGTCGAGGCCCTGGCCGACTGGCTCCTGGCCGAGTGGCTGCGCCGGGAGCGGGAGGAGGCAGCATGAGCGAAGGGGCGACGGCAATCCTGACGGAGCAGAGAAGCCGTCTCCTGGAGGCCGCCTTGGCCTACGCCGAACTGGGCTACGCCGTGTTTCCCTGCGTCCCCGGCACGAAGAAGCCCCTGACCGAACACGGCTTTCACGACGCCACGACCGACCCGGGCCGAATCGAGGCCTGGTGGGCGCGGCACCCGGACGCCAACGTCGCCATCGCCGCGGCGGGTCTGGCGGTCATCGACCGCGATGGCCCGTGGCTGGAAGACCGGCCCGAGCGGATGCTCGACCTGGCGCGGTCGCCCATGTCGGACACGCCCCGGGGCGGCTCGCACCACTTCTTCCGAAGGCCGCCGGGCAGGTCCTGGCGTTGCACGGAGGGGCGCATCGCCCCCAAGGTCGATGTCCGCACGGACGGCGGCTACGTCCTTCTGCCGCCCTCGGTGACGGCGGAGGGCGTCTATCGCTGGCGGGAGACGATGGAACTGGACTGTCCGCCGGACCGGCTGCCGGAGCCGCCCGCGTGGCTGGCCGAACTCCTGGACGACGCCTCGGCCAAGGTGGACTCGCCGGTCGTCGCGGGCGGCAACGTCATCCCGGAGGGCCAACGGAACGGCGCGCTGGCCCGTCTGGCCGGGACGATGCGGCGGGCGGGGATGACCGAGCCGGAAATCCTCGCCGCCCTGCTGCGTGTCAACCGGGACCGCTGCGCGCCGCCGTTGGCGGAATCGGAGGTCCGGCGCATCGCCGCCAGCATCGCCCGGTACGAGCCCGACCAGGTGTGCGTGGCGCTCATCGAGGACCACTTCGGACAGGACTTCCAGTCGTCGCCGGACGACCTGTTCGTCCCGGCGGCGCGACTCTGCCGGGAGCATCGAACCATGCGCGAACCGGTCATCGTGGGTCTCTTGCGCGAGGGGGAGACCATGAACGTCATCGCCTCGCCGAAAACGGGAAAGTCTTGGCTTGTCCTGAACCTGGGGTTGTCCGTGGCGACGGGGCGGCCCTGGCTGGACTTCCCCACCGTCCAGGGGCGGGTGCTGCTCATCGACAACGAGTTGCACCCGGAGACCTTGGCCAACCGCATCCCGCGGGTCGCCGAGGCGATGGGGCTGACGGTGGATGAGGTCGCCGACCGCTTCTGCGTCCAGACCTTGCGCGGGCGGCTGACGGACCTATACGGCATGGAACCGTACTTCCGGTCCCTGCCGCCGAACCGCTTCAAGCTCGTCATCCTGGACGCCTTCTATCGGTTCATTCCCAGGGACACCGACGAGAACGACAACGGCGCGATGGCCAACCTCTACAACGTGGTGGACCGCCACGCGGCGCGCCTGGGGGCCGGGTTCGTCCTCATCCACCACACGACCAAGGGCTCGCAGTCCGACAAGGGCGTGACGGACGTGGGGGCCGGGGCCGGGGCGCAGTCGCGGGCGGCGGACTGCCACTTCATCTTGCGTCCCCACGCGGAGAGCGGCTGCTACTCGGTGGAGGCGGTGGCCCGCAGCTGGCCGTCGCCGGAGCCGTTCGTCATCCGCAAGACCTTCCCGCTGTGGACGCCGGAGCCGGGCCTGGACCCGGCGGACCTGAAACGCTCCGGCAGGCCGTCGCGCAAGAGCCGGGAGGAACCGCATGAGCCGCCCGCGCCCAGGTGGACGGTGGAGGAGTTTGTCGGTCGGTTCATCGGGGCCGAGCCCAGGAGCAAGGCGGCCGTCCTGGCGGCGGCCAACGAAGCGGGGCTGAGCGACTACCAGGCCGCGCGCCTGCTGGGCAAGGCCGAGGCCAGGGGACTCGTTCATCGGCATCACCTCGGCGGCAACCGTCCGGGCTTTGCCGGCGTGCCCGAGGAGCGGGGCGATGGGAGGGATTGAGAGTGTCTGTGTGTGTGAGTCCCCCCGTACCCCCCCCGTGCGACGCACACAGGCGTCGCACGGGGACGGGTGTGTGTGCGAGTGACACACACTCGCACACTCACACACACCCGACGCCGCGCGGGGGCGTCGCCGAGTGCCGTAGGTACTCCGCCGCATGGTCGCGCCGAGACGCCGCCGGGAACGGTCGCGCGATTAGGGACAGTTACTTTATGAACAGCGTGGAAAACCCGCCCGTGAACCTGAACGCCCGGCAGCGGCTGATCCTGGCCGCCGTCCTGGCCGATTGCCGCCTCCTGGCCGAGGGCGCGGGGGTGGCCGACCTGACCTCCATGCCGTCGGCCAAGCGCGGCCGGTTCGTCCTGGCCGTCGCCCGCGCCCGCCGGGGCCTGGTCCGCCCGGCCCTGGAGCGGTGGCTCGGAAGGATGCCCACCGAATCCGAGCGGGTCTTGTTCTGCCGGGACTACCGGCGGCTGGAGGCGATGGGCCTCCTGGAACGGGTGAACGAGCGGCTTGGACGGCGGACAACGCACCTGCGGCTGACGGAGGCGGGAGAACAGCTCGCCGAGCGGCTTCTGTCCCCGGAGACCGGCGCGGCGGACCGATGCGGAGGAGGACCGGATGGCGACGCCTTCAGCGCCACTGCGGATGCATGACCGGCATGGGCGGCGTCTTGACGCCCTCGGGCCCCGGCGGGGGCAGCCAGGCGGTAATGCGGCCGTGCTCGGCCACCTGCCGGGCGTACTCGGCGACGCGGCGCTCGCGCTCCGCGTCGGTCATGGCGAACCGCTTCATGCCGCGGCCGTTGAGCCACCGGCGGGCGGCGGCCAGCGTCCGCATGGCGACGACCTCTTCGACGTGCATGTTCGCGCTCCTTTCGACCGTCGATGTCGGGGGGACATGAGGCCGCCCGTCAGCGCCGCCGCCAAGCGGAATAAGTGTTTTTTCTAAAAGGATTTACCGCCGACCTTCCGCCGGAATCGGCTTGATGTCTTCCGGCGGTTGGGGCCTCCTGGGGGCGGCGGCGAGGGCTGCCGGAAAGGAGCGTGGAACATGGTCGAGACGGGCATGACGGCGGCGGTCGGCTACGCCCGCCGCAGCACGGACCTCCAGGAGCGGAGCATCCCGGACCAGAAGGCCTTCGTGGAGCGCTGGGCCGCCGAGCACGGCTACAAGGTGGCCCGGTGGTACTGCGACGACGCCGTGTCGGGCACGAGCACGCGGGGTCGGGAGGCCTTCGAGCGGCTCATCCGCGACGCCGAGAACGGGCGGGACTTCCAGGCGGTCCTCTGCTACGACCTGTCCCGGTTCAGCCGGGGCGGGACCAACGAGACCGGCTACTACCTGCACCGCCTGAAACTGGCCGGCGTGGAGACGGTCTTCTGCGCCGAGGGCATCCCCCGGGGCGACGAGGGGGAACTGCTCCAGGGCGTCAAGAGCTGGCAGGCCCGGCAGTACTCCGTGAAGTTGGCCCGCGACACCATCCGGGGCCAGGTCTCCAACATCCGCGAGCGTCGCAGCGCCCCCGGCGGCGCGCCTCCCTACGGGTACGACAAGCGGCACCTGACCGCCGACGGCAAGGTCCTTCGCACCCTGCGCTGGCTGCCCGACGGGAGCAAGCAGGAGTTCGGACCCGACGGGACGCTCCTGCGGGTCATCGAGCCGGGCGCGGCCGTCAAGAAGGCCAAGAGCGACGTCATCCGATTCGTGCCCAGCTCGCCGGACCGCGTGGCCGTGGTGCGGCGCATCTTCCAGATGTGCGCCGCCGGGCACGGCTACCACTCCATCGCCGCGGCGCTCAACGACGAAGGCGTCCCCTCGCCGGAGGGCCGCCCCTGGAGCACCAGCCGCGTCGGCAAGTTCATCGCCAACCCGACGTACCGCGGGGCGGTCTGCTGGAACCGCCGGACCATGGGCAGTCTTTTCGGCGTGGACGGCCGGGGCCGGCCTCGACCCAAGGAAGGGCGCGGCTGGCGGCAGAACCCGGAGGAGGACTGGATCATGGCCGAGGACGTCCACGAGCCGCTGGTCAGCGCGGAACTGTTCGAGCGGGCTCAACGGGCCGTGGCCGCGCGGCGGCGCGAGGGCGGACGGGCCAAGGCGAAACGCTCGCTCCTGGCGAGCCTGATGGTCTGCGTGAGGTGCGGCCACCGGTTCGTCCTTCGGCGCGACCGGCGTTGGCCGGGTCCGCGAGGCGAGGGATATCGGTACTACAGCGACTCCGGCTACCACCGCGGCGGCAAGGCCGTCTGCCGGCTGACCAACCTCCCCGCCGACGCCCTGGACGCCTTCGTCCTGGACCGAATCAAGCGGCTGCTGGCGGCCGAGCATCGCACGGCCGAGGAGGCCGTGGAGGCGTTCGTCCGGGCGGCCCTGGCGCGGCGGGAACCGGCGGGCGCGGACGAGGGCGGCCTGGAACGCGAGCTGGAGGCCGTCAACCGTCGCATCAAGGCCGCCCTCGGCATGCTGGCCGACCCGGCCTTCGACGGCCTGGAGGAACTCCGCGCGACCCTGGCGGACCTGAAGGCCCGGCGGGACGCCCTCCAGGCGCGCCTGGCCGCCGGGCGGAACCGGCGACGGGCCGCGCCCGACGAGGCCGAGCTGCGTCGCTGGGCGGCCGAGCGCCTGGGCGAAATCGACCGCCTCCTGGCCGGGCCGACCAGCGAGCCGTGGGCTCACCGGCTGGTCGAGACCTTCGTCGTCCGCATCGAGATAGACCCCGAGGCCAAGCGCGGCGTCCTCTACCTGCCCGCCGACGCGCCGTCGGCCCTGGAACGGGACTCCACCAGGGTGACAAGCGGGGACTTCATGGGGAATCACGAGTGGTGCCAGCCTCCCGATACACGGGTGCTCACCCCGGAAGGCGACGTGCCAATCGCGAGCCTGCGCGACGGCGACCGCGTGGTCAGTTTCAGCAGCAGTTCATCCGCGATGGTCGGCCTGCGGCATGGGATGGAAGTTCTCACGACCCGTCGCGAGTACCGCGGTCCGCTGTACGGCGTCGCGGCCGGCGACCGGACGACCTGGTGCACGGATGGCCACGTCTGGAGCGTGAAACTCACCCCCCAGTCGCGCGATGTCTGGTGCGTGTACCTCATGCAGCGCGGCTCCTGGTGGCGCGTGGGGGCGTCGAAACTCCGCTCGACCTGGGGATTCGGGGTCAAGCAGCGGCTGAGCATGGAGGAGGGCGAGGCCGCGTGGGTGCTGAGCGTTCATCCCACCAAGGGCGAGGCGACGGTCGCCGAACAAATCGTCTCCACCGCCTACGGCATCCCGACGACGTTCTGGTGCGAGTCGTCGCAGTCTCGGCGGTCGGATGCGCAGATCAGGCGCATCTACGAGACCCTCGACCCGGATGTTCTGGAGCGGGCGGCGCGGCGGGCCTTGGCCGACCATCGCCGGGACGTGCTCTATCCGTTCATTACCCGCGGCCATACGCGCCCGAAGTATGGTTGCCGCGTTCCGCTTCAGGTCCGCGCATGCAACCTGCTGCCCGGCGTCATGGCCGTGCCGGTTCCTCGTGATGGACAACGCTTCGATTGGGTCCCCGTCCGAGCGGTGGACGTGCAGTCCTACCTCGGCCCGGTCCATTCGATGGCCGTGGACAAGCACCAGCACTACATCGCCGACGGCATCGTCACGCACAACTGCTTCTACGGCTGGCGGGAAGGCGCGGCCCACTACTTCAACCCGGAGATTACCAACGCCACCGACGTCTGGAGCGTGAAGAAGGTCAACCCGCAGTCGATGGTGCACCTCACCGAGAAGCCGGTGGAACTCGCCGTCCGCGCCATGACCTACAGCAGCAGGCCGGGCGAGAACGTCTTGGACCTCTTCGGCGGTTCGGGCAGCACGCTCATCGCGGCGGAGAAGACCGGGCGGCGGGCGCTGGTGATGGAGATAGACCCGCTCTACTGCGACGTCATCGTCCGGCGCTGGGAGGAGTTCACTGGCAGGAAGGCCGAGCGCGTTTCGGCGGAGGTGACGGCATGAGTCTTCGCGCCACTCGCTCTGGCGCTAGTAAAGGCGACGTTACCAGCGACCGGCGCAAGTCACGCAAACTTTACCAGCGATGGGCAGCGGCGTCGGCGGGAACGGCCCTGAACGACCAAACCCCGGCTTGCACCGGGGTGGTCGGAGCGCCGGCCTGCCGGCGGGCAGGGAGGAATTGAAGCGTGCTACGCCTTGAGCGTGAACATCCCGCGGTCGGCCTTGGCGAACCGCGACGCGTCGCCCTTCTTCTGGATCTCCCGGAGGATGGCGGCGTAAACCGTTGCGGCGGGCGTCTTGCCGCCGGTTTTCCAGTATCCCTTCTCGATGGCCCGCTCGACGATGGTCTTGCAGCCCAGCGGCTCGCCCGCGTCGGCCAGCACCTTCGCCGCCGCGTCCAGGCCGCTCATCGTGCCGCCTGCCTGCCGCGCCGCTTCGCTCTGCGGCGCAGGCAGGTCTTCGCGCTCGGTCTTCTTGCGGGGCTTCGGCCCTGCCTGACCGGCAGGCAGGTCGCCCGCGGCCTTGGCCTTCGGCGGCCCGTCTGCGTGCGACGCACAGGCAGGCACGACGCCGACCGGAACGCCCAGGACCTTCGAGGCGACCTCGGCGGCGGTCTGGAGCGCCTGGGTCTCGCGCTCCTGCTTGCCGGCCTCCTGCTTTTTCCGCCACTGGTCCTCCGGCTGGCCGTCGCCCCGGACGCGGTCGGTGGAGAACTTGATGGTCTGGTCCTTGCCGCCGGGCCGCAGGACCGTGCCCTCGTAGCGCCCGTGGCCCAGCTCCTTGTCGGCCCGCACCGGGAGGTACGAGCCGCCCACGGCCACGGAATACACGTGGCCCAACACGACCTTTCTTGCCTTGCTCATGTCCGTCTCCTCGCCGGCGATTGCTTCCCGCGTTGCGGCGTCGGCCGGCCTGCGAAGCCGCTGGGGACTCTTGATGCGGACGGCGCGGTGCGTCTCTTCGCTCACCGCTTCCCATCCGCCGTACGCAGACTCACCGGTGATCCGCACCGGCACGATTCGGCCGCTGACCTTCGCCAGGTAGCGGCCGCCGATCACGACCTCGTTCTTCTTCATGGCTTGCACCTCCCTGCCTGTGCGTTGCACGCAGACAGGCTACCTGCGGTCGATGGTGATGTAGCCCAAACCCGCCAACACATCGTTGACGCGGTCCCAGCCGCCGAGGAGTTCGGCCAACTGCTCGGCGAACCAGCGGACGCCACGGTCCACGGCGTCGTCGCCCGTCGGACGCGCCCCCAGGAGCGCCGTGGCCATGACCGCCGCGGCCTCGGGGGAGACGCGGTCCTGGACCAAGTCCCGCAGTTCCTTGCCGGGGTCGGCCGCGGACTCGGGCTCACGGAACTCGGCGGCGTCGATGCCGGTTTCCCAGTAGAGGAGGTACTCCTCCACCGCGTCCTTGACGATCTCGGTGACCGTTACGGGGCGCTGGTATTTGCCGGTTTCGCGGACCGCCTGCCTCTTCAGCCGGTCGATCAGCTCCTTGCCAATCGATACGCACACGACGTTTTCGCTGCTCTTCGCCATAGCCCGTTCCTTTCGTTGCCGGATAGCGCCGGCCGCGCTTGTGTTTCAGTCCTCGAAGATTCCGATGGCCCGCTGGTACTCGGCAACGTCGCCGGCCGTGCCGCGGTGGCCGTCGAGGTAGGCCTGGAGCGTCCGGGCGACCTGCCCGTTCAGCCCCGTCTCCCTCGCGTCGGCCTCGAGCTGGAAGGCCTCGCCGACCGGTACGCCTTCGCCGCTCTTGCGCTCGATGACCTTCGTGACCCGCGTGCCGGTGATGACGATCCGCCAGCCGTCGCGGCGGATGGTTGCTGTCCCGAGCGGCCCTTCGATGTCGATTCGCGTCGTCTTCATGGTTCTCGCTCCTTTCGGTCTTGGGCTGGTCATCGCCATGCCAGCGATCCGATCAGGCCATGGTTTTGCCGCACAGCCAAGGCGAATCTGCGGGGAAAATGCAGATTTCTCGATGCCGTATGTTGCTGAGGGGTAAAGACTTATGTCGCGTAGCGAAGATTCCGGCATAATTCCGCCGCACCCGCCGCAGGGTCCGTCCGCACCCGGCGGCGCAGGGGCGCTGAGTCCGGCGGCCATGACGCTCCAGCAGGCCGCCCGCGTCCTGGTGGCCGTGGGCGCTCGGCACGCGACGGCCGAGAACATCCGCCGGGACATCGAGGCCGGCGCGCCGGTCAACGCGGACGGGACGGTCAACCTCGTGCATTACGCCGCCTGGCTGGCGCGGGAGTCCGCCCGTGGCGATTGACGTGCGCAACCTCAAGCCCGCCGACCTGGCGCGGCTGCTGAACTCGACGCCGCTGGGGACGGTCCTGGACGAGCGTCAGCTCTACCGCCACCGCATGCGCGCCGGGTTCCGCATCGGCGACGGTCGGCGCGTGGACCTCTTCCGCTACGTGGCGTGGCTGGTGGACCAGCGGCACGCGCCGAGGAAGACGAGCGACCCGACGGCGGAATACGAGGCCCTCAAGGAACGCGCCGCCGCGCGGAACCGGGCCCTATCGGAGGCCGGGCGCGACATCGGCGAACTGCCCGCCGTCGTGGACCCGCAGCGGAAGGCGGCGGCCGAGAGGGACTTTCGGTTCTTCTGCCAGGCGTACTTCCCGCTTGTCTTCTACCTGGGCTGGTCGCCGGACCACCTGAAGGTCATCGCCCGCATCGAGCAGGCGGTCCTGCACGGCGGCCTCTTCGCTCTGGCCATGCCGCGCGGCAGCGGCAAGACCAGCATCGCCGAGTGCGCCTGCCTCTGGGCCGTGCTCTACGGCCACCGCCAGTTCGTCTGTCTCATCGGGGCGTCCGAGGTCCACGCCGTCGAGATGCTCGACTCGATCAAGATGGAGCTCGATGGCAACGACCGTCTGGAGGCCGACTTCCCGGAGGTGGTGCATCCCATCCGGTGCCTGGACGGCATCGCCAACCGCTGCTCGGGTCAGCTTTACAAGGGCGAGCGGACGCACATCGGCTGGACCGCCGACGAGGTCGTCCTGCCAACCATTCCCGGCAGCAAGGCTTCGGGCGCGATCATCAAGGTGGCGGGCATCACCGGCCGCATCCGGGGCATGAAGTACAAGCGGGCCGACGGCCAGACCGTCCGGCCGTCGCTTGTGGTCCTGGACGACCCGCAGACGGACGAGTCGGCGCGGAGCCTATCGCAGTGCGCCACGCGGGAGCGGATTCTGGCGGGCGCGGTGCTGGGTCTCGCGGGGCCGGGCAAGAAGATCAGCGGCATCATGCCTTGCACGGTCATCAGGCCCGGCGACATGGCCGACAACATCCTCGACCGCGACAAGCACCCGGAATGGAACGGCGAGCGGACGCGGATGGTCTATTCTTTCCCCACGAACGAGAAGCTCTGGGCGAAGTACGCCGAAGTCCGCGCCGAGAGCCTCCGCATCCACGGCGACCTGCGCGAGGCGACGGCGTTCTACGAGGCCAACCGGGCGGCGCTCGACGAGGGCGCGGTTGTCGCCTGGCCCGAGCGCTATAACCACGACGAGGCATCGGCCGTCCAGCACGCGATGAACCTCAAGCTCCAGGACGAGGCGGCGTTCTTCGCCGAGTACCAGAACGAGCCGTTGCCGGAAAAGGGCGTCGAGGACGAGGAGTTGCTCACCGCCGACCAGGTCGCCCAGAAACTCAACGGCTACCGCGCGGGCGAGGTGCCCTTGGGCGCGGACCACCTGACGATGTTCATCGACGTGCAGGGCAAGCTCCTCTTCTGGCTGGTCGCCGCCTGGGCGGACGACTTCACGGGCTTTGTTCTCGACTACGGGTCGTACCCGGATCAGAAGCGCCGCTACTTCACGCTGCGCGACGCCACGCGGACACTACAGCTCGCGGCTAAGGGTGCCGGGTTGGAGGGCGCGATCTACGCCGGACTGGAGGCCGTGACGAGCGACCTCCTGGGCCGCGAGTGGCGGCGCGAGGATGGCGCGCACCTGAAGGTCGAGCGGTGCCTCATCGACGCCAACTGGGGCACCTCGACGGACGTGGTCTACCAGTTCTGCCGCCAGAGCATCCATGCGGCGATCCTGACGCCCAGCCACGGCCGGTTCGTGGGAGCGTCGAGCATCCCGTTCTCGGAGTACCGCCGGAAGCGCGGCGACCGGGTGGGCCTGAACTGGCGCATCCCGAGCGTCCACGGCCGCCGGGCCATCCGTCACGTGCTCTTCGACTCGAACTACTGGAAGTCGTTCATTCACGCCCGCCTGGCCGTGGCCATGGGCGACCGGGGGTGCCTCTCGCTCTTCGGCCGAGACCCGGAAGTACATCGCCTACTGGCCGAGCACCTGACCAGCGAGTACCGCGTGAAGACCGAGGGCCGGGGCCGCGTGGTGGACGAGTGGAAGCTGCGCCCGGAGGTCTCGGAGAACCACTGGCTCGATTGCCTCGTCGGCTGCGCGGTGGCCGCTTCCATCCAGGGCGTGGTGCTGCCCGGCACGGACGCGAGGAGCGCTGTGAAACGCGAGCGGGTGAGACTGTCAGAACTCCAACGGAGTAAGCGATAGATGGACGAGCGCGAGGAGACGACCCGCAAGACGGACAGACCGTCCGCCGCTACGCCAGCGGCCGGAGCGGCGCGCCCCGCGTGTTCTTTGACCGGCACGGCCAGCCGGCGCGGCCTGGAGTGCCCGGGCTGCGGGTGTCGGCACTTCCACGTCCTCTACACCCGCGCCGCCATCGGCGGGCGAATCCTCCGCCGCCGCGAGTGCCGCCATTGCGGCCGGCGGCTGACAACCTACGAGAAGGGCGATGAGTAGCCCAGGCCGCCAATCTCTCCGGTCAAGTCCTGCATCCTTTATCGCTTGACCAACTGTGCGGAAACACGGCATCCGATTACGTGTTGTGCACTTCAGAATCAAGTGAGAGCCCGGCCATCCTCCGTTCTCAGCCGACGCCCATGCCGGAACTGGACAAAACGGTTGCCAGTTGCACCCCCAACTGGTCAGACTCGTTACCACTCTGCCCACAGCCTGTTCGACTCCTTGATGCCGCCAACAGGGATTCTTCACTCCCGAAGTTCTACCCGTAGAACCTGCCCGCCCAAATCCCTGCCCCCGTCCGTCATCTCGCCTGCCCGCCGGGTAAGTATCCCAGTAGGCGAGAATATTCATGTCCCGCTCGGTGGGGCATGAAGGGCCTTTTGTCTTTCAGAGGAAAGCGCATGGCCGAGAACCTCGACAACGCCATCCGCGAAAACGCCGCCGGCCCCAAGCGGGCCACGGGAGATTCCGGCTCGGTGGAGCAGCACAGCCTCACCGAGCAGATCGAGGCGGACCGGTATCTGGCCTCCAAGGAGGCCGCGAAGTCCAAGGGCCTCGGCATCCGCGTGACCAAGCTCGTGCCGCCGGGGGCGTCCTGATGATCG
>Ga0272448_1003484_pt1 | contig 18719 bp, 19 predicted proteins | sample YNPCB0191_FD_202220 | JGI IMG/M metagenome (GOLD analysis project Ga0272448, IMG submission 202220) | Hot spring sediment microbial communities from Yellowstone National Park, WY, United States - YNP-CB-019-1 | ecosystem: Environmental > Aquatic > Thermal springs > Hot (42-90C) > Sediment... | reverse complement strand
ACGGTAGCCGGCAAAAACGGAATAAAGTTGTTCCGCCGTATTTCGCCCCGGCACTCCTGAGGCGTTATGATGATAGTAAATTCGTGCTATCAAATGGTCGTCAGGAGTAAAATCGATGCCGGCAGCTGTTTTTATACTTCCATTGATGTCCTGATCAATACGTGGGCCTTCTCCATTAGTGATGGCAGCATCGATCCCTATTTTCCGGCTGAATTTGTAATAAGCTATCATTCCCAGATCACTGCTTGGGATTCCGTAGTAACGATCCTGAAATGTTTCTGCAACAAAGCGATATCCCCAGAATTTTTCCTGGGTAATGTAGTGGTTTTGAAGAATGGCTCCTCCTTCCAGCGTCAGGTGGTCATTAACTTTCCACTGAAGGCTGGCAAATTTCAGAAACATGGTATTCATTGCTCCTTCCTTTGAAGTATTGCTCACCAGGAAGGCATTTCCGGCTGAATCGGTTACGCTGATCCGGCCGACTGTGGTTGGTTTTCCTCGGTCAATAATGATTTTTGCCGACCAGTTTTTATTGAACTGGTATTGCAAACCCAGATGGGCACGGCCAAACCAGAAACTGTAATCTTTACTTACATCCCTGGTAGGATTGTATTCAAAATTACCGAATACCTGTATAACAGGTTTTACCCTGGAATGGTCAAAGCCAAAAACATTCGTGCTGTCCTGCGAACTGGCAGGATACGAAGCAAGGGCAGAGAACATTCCGGGAATCAGGAAACTGATGAATGAAGAATGTTTCATTATAATAAAATTGATTTTTAATGGTATGATGGAACCCACATTTTCGTCATTTTATTATCGCTGTTGTGTTTATAAAACATTTGGGTTTCGTCATTTCGATGTGTAACTGCAAAACCAGATTTTCAGTCAACATTTTTTTCAAGCCGGAATCCGTTTATTCCATAGTCAATTGTAAGGTCTTCGAGCATAACCTTTGCCAAATTGTCAATAAAAAACGCAATTCCGTTTAGCTCCATTTTATTGTCATCCGGTTCCGGTTGATTGGTTACCGTCATCTGAAGAGACGGACTACAGCATCCCTGCACAGTATAAATACGAATACCGGAGTCAGGTATTCCCTGTTCTTTCAGAATAATGCCAAATGCATCAATGGCTTTTTGTGTAACTTTCATTTTGAAAAAGAATTAAATTTAACAATGTGATATGAAGCAGAATACAGCTTCATGGTTTAATTTTCTGATAGATTTTGGTAAGGGTTTCCTGGTAGATTTTTCTGATTGTTTCATGATGCTGACCGAACGGATGGAAGGGGATAAGATCGAGGACGTCTTCATAGGTGAGATTTGAATTCAGAAGGGTATCAATACTTCCTTTCACCATATGGGCTATGGCCTCGCGGGCTTCTTTTTCTTCCAGTCCAAGTTCTCTGGCAATCGTAATGAGTTCATGAAACTGAAACCATAGATAGGTTGGCCCCATGCCGGTGATTACTGCATAGGCTTCCAGGTTTTTTTCATCTGTTTCGGTACACTCACCCAGGCTGGAGAAGAAATTGCAAAGCAGAGCATGCAATTCCGCATTTTTCCTGATATCCTCGGAATAGGCAACAGCGTTATATCCCTTATTAATGACAGAGGGAGCATTTGGAATCATCCGTATTACGGGATTTGATTTTCCGAGGGTGCTTTGAATCTGGGCTATGGTTATTTTCGGAGCAAGTGAAATGATGATGGTATCAGGACTAACATCAGAAGATATTTCCTGCAATGCTGTAAGCAGATCCTGGGGGTGGAGTGCCAGGAACACCATACGACAGGAAGAGGCAACTTCAGAAGCACTTTCTGCGGCATGACTGGATGGACACAAAGAGGCAATCTTTTGCAGTTTGTCGGGGTCTTTGTCAAAAACTTTGATGCAGTCGAAACTGAGATTCTTGTTGGCAAAAGCCTGAAGAAGGATGCGGGTGACTCTTCCGCCACCCAGGAAACCTATTGAACGGACTATTCTTTCCATGGTTTTATAAATTTGGTTGAACATAGGGATCGGACCGAATACGGATGTTGGGGGAAACCATTTCATATGATTTTCTTTTTATCTGGTGCATTGGGAAGTGGGTTTTTGTTGGTTTCATTATTTCAGTATAAAACCGGTGTTTTATTTTTTATTAACCGGGGTCAGTTTGCCTTCCTGTTTAAGTTGTTCTTTTACCTTAGCCCAGATGTTTTCACGTTTGTAAAATTCACGCAATTGATGTATATCGGGAAAACTAATTGCATCGCCTTTACAAAGTGTTTGACAAGAAGTACAGCCAATTACACAACTGTCGGGATTTGTAACAATGGGACCTTTTTTTGTCCATGTATAAACTTTTTTGCCACAATTCATGCACATGCCACACATTACACATTTGGTGTAATCAACAGTGGGATGCCATTTTATTTGTTCTCTTGGATATCCAGTTAACCATGCCATAGTTTTAAGTTTTAAAATTTTTATAATTCTTTAAATTCTAAAAAGCCATCTTTTTTCATCTGTTTGGTAACTTTTGCCCAAAGATGCTCTTTTTCATATAATTCCCTCAAAGCCTTTTTGCTTGGGAATGTAATAGCTTCACCTTCACAAAGATTTGCACAGGTTGTGCAGCCAATAGTGCAGCTATTAGGGTTTGTAACAACAGGTCCTTTATCTGTCCATGTAAAGACCTGTTTGCCACAGTTCATACACATTCCGCAAAGGGTACATTTTTCGTAATTAATGGTGGGATGCCATTTTACGTTTTCTCTGGGATAATCAACTAACCATGCCATTTTATTAAGTATTAATTTTTAATAAATATTATTTTGACTATTGATTTTGAAAGGGATCTTTTTTTTCTATTTTTTCGGCTTCTTTTCGTTTCAGCATGGCAAGTGCGTTTTTCCCCCGGCTGTTGGGAATGGCCTTTTGGCCAAGAAATGCAACAGCATGGGCGATTGCTTCGAAATCGCTGAAAGGAAAGCCTAGTACTGATTCGCCATGCGAGATATCGGTGGCATCGCGGCAGCCGTAGCAACCCATACTCATGTTAAATTTTTGCTTTACAAATGGAATAAGTGTTGCATCAACACAAGTTGCCTGCAAGATAGCCGTAGTGCTTTCTAAACGTTGGCCACCTTTTACATTGAGATTGGCAAGAGCAATCCACATGAGTTTTTCGGTTTCATCCTCCACAACCACAATGTCAGGTTCAATAGTTGCATCCCGCAGGGGGAAGAGATAAATAGCTTTCAGGTGACCCAACGGGAGTGCCGGCATCTTTTCAAACATGGTTTTTCCTGTATCTTCTCTATTGACGATTCCAAAACCGACAAGTCCTTTCCCTGTTTTTAAACCATCGGGCAGCGGTTTAAATCCAAAAGCTGCAGCCGCAGCCGGGCAGGCAATCCCGTTCGCGTCGAGCACAACATGTTTTCCCCTTCGGGCTTTCATTAATGCCTGGCAATAGCGGTGATTATGTACTCTTGTAATATGAGCAGGGATTTCTTCTTCCTTGAAATAAAATTTAACTCCTGTCATGAATGAAGAAAGTTCGAGTATCTCTTCTGTTTTTGTGACCAATTTCTTCAGCTCTTTCATAATTATTTAATTATTTTGTTGTTACTTATCGGGTAAAAATTCATTTTTTTCCGTCAAAAGGGGTGAACAGTCTGATTTTTGTTCGCCTTCATTACTGATGAGATCAATAAATTGAAGGAATTGTTGTTTCATCTGATTCAATTTTCCCAGGTTCAGATGGTACTGCAGGGAAGTGCCAGCAGGGATACCGGAAATTAGCCCTGTTTCTTTGAGCCGGGCCATGTGTTGCGAAACAGTTGATTTGCACAAGGGCAGACGGTGCGAGATATTTCCTGCCGGGCAGCTTTTAAAGCGCGACAGATGCAATAAGATCTGCAAACGGGCAGGATGGGAAAGCGCATCGAGAAGCGGTGCGAGTTCCATAAATAACCTGGAATACGTTTCCTCTTTCATTTTACTAAATTTTGCGGGTTTGTAAGCCAATGGGCAAGGGTATGTTTAACCGGAAGTTTTCCCTGCAAAACAAGTTTTCCGTTGATCACCAACCCCGGAGTGAGCATGATCCCATATTTTCCAAATTCATTCAGGTCGGTAATCTTTTTGATACTTGCTTCAAGCTGGTTTTCAGCGACTACTTCACGGCAAAGTTTTTCCAGACGTATGCAGTAAGGGCAATTATTACCGATTATAATGATTTCAGTCATAGATGAACGATTAAAGGCTTCCGAAAATCAGTCCGGTTATTGTTGCCATAATGATAACCAGGGACACATAAACAACAGTTTTCTGGGTTCCAATCACACCTCTGATAACCAGCATGTTAGGCAGGGATAAGGAGGGGCCGGCCAGAAGGAGTGCCAGGGCAGGGCCTTTTCCCATTCCCGAAGCAATAAGTCCCTGAATAATAGGAACTTCGGTAAGCGTGGCAAAGTACATAAATGCTCCTACCACAGAGGCGAACAAATTGGAAAAGACTGAATTTCCTCCCACTAATGCCGAAATCCATTCGTTTGGAATAATACCGGCAAGTTTGGTATTATCGTGTGTTGATCCCAGCAGGAAACCTGCAATGATAACTCCCATTGCGAGAAGGGGGATAATCTGTTTGGCAAAATCCCATGTGGCGAGGGTCCATTGTTTGTTTTCTTCGTCGTTTTTGTCGAGAAGGGTTATCAGGCTCAGGGCAGCTACACCAGCTACCATCGGAACCAGCGGAGAAGATGAGGTGAGTGCCGACAGGGCTACAACAAGAACAGCCCCCAGTACATAAAACCAGTTAATGCGCAGGATGAAAATTAATGAAAAGGCCAGCATCAGAGCAAAAACGGAAGTAATGTACCATTTGTTAGCCCAGATTAAGTACCAGGTGCTCTGGGTGTCGCCCGCCGCTGGTTTACCCCAATTGGCAAATACGAGAATAAGCACAAGGGTGAAAAAATGAAAAGCCGTTTGCCACATGGGCCGTTTTTCAGGGGGAACCATTATGTTCATCTGTTCTTCGCGCTTTGCCTTTTCTTCCTTATGGTAAATGAGTGACATAGTAATGCCAATAACCACACTGAACAACACAGCGCCGATTGTCCGGGCCAACCCCATCTCAAATCCAAGAATTCTTGCAGTAAGAATGATGGCAAGGATATTAATGGCCGGGCCGCTGTAAAGAAAAGCTATGGCCGGTCCCAGTCCGGCTCCTCTTTTATGGATACTTGAAAAAAGAGGAAGAATCGTGCAGGAGCAGACGGCAAGAATTGTTCCTGACACGGCAGCTACCGTGTAAGCAACCCATTTTTTTGCCTGAGCCCCAAAGTATTTAATTACAGCTGCCTGGCTTACAAATACTGAAATGACTCCGGCAATAAAAAAAGCAGGCAGAAGGCATAGAATAACATGTTCGCGTGCATACCACTTCACGAGATCAAATGTGGCGGTAACTGCTGTATTAAAGCGGGCACTATCTATTGGAAGAAAGAAAGCCGCCAGAAACAGAACGATCATCCATCCAAGTACCTTTAATTCTTTCTTAATTTCCATAATCAACTGATTTTTTTGTTTTAGTTTTTAAGTGTATACTGTTCGTAAAAACACGAACAATTGATGAAAAAAAATATCACAGATAAATCCTGATAATGTAATAGATACCAATTCCGATAAAGACAATGGCAATCAGCCTTCTGAACCAGATTTCGAAAGTTTTTACATTGTTATACACCGCACCTATACCTGAAACCGCATAGGCAAGAACCCAGGCAAAAATGATGACCGGGATGCCTGTGGCAAGGGCAAACAGGACAGGAAGGTAAAGCCCTGAAGCACTGGCTACTGTCATGGGTATCAGCATGCCGAAATACAATACTCCGCTGTAGGGGCAGAATGCAAGGGCAAACACAATACCGAGGAGCAGGGCATCAATATACCGCCATTTTGATTTGTTCTGCAGGCGGGCACCCAGGTTTCCTGTTCCGGGCAGGGAAATTTTTATGAAGTCCAGCAGAAAGATTCCGATGAGTACAAGAAGAGGGCCTATGAATTTATCTCCATATTTTTGAAAAAATACGGAAAATTTCATTTGATCGGCTCCCAGATAAATAACGAAAGCAAGCAGTGTATAGGTAATTCCCCGGCCTAATGTATAGAAAAGGCCATTGTAGAAAATGCGGTTTCTGTTTTCAATGTCCTTACTAATAAATCCGATAGCAGTAATATTGGTAGCCAGCGGGCAGGGACTGATGGCTGTCATCAGTCCCAGTACCAGAGCGGTAATCCATGCTGCTGATCCACCTTCAATCAGGCTTGTAAGAAATTCGTTCATGACTTCTTAGGATTAACGGGAAGCCAGCAGATTGTCAATTTTTTCCTTCATGATCGCCTTTAACTTTTCAGGCTGATGCATAGCGTACATAAACCCATAAGAAGTGAGGTCGATTTTGGTTCCTCCTTTAACGATCAGAAGGGTTTGTCCACCCACTCCCAGCTTTTTGGCAAGTGGCAGATTGGCTTCATCGTCCAGGTTTATTGATTGAAAAGAGATTTTTCCCTGTTTGACCAGTTCTGGGTAGAGGGTTTCAATGTTCTCTTTTGCTTTTGCCTCAACGGTACGACAGGTCACACAGCGGGCTGTAAAATGAAAATAATAGGCTTCGATTTTATCGCCGGAGTTTCCTGTTGTTTCATTTGCTTTGGCCGAAGGCTGGGCATTGCATCCGGCAGATAAAAGGAAGCCGGCTAAAGAAAGAAGAAGAACCGTCTTTTTCATGTTGCTTTGTTTTAAAAAGTTTTTCATCAATCAAACCTGAGGCAATCAGTTTTCCATATTTTTCGAAAGGATTTCCTTGACTTCCTTTACGGAGGGCACCCTTCCGCTCAGCAGAACTTTGTCTTTGATGGCCAATGCGGGAGTGTGCATGATTCCATAGCTCATAATATCAACTATGTCCTGCACTTTCCCAATTTCAGCTTCAATTCCCATTTCGGCCACGGCTTCACGGACAACCTTCTCAAGAGCCTGGCATCGCGGGCATCCTGTACCTAAAATTTTGATTTCCATATACTTATTTATTTGTTCGTAGTTCGTAAAATAACGAACAAAAGTAAAAAAAAAATTATAAAAACAAATCAGAAAATAATTTTTTTGCTTCTTCCCATGCCTGGCGGTTCAGACAGTAACGGATACGGGGACCTTCAATCTCGCCCTGAATCAGGCCGGCTTCCTTCAGTTCTTTCAGATGCTGGGAAAGGGTGGATTTTGCAATAGGAAGCACTTCCGAAAGATTTCCGCTGTAGCAGCACGATTGATTTCCAAGCAAACTCAGGATGTAAATTCTGACCGGATGCCCCAGTGCTTTGGCATACCGGGCAATCTTTTTTTGTTTGTCGGTGATTATTCCGGAAGTCATCTTGTTGTTCGGCAGTTTGCGAACAAAAGTACATAAATATTATCAAATTATAAGGTCTAAAAAGGATAAGCTATTGAGATATGGTATATTTTTACGGCCTGTTTTGAGAGTATTTCTTTAAACTGCATTTTATGAAAAACGGTAACAGGGCATTGCGTTTTGTGATTTTATTAGGTCTGGTAAGCCTTTTCTCTGACATGACGTACGAAGCGGCCCGAAGCATCAATGGTCCGTTTCTGGAAATATTGGGGGCGAATGCATTTACAGTTGGTTTGGTAGCCGGGCTTGGAGAGTTGCTGGGTTATGGTCTTCGGCTTTTATCAGGTTGGATAGCTGACCGGACGAGGAAATACTGGCTGATTGTGTTTGTTGGATATGCTCTGAATCTTTTTTCTGTGCCTTTGCTTGCGCTGGCAGGTTACTGGCAGATTGCCGTGATATTAATGATTCTGGAGCGCGTTGGCAAAGCGATAAGGACACCCTCGCGTGATGCACTGCTTTCTTTTGCAACTCAGCAAACCGGAAGAGGTTGGGGATACGGACTGCACGAAGCGATGGATCAGATCGGGGCAACACTTGGCCCCCTGCTGGTGAGTGCTGCTCTCTTCTATCGGCAGGAGCACTATGCATTTGCTTATACATTGCTGATAATACCCGCCATTATAGCCATTGCCATTCTTATTGTAAGCCGGTATCTGTATCCTTTCCCGGAAAAACTGGAAGTAAAAAAGCTGACCCTTGAAACAGGCTCATTGCGGAACACATACTGGATTTATTTAGGGGCCGTGGTGTTGGTTGCGGCCGGATATGCCGACTTTCCGCTGATTGCGTTTCATTTTAAGGCAAAAAGCATGATGGCCGACTCGTACATTCCGCTGATGTATGCGCTGGCTATGGCGACAGATGCTTTGTCGGCTCTTGTTTTCGGACGATGGTTTGATCGCAGGGGTATCGGGGTGCTGATTCCCGCCATTGTTCTCTCACTCCTGTTTGCCCCGTTTGTGTTTCTGGGAGGTATCGGCTTTGCCATCGCCGGAATGGTTCTCTGGGGCATTGGCATGGGAGTGCAGGAGTCGGTTATGAAAGCCCAGATAGCCATGCTGGTGCCACCTGAACGCCGTGGCGCTGCATTCGGTACATTTCATGCAGCCTATGGTCTGTTCTGGTTTGGCGGAAGTGCACTTATGGGATATCTGTATAATGTTTCCCTTCCGGTTCTGGTATCGTTTTCAGTTTTAACCCAGTTGCTTTCTGTGCTCCTTCTTATTCGTTTGGTAAGAAATACTACGAAGTAAGATTTGCATTTTTTTTGCATTTGTCATTGCTGTGAGTTCATATTCTTCTGAAAAAGGGAAATAATATGAAACTGACAGTTCATCGCAAGGGTACAATATTGTATCCCGATAACCGGAAAGTGATCGGACGGTTTTTTTATCTCGGAGACGAGCGCGCCAGGAAACTGATCACCCGCATTCTCGCCATGGATGAAGAGGAGGTTCGCCTCCTCCTCGGGCAGATACTGCGCGAGTTTACCACCCGTCACCGGAGCATAACCACCATCCTTATGCGACACTATCAGAAAGTGGCGCATCTTGTGCAGGAACTTAACCATAACGAAACGGTGTCGGAATACCGGAAACTGCTCATTGGGTGTTACTTTACCATGGAATATGCCATTGAGTCGGCTGCGCTCTTTAATCCGTCTATTGTGGAAGACCCTGACCAGACCAATCTGGAGGAAGGGCAGAAGCGGGTAATTATCAGCCTGCGTGCAACCGGTGAGGGCCATATTTCTTCCCTGGTTTTCCGGCGTGCCATTATTGACAGAAACAACGACATCATTTTGCAGGAACCGGGATTTCTGGTTGATGAAGCCGAAGTGGTGCGCGACCACATGTATCAGAAGAAACGGTTTGTGAGCAAACTCATGGAAATGGAAGTTCCGGCCGAAATATATTCTTTGGTACTCGATCAACTTCCGGAGGAGTTCACCTATGACCAGATCAGGGAATGTACGCTTTCTCTGATCAACGGAAACAATCAGCTTCCGCTCAGCAAAAGGGTGGCTGTGGAAGAAATTCTCTGGCTGGCTGATTCTTATACCCGGATTCGTTTTTCGCTCGACACGGATCTTTCTGAGCGGGTAATTTTCCCCATTTCGCGGTACGAAAAAAACGGGATTGAAGATGCCCGGTTTGTTAAATTCACTGACGATAACGGTGAGACAGTCTATTATGCCACCTATACTGCCTACGATGGGTTTACCATTCTGCCAAAACTGATTGAAACGGAAGATTTTTGTACGTTCCGCATTTTCCCGCTCCACGGCAAATATGCCATTGACAAGAACCTGGCATTGTTTCCCCGCAAAATCGGAGGCAAATATGCCATGGTGAGCCGGATTGACGGCCAGAACAACTACATCATGTTTTCGAAAAACCTGTATCGTTGGAGCCATGCTGAACTTCTTCAGGAACCCGCCTATCCATGGGAATTTGTTCAGGTGGGCAATGCCGGCAGTCCGATTGAAACCCCCCAGGGATGGCTGCTGATTACACACGGAGTTGGCCCCATGCGCAAGTACTGTCTGGGCGCCTCCCTGCTGGATCTGGAAAATCCCGGGAAGGTGATAGGAAGGCTTAAAGAACCCCTTTTGCTGCCTGCTGAAAATGAGCGGACCGGATATGTGCCCAATGTGGTGTATTCCTGTGGCGCTATTGTTCACAACGAGGAACTCATCATTCCCTATGCCATGAGCGATTACGCCTCTGCTTTTGCCAGTGTGAATCTGAATGACCTTCTGGGCGAAATTCTCAGAAGCAAAGTTTAGCCTGTCAAAATGAATTAAAAATCAATAGCTTAGCCTGAATTGTACTGTATAAGTTTTTCCCTGCAGTCACCTAGGTAGATATCGGTTTTAATTTCCATGTATTACCATTTATTTGTACAAAGGTACAATTTTCATTTTCTCATTCAAAGTCATTTATTCTGAATAGTATTATAAGTATATGACAAATAGGCACATATTATTAATTCAGTAAGACAGAATGACACACATATATATTATTCCGTTTTTAATATGCAGAAAAACAATATTTTGTAAATTCATTCCTCTTTCTGGCTCTTAATTTGAGACTAAAAAGGCGAATTAATAAAGGAGAAAAACATATGCAACTTGATAAGTTTACCATTAAAGCGCAGGAAGCTGTACAGCATGCCCAGCAGCTGGCCATGGAGAACCAGAACCAGGCCATTGAGTGCGGGCATTTGCTGAAAGGACTTTTCGACGTTGACGAAAACGTGCTTCCGTTTATTTTTAAGAAACTGTCTGTAAACCCGCAAGCAGTTGAAAAGGCTGTTGACAGCATTATTGCGGGATACCCGAAAGTCAGCGGCGGGGAGCAGTATCTTTCGCGTGCTGCTGCTGATGCTTTAACCAGGGCCCAGAGTGCCATCAAGGAATTTGGCGATGAATACGTTGCCCTTGAGCACATTTTGCTGGGTCTCATGCAGGTTAGTGATCCGGTAGCCAGTTTGCTTAAGGATTCCGGACTCACCGAGAAGGAAGTCAAAGCCGCTTTGAATGAATTAAGGAAAGGAAGCAGGGTTACATCACATAGTGCCGAAGAAACGTATAACGCGCTCAGCAAATATGCAATCAATCTGAATGAGCGGGCGCGCAGTGGGAAGCTCGACCCTGTAATTGGCCGTGACGAAGAGATACGCCGGGTACTTCAGATTCTTGCCCGCCGTACCAAGAACAATCCCATCCTGGTGGGCGAACCCGGCGTAGGTAAAACGGCCATTGCCGAAGGTATAGCCTTCCGTATTGTCAAGGGTGATGTGCCCGAAGATCTCAAATCGAAAGAGATTTATTCGCTCGATATGGGAGCTCTTATTGCCGGTGCCAAATACAAGGGCGAGTTTGAAGAACGCCTTAAGGCTGTGGTGAAGGAAGTTGTGGGGTCAGAAGGACGGATTATTCTGTTCATTGATGAAATTCACACCCTTGTGGGAGCAGGAGGAGGTGGCGAAAGTGCCATGGATGCCGCTAACATTCTTAAACCTGCTCTGGCCAGGGGCGAGCTGAGAGCCATAGGTGCAACCACCCTCAATGAGTTCCAGAAATATTTCGAAAAGGACAAGGCTCTGGAACGCCGCTTTCAGAAAGTTTATGTGGACGAACCTTCTGAGGAAGATGCTATTTCCATCCTCAGAGGTATCAAGGAACGGTATGAAAACTACCATAAAATCCGTATACGCGATGAAGCTATTGTCGCTGCCGTTCAGCTCTCGGTGCGGTATATCACCGATCGGTATCTGCCTGATAAAGCCATTGACCTGATTGATGAGGCGGCTGCTCATCTGAGGCTGGAAATGAATTCAAAACCGGAAGAGATAGATACGCTTGACCGTAAAATTCAGCAGCTGGAAATTGAGCGGGAAGCCTTCAAGAGGGAAAAGGACAAGGCTAAGCTGGAACAGGTAGCAAAACAGCTGGCTGAGCTGGAGGAAGAGCGCAAACAGCTTATGGCGTTATGGGAGGATGAAAAGAAGATTGTTTCCCGCATTCAAACGATCAAACAGGATCTCGAGAACTACCGTTTCCAGGCTGAACGTGCCGAAAGGGAAGGCGATTACGGGAAGGTGGCGGAAATACGCTACGGCGTTATTCCCAGGCTGGAAAATGACCTGAAGCAGACCATAGGAAAGCTTCAGGAGTTTGAGAAAGAAGGGAAGCGCCTGGTGAGGGAAGAAATTACGGCCGAAGACATTGCCGAGATTGTATCGCGGTGGACAGGAATTCCCGTTACCCGCATGCTGCAAAGTGAGAAGGAAAAGCTTCTGCACATTGAGGAAGAACTGCACAAGCGTGTGGTGGGACAGGATGAGGCCATTCGTGCCGTTGCGGCAGCTATCAGGCGGAGTCGTACCGGACTGGCTGATGTGCATCGCCCAATTGGTTCGTTCCTGTTCATGGGAACAACCGGCGTAGGAAAAACCGAACTTGCCAGGGCGCTGGCCGAGTATCTGTTTAACGACGAAAGCCTGATGACCCGCATTGATATGAGCGAGTACCAGGAGCGGCATGCTGTATCGCGTCTTGTGGGTGCTCCTCCGGGATATGTGGGATACGAAGAAGGAGGACAGCTTACCGAAGCCGTGCGCCGCAAACCGTATTCTGTTATCCTGCTGGATGAGATTGAAAAGGCGCACCCCGATACGTTCAACATTCTTCTTCAGGTGCTGGAAGACGGCCGGCTCACCGATAACAAGGGTCGTGTTGCCAATTTCAAGAACACGATCATTATTATGACCTCCAATATCGGGTCAGACCTGATACGGGACAATTTTGAACATGCCAGGGAAAGCAATCTGGAAGAAGTGTATGAACGTACCCGCAATCAGGTATTCGAACTCCTTAAGCGGAGCCTTCGTCCTGAGTTTCTGAACCGTATTGATGAACTCATCATGTTCAGGCCTTTGAGCAAGGATGATATTGAAGGGATTGTGTACATTCAGCTTCGCAATCTGGCTAAAGTTCTGGCACGGCAGGAAATTACCTTCCATGCGACACCGGCTTGCATTGAGTTTCTGAAAACCGAAGGATATGATCCGCAGTTCGGGGCAAGGCCGCTTAAACGGCTCATTCAGAAGAAACTTATGGATGAATTTGCTCTGGCGATGCTGGAAGATAAAATTCAGCCCGGATCGCATGTAGTGCTCGATGTTGCTGACAGGAAAATTGTTTTCCGGTCAGCCCAGAATGAGGAAGAAAAAAAGGCTATTGCTTAAAATTACAGGGTCTGCCGGGGTTAGTTCCGGCAGACCCTGTTTTAATTTATTTTCAGGGAGGAAATTGATATGAAAGGAAATTTTGAACAGCTTATCAATTCTGATGTGCCTGTGCTGGTTGATTTTTATGCCGAATGGTGCCAGCCCTGCAAAATTCAGTCGCCTGTGCTGCAGGAACTGGCAAGGGAAGGGAATGGCCGCATACGGGTAATCAAAATTGACGTGGATAAAAATCCCCTGATAGCACAACGTTACCAGATACAGGGCGTACCAACCCTCATATTGTTCCGCAACGGGCAGGTGCTTTGGCGGCAATCGGGAGTAACTCCCAAACACCTGCTCAAAAAGGTGCTGAGCGAATTTCTGATCAGCTAGCAACCGGCTTTTTTAGCGTAATCCGGAGCCATAAAAAGCCGGTTAAGCCTGAAAGAAATGATCCTATAAAAATTGAAAGTTTGGCAGTATGAATGGCTTCCAGTTGCGGAAAGGCAAGGATTGTGATGAATATCGACATGGTAAATCCGATTCCCCCAAGGAATCCAATTCCAATGATATGTTTCCATTTTAGTTCGGAAGGAAGTTTGCTTAAACCTGCCAATACGGTCAGGTAAGAGAACAATGTAATCCCCAGAGGCTTGCCTATCAGCAATCCCAGTATAATTCCGAGGCTGACATTTCCTGCAAGATTTTCTGCCATGGAAGAGGAAAGAGGAATGGCCGTGTCGGCTAATGCAAAAAGAGGCAGAACAATATAGGCAACAGGCTTATGCAGGAAATGCTGTAATCTGGTTGAAGGAGATTCAGACCCTCCTGTTTTGAACGGAATGGCAAAGGCCAGCAGAATTCCTGTAATTGTGGGATGTACACCTGATGCATACATGAAATACCAAATAAAAACACCTCCAAGAAGATAAGGTATAAGATTCATGATTTTCATCCGGTTTAAAAGCAGCAGGAGGACAAAGATCGCGAGAGCTGCCAACAAATTGGACAGTACCAGCGAATTGGTATAGAAAATGGCAATTATAACAATGGCTCCCAGGTCATCTATTACAGCAAAGGCTGTGAGAAAAATTTTCAGCGAGGCAGGTATCCGGTTTCCGAGAAGGGAAAGTATTCCGATGGCAAAGGCAATGTCGGTGGCTGTTGGTATGCCGGAGCCAGATTGTGAGGGTGTTCCGAAATTGAACAGAGAGTATATGCCGGCCGGAACGGCCATGCCTCCTATTGCTGCGATAATAGGAAGAATTGCAACACGAACGTTAGAAAGTTCGCCTTTATATATTTCTCTTTCAAGTTCCAACCCGATCAAAAGAAAAAACAAGGTCATAATCCCGTCGTTAATCCAGTGTACCAGATCATGACCGGCTATCGAAAAGTGCCAGAAGTTCAGGTATGCGTCTCTCAGCCATGAGTTCACCAGACTCATCGAAACGATAGTGCTTGCTATCAGGAGCAATCCACCAATTTTTTCACTGTTAAAAAAATCTTTATAAAGTTTGGATAACAGCATAATTTCTGCCAGGATTTTTTGTGATCAGATTCGATACAAGGTAAACAAAGGGAGATCACTCTGCAAGAAAATGCAGAATTACCGTTCTAAAGGACCGGATTTTCCGCAGGAAATCCTTGGGTACATGAAAGTTTTTACTTTTCCTTTAGAACAACTTTATGAGCGGAATGTTCAGTCGGATGAAGAATATTGTGATTATTTCCGCAAGTAAAGGTGTTCTTTTTCCTGAGCTGCCAGTACCGTCAGATGGGAAATCCAGTAAGCGAGGGAGCTTTCGGCACCCTGGTTCCGGTTGAGGCCCTGCACTTCCAAACCGTCACAGCATCCTTTTGTTTCGTGGTCAAACAGTGGCAGACGGAGGGAATTTTCTCCCAGGAACCAGAGGTAACAGGTAAAGAGCCTTTCGATGTATTTTCGGTCACGGGTAACCTGAAATACCTGATAGTACAGAAGCACCATTGCCATTACATCGATGGATTGCTGGTCAAATTCCGGAACGTTGCCTCCCCTGGCATACCAGTCCTTATTCCCTACCGGGGCAAAATATCCATGCCGGAATGTTACCGATTCGAGGAAACGGGTTGATTCTATGGCAACGTTCAGCAATTCCTGATCGCCGCAAATTTCGTAGGAACAGAACAAAGCCAGAGGAAGCACGGCATTATCATAGGTCATTTTTTCTTCAAACCAGTGCCAGTCATCTTTCCGGTTCTGGTGATAAAGGTCTGTAAGCCGGTTTGCCAGCCGGCGCATAATTTGCGTCATGCCTTCGTCGTTGGGGGCATCCTTAAGGTAATAGGAAATTCCAATGATGGTGTTGGCCATCCCCCTTGGTGAACCAAGTTTTTCAAAGTGTTGCACCGAGCGGAAGAAAATTTCGCGTCCCATTTGCTTAAAAGCATCGTTGGGCGCAAAGCGGATGAGGTATCCCAGGGCCCAGATGGTACGGCCAAAGGAATCTTCGGAGCCATGCTCATCGAGGAACTGGCGGCTGAAACTGAGCAGGTTTCTGAAGTTACCGTCTTCACGCTGCATGTAGTTGATAAAACTCAGGTACACAGGCATCAGTTCAAGGGCATCCTTGTCGCGGTTCTGCCTCCAGGCCATCAAGGCCATCAGCAGGGCCCTGGCATTATCATCGAGGCAATACCCTTCTTTCAGGTTAGGAATGCCATATTTTGCATGCTGAACTATACCCGTATCGTCAGTCAGCCGTTTAATGTGGCTGATATCATAATCCGGCAGCAGCGGAAGGTCAATAGGCTGTGTTTCTGTTTCAGTGAGTTTCTGCCAGTTATCGAAAACATATTCAGCCAGATACAGGTATTGTTTTGCAATGCGGGGCCAGCGCAGTTTTTTTCCATATTCAAATGCTTTTTCGCGGAGGGCGACCAGCTTTTCATCATCCTGAAGCAGTTCCAGAAGAATGGAACTTAACTGCCGGGAGTTTCTGAATTCAAAGAGTCTGCCGCGCCCGTTCCCCAGCAGTTCCCTGGCATGCCAGTATGGGGTTGATACTACCGCGCAACCGGCGCCGACGGCATAGGTAAGAGTGCCGCTGGTGATCTGGGCTTCGGAAAGATAAGGAGTAAGGTAAATGTCAGCAGCAGAAAGGTATTCAAAGAGTTTATCCTCGCTTACAAATTCATTGACAAAATATACATGGTTTTCAAGGTTGTACTGTTTAACCAGCCTCTGAAGGGAATTTCTGTACTCTTCCCCGCTGTGCTTTAAAACGTTGGGATGCGTTGCCCCCAGGATGATGTAAAGAAAATTGTCGTAGTTTTTCAGAACTTCCGGCAGGCTGTGAAGCACAGTCTCTATGCCCTTGTTGCGGCTAAGCAGACCGAACGTCAGCAAAACCTTCTTTCCATCGAGACCAAAACGGGATTTTGCTTTTCGTCTGGAAACCAGTTCCATTTCGGGCACTCCGTGTTCAATGACAACGATTTTTTCTTTCGGGATGTGATAAATATCGGTAAGAAAATCAACGGCGAGGCGGCTCATAACAACAATCCGGGCTGCTTTCCTGCTGATTTCTTCCACAATGAGTTTTTGTGTGTAGGAAGGATCTTTAAGTACGGTGTGAAAGGTTACAATTAGAGGAATTTTCAACCGGTGCAATAAAGGCAGAATGTAAACTCCGTCATCTCCTCCGAATATACCGAATTCATGCTCCAGGATGCAGATGCCGGCATCGGAAAAGTTGATGGATTTGGCCGCCCTTACATAGTCGTTTTGCTGGTTTTGTCTGATAATGATCTGTACCTCTTCGGGGTATTCATATTCCGCATCATCTTCTGTAACGGCCGCTATCATAATCCGGTCGGCAATGTTCCTGTCGTTGGTATTCTGAATAATGGCCTTTGCCAGGTTATGGGTAAATGTTCCTATTCCGCAGCGCCGCGGAGGATAGGTACCGATAAGAGCGATTTTCATGGTCAAATATTATTTGAACATGTTTTTCTTTTTTTGCCTCGATTGGAAATGGAGGGCACGAGGTGCCTGGTATCATGCCTTCGTGCCCGGCATTTTCATCAGCCGTTAATGACGGTGCATTTTTTGCTGATGAATCTGTCTGAGTTTCTGGAAAAGTGCAGTTTCTTCCTCCGTCAGTCCGGTAGGAATGATAACATGCAGTTTTACGTACAGGTCTCCATGCTGGCCCGGATGGCCGTATACGGGCATTCCCTTTCCGGCCAGCCGAAGCATTTTCCCGTTCTGAGATCCTTTGGGTATTGTTATACTCAGTTTGCCTCCCAGGGTATCCAGTTCGACCTTTCCTCCCAGAACGGCAGTATAAAGGTCAATTCCGGCCTCGGTAATCAGATCGTTTCCTTTCAGTTCGTACCTGGGGTCAGGTTTTACCCTGATGGTAACATAGATATCTCCCCCATGGTAGCCGGGCTGATTCACCGAGCTTCCCCTGATCCGTAATACCTGACCGTCGTATGCCCCGGGTTTTGTAGTTATCCGCAGTTTTTTGCCATCAACATTCAGAATGCGCGACGTGCCATGGTAAGCTTCCTGGAGGGTAATTTCCATTTCAGCCTGCAAATCGCGGGCTGTTGTCCGTTTTCTTTGTTTTTCAAACGGTTCGGCATATCCTCCGAATCCGCCGAAGAAGGCTTTAAAGAAGTCAGAAAAGCCGCCCCGTGTGCCTCCGAACAAATCACCCAGGTCCCCTTCGAAATAGTACGTATGGCCACCCGGTTCATTTCCCATGAACTGGCTCCAGTCAAAATCTCCTGCTCCCGCATGCTGATACTGCTGCCAGCGGGCTCCAAGCTGATCGTACTTCTTCCTTTTCTCCGGGTCACCCAGCACTTCGTACGCCTCACTGATTTCTTTAAATTTTTCTTCGGCTTGCTTGTTTCCCGGATTTTTGTCGGGATGATACTTTACGGCCAGCTTCCTGTAAGCTTTCTTTATTTCGTCCTGGGTGGCTGTTTTACTAACCCCCAGTATGGCATAATAATCTTTAAATTCCATACTCTAATTTTTTTCCGGCATGATCAACCAATTTACCACTTTTATAAGAAACCAATCGTAAGAAAGCATAAATGCTTCTGCCAAAATTTCCGACAGCTTGATTGCAGTCGGAATTTGTGCAGTATGGCTTTGTAATTTCTTCCGGTGATCATGCGTTGAGGAGGAATTATCAAAAGATAAGCCAAAGGGAGTTAAGAAAGGATATGAGACAAAATGGCAGTGTTTCTTCTGGAATGAGCAGTGTTATTAAGGAACTGTTTTCGCAAAATTTGATCGTGCTTAATCTGGATACCAAAATTAAAGGATAACACACTAACTTTTAATTCGTTTGCACTCCTGTTAACCCATCCAGAAGGAAAGAATAATTCTAAAAAACAACAGTTGTAGTCAGAAGAATACGGGATTCCCGCTTCACTTGGTTTTGCCAATTATGATGCCTTCGGCTATTCCTGTTTGCCTATTTTTATGCTTATTCCTTTTTCAGCTCT
>Ga0272448_1003483_pt1 | contig 18720 bp, 12 predicted proteins | sample YNPCB0191_FD_202220 | JGI IMG/M metagenome (GOLD analysis project Ga0272448, IMG submission 202220) | Hot spring sediment microbial communities from Yellowstone National Park, WY, United States - YNP-CB-019-1 | ecosystem: Environmental > Aquatic > Thermal springs > Hot (42-90C) > Sediment... | reverse complement strand
TCGCCCGCTCCGGTCGGATCAATCGGGCCTTCCACCCGAACGGCCGGGACCCAGGTCAACTCCGGATCACTGACCACCATCCCGGCGCTGCTGCACGTCGTACAGATTGGGGCGCCGATCTCGCGCTGAAGCCGAAGCGTGGCCTCGCCCAATTGCCCCATCGGTACATGGGCGTCCGGCGGCGCCGCCTGCCAACCAACGGCCTCAAACTGGTTCGGCTTAATGATGACCGAACGGAACCGACGAATCCGGCGTCGGCTATCGGCCCAGAAGATAACCTTCGGATACTGCCGGGCCCGCTCGGCCAAGGCCGCCATCACCCGACCGGTTACCACCCCGCAGTCCTCTTCTTCCACCTGATCCTGAACGATCACTGCATCCACCTGGGGCAACAGGGCGTCCAGAGCCGATAGAATCCGCTCCTGGATCGCCGGCGGCGTGGGTGTCCGGTTTTTCGTGTCGTACCGGTTATGCTCCCCGGCCAGGCTGGGATTTGTAATATCCCGAGGTTTCAGATAGGTGGGCGTATGTCGATCCGGGACGCAGATGAGGTGCTCTATGGAACATCCTAGGGCGATCAGTCCCTGGCGCAACTCGTACCCTTCGCCGTCGTCGCCGGTAAGTCCGATGGCATGTAATTGGCCTGTGCCTAGGGCGGCCAGATTGGAAACAATCGTGCCGGCCGCTCCCGGACTGTGTCGGATGCGGACCACCTGATGGGCCATTTTGCCGGTCTCCAAACTTTTCTCGGCCAGGGCCGGGTCCACCTCCAGATATTTATCCAGAAAAAAATCTCCCAAAACAGCGATCCGCACTTTCGCAAACCGCTGGATCAACTCGTTGAGCCGATCGAAAGAAAAATGTTTCAGTACATTCATGGCCGTTTTTATCCTCTCAAACCAAAAACTTCAGAACGCTTCAAGCAACGGGAACCGCTTGTTTTTGGAACATGTTAGCTGAATGGAGGAGTCTATGTGTCATTCCTGCGCAAGCAGGAAGCCAGGCTGCTTTGTGCCTGCTCCTGTGTTCCTGCTGGGCAAGCGGGAACTGGGGGATACTTTCTGGACTGCTGTTTTCACGGCAGTGACACCCCTCACCCGGCCAACCGTAGGTTGGACGGCCTCTCCCGCCAGGGGAGAGGCGAGTGGTTTCCTTCGGCTAAAGTGTTATGAAAATTCTGGGTTCCTGCTTGCGCAGGAATGATACATGAGCGTTTGCACAGGAATAAACCTGGACCGCTGCTTGGGCAGGAATGACACAAGGGCGATTATACGGGAATGACACCGGAAGTTTTTTCTTCAATCGGAGGAGCTTTTCGCATTCTCCCATAGATACTCTAGCAGAGGTTTCCCATGGCGGTAGTCGGGGATGACCAGGTCGGCGCCCGCGCCGATGAGGCGTTGGCGTTTCCAGGGATCGGGCCTACCGGAGCGTCCGGCCTCGTCGCTGGCGACGGCCACGGCGGTGCCGCCCGCGGTTTTGACGTTGGCGATCTCCACGTACCCGTCGCCGAACCCCAGAAGGCGCTGGCCTGGTACTTGGTTTTCCTGCAGAATCCGCTCAATGACCATGGCCTTGGAAAAGGCGGTGTAATTGTCCAGGGCGCCGTAGATATGATCGCCGAAATATCGGTCCAGGCCCAGCAGTTGGGCTTCTTCGCGGACGCACGGCTCATCAGTGCCGCTGGCCAGATACATCCGGACCCCTCGCTCCTGAAGGGCATCCAAAAGGTTCAAAGAACCGGGGACCAGCATTTCTTCGGGCCGAATGCAACCTGTGCGCAGCCCTTCCCGTCGGCCGGCGATCCGCTGGTGCAACCGCTCTAGGTACCAATGTTTGTAAACCAGCGGTTCTTCCGGTTTACCGCCCCGCCGACGCACCTCCTCGGCCAACCGGATCATCTGATAGATCGTCTGCTTGCCGGTAAGATAAGTAACAAACTCCCGGCATAGAACTTCCAATTGCTGGGGCGATTCATCGGTGCCGGTCTGCTGGAGGACCTCGACCATCATCGGCACCATCACTTCCACCCAGCCTTCTCGGATGAGGCTTAAGGTGCCGTCGAAATCAAAAAGCACATGTTCCGGCGGCGACGAAAGCCGAACCGGACGAACGATCTCGATCGAAGTGCCGGGCAGAAACTCCGTCGGCGGTATCTGGGTAACAATCGGACGATAATCTTCTTCGTGCATGAACGGGGAGTAAGTCGGATGGTAGAAATCGTTTCAGGAAGTGAACCGACCCGGAAAAGGGACTCTCTTTTGTACATCACCTGGCGGCCTTGAGCCGCTTTTACCGGCCGATGACGGCCAGAATGCCCCGAAAATAGCCGATCGACTCCGCTGAGCCAGGCAGCGGATCGTTCTCTTCCGACTCATATTCCAAGGAACACACGCCGCTGTAGCCGATCTGGATCAGTTTGGCCAACAGAGCCGGCAGGTCGATCACGCCCCGGCCGGCCGGGCAAGTGCGGCCCTTGGCCGTCGCCTCCGTAACATCCTTGATATGCATGTCTAAAATACGGTCGGCGGTTTCTTCCACGCTTTTCACCAGATCTGCGCCGTAGCGGACCGTATGGCCGATGTCAATACACAGGCCGATCCGCCGGTCCAGTTTTTTGATCTTTTCGTAGGCGGTCTGGGGCAGGGGCCACCATTTGTCGCCCGGTCCGTGGTTATGGATGGCCAAACCGACGCCCGTCTTCTTGACCTCTTCTTCCACCAACGGCAGCACATCCGGATTGGGCGAACCGATGATCATCTGCATTCCGGCCGCTTTCGCATAGGCAAAGGCCTGTTGGATTTGTTGGGCATTGCTCATCGAGATGACCCCGCCGCTATACAGACGCAGACCGGCCTCTTTCACCTTAGCCACGGCGGCGGCAATCTGTTCCGGCGTGGCTTCCAACGGCAGATGGAACGATTTGAAGCAAATCCACTCCAGGCCGAGGCGTTTGGTCATGGTAATGGCCTGCTCGGTGGGGAATTTACGAAGCGTGTAGGAGGCCATGCCCAGATGGAACTTCACTTTGCCTGCTGGTTGGGAGGAGGGCGCCGTTTGGGCGGCGGGAGCGGACTCAGCGGCCATGCCCACCGGCGTTCTCCACCCAGCCGCCCCAGACAGGCCAGCCACCCCTAATCCGGTCAAAGCCTTCAAAAAACCCCGTCGGCCGTGCTCCTGGAAGATGCTGTGTTGTTCTGTCATGGCAAATACCTCGTTGGTCAAAGAAGGGGAATACCCGAACGAATTCCTTTCCCCCTATGGTACATCGGCAAGGGCCAAGAGGAAACAACCCCGCCGATTTTCCTCCGGCCGAATCCCCTGGGCAAACGGTCGGTCCTGGGAAACTGGACATATTATCATTAAACCATCTGTCTCCCTGCCCGGCGACCCATCCCCGGAGCAACCTCCGGCAACGGGTATGGGGTCCAGGCTGGTCCCGGTCTGGGCTTTCGGGGAGAACCGCCCGCCCTCAATCCACCAGGAAAACCACCAGGCGTTTGGGGCCGTGCACGCCGAGAATAAGGATTTTTTCGATGTCGGCGGTTCGGCTGGGGCCGGTAATGAAGACAAATTCGCCTCGCAATGGAGGATCGGCGACCCGGCGGGCGATCTCGTCCCAAGCGGCCGGCAAATGCTCAAAAAGCCGTGCCACTCGACCGACCACCACACAGACCGGCGGCAAATAACATAACAGGCGCTCATAAGCCGTCGGACAGGCGATCATTGCACTGCCGGTATCGGCCAGGAGCAAATCGGCTTCGATGACCGAGGCCCCTAAGGACTCCAAATCCTTGGGGTCGGGATCGGGCTCGCGCCAGAGCAGTTGGAGGTCGGGTCGGCCCAGGACCTGGCCGGTTGCAGGAAGCTGGGGACCGGGGGGGATTTCGGTCTGGCCTGGCTCAGCCTCCGAACCCGGCTCCGCCCCAAAAATCGCCCGCACCAGCGGTCGATCCTGGCAGCCCAACCGGCGGACGCCTTCTTCGGCTATCAACCGGGTTAATCCCTGCCGAACTTCCTCCAACGAATGGACATGTTGGGCCTGGCCGGCCACAGCAGCCAGCTCGGCCAAAAAACGTTCGATCTTTTTGACCGGCGGGGGATTTTCGACGGGCCAAACCTGAGGCGGAGGGGGCGGGGCCAGACCCGATGCACCGGGCAGCCGCTCCCGAAGCCGTTGCAAAATCGCTTTCCGACTGTCCATCGCAGGATCGCCTTTGGGGGCAAAAAGGAAACGGCGGGGTCCAGGCAGATGCGCCCCGTCTGTGGCCGTTGCCGTGAGCGCTTGGAGTGGGGTATCTTAGCGGGCCTGTTCGGCCTTGTCGAACGAGGCGTCGAAGGCCCGACCACTGGCCGGGAAGTCGATCCGGCGCACATATTCTAGGGCTTCTTTGGCGCCGTGTTCCCGGTCCATGCCGCTGTCTTCCCATTCGACCGAAAGCGGCCCCTGGTAGCCTACCTGATTCAACGCCCGGATGATCTCGCCGAACTTGACGGCGCCATGGCCCAGCGAGCGGAAGTCCCAACCTCGGCGCGGATCGCCAAAGTTCAGATGGCTGCTGAGGATGCCGTTTCGGCCGTCCAGCGTTACGATCGCATCCTTCATATGGACATGGTAAATCCGGTCCCCGAATTTCCGAATGAATTCCACTGGGTCAACGCCTTGCCAAATCAGGTGGCTGGGGTCGAAGTTAAAGCCGAACTCTTCGCGGTAGTTGATCGCCTCCAAGGCCCGCTCCGCCGTGTAAAGATCGAAGGCGATTTCCGTCGGATGCACCTCCAGGGCGAACTTGACCCCGCATTCGCCGAAAACGTCCAGGATCGGGTTAAACCGCTCGGCAAACAGACGAAAGCCTTCGTCGATCATCTGCTGGGGCACCGGCGGGAAACTGTAAAGCAGGTGCCAGATGCTCGATCCGGTGAAACCGTTGACCACTTTGACGCCGAGTTTTTGGGCGGCGCGGGCGGTGTTTTTCAGCTCTTCGGCTGCTCGGGCGTTGACGCTCACCGGGTTGCCATCGCCCCAGACATACGGCGGCAGAATGGCCTTGTGCCGCTCATCAATTCGGTCCAAAACTGCCTGGCCCACCAGGTGGGCGCTGATAGCAAACACCTGCAAGCCGTATTTTTCTAGCAGCGCCCGCTTGTTCGCACAATAATTGGGATCGGCCAAGGCTTTATCCACCTCGAAATGGTCGCCCCAACAGGCCAGTTCCAGACCGTCGAACCCCATGGCGGCGGCTTTTTCCGCCAGAACCGCCGTAGGTAGATCCGCCCATTGCCCAGTGCACAAAGTAACAGGTCTCGGCATAACATCCTCCCTTCTACAGCAAGTCGAACCGTCAGACGCTTAAGGATCATTCTCCTGAGGGCCTTTCCCGGCCGGGCACACCACCGGCCTATCTCCCCATTCCCATGCCGCTTATTGTGCCACATCTGGGCCGCGGTGCAACTCCCCCTCCCGTTCTCCCTAGAGACCGTGTTGGCCCCCTGGAGCTGTTGGCTCTTTCCAGGCCGACTTCAGCCTCCGAAGGGTAACCGAGGCGTGTATTGGCCGGGGGCCTCCTGAGCCGCATGGAAGACGTCCATCTGGAGATAATTGCCCAGGGCTTCCCAAAGCACATTGCCCACCTGGCCTTGGGTCATGGCCACATGATGCGGGAAATGCCGAAGCAGCACATCCCGATAAAGCCGCTGCAAGCCCGGAATCCGGCACCAGCCGTAGGCCCCAAACGTCTGAGCGGGGTTGTCTTCGATCCGGCCCTCGGCCAGCACGGCCTTAAACGGGCCTTCGGCCTCCAGATTGACCCGGCAGAGGGTAACCGGACCGGCTTTGGCGACAAACTCCACGGTCCCCTGGGCTAGCTCTTCCGGCGCACCGCCGCTGGAAACCATGATTTCGTGCCGACCGTACCGCGGCGCCGTCTTGGCAAACGAACGGGGAAACACCCCGCAGTGCCAGAGATTGGCCAGCTCCTCGTCTTCGTTATGGAGGTTATTCCAATCGGCCAAGGCGGCCGGGCTGCCGCTGGCCAACCAACAGACATGCATCGAAAGAGTGCCCAAAATATCCGCCTCGCAGGCGCAAGGGATGCCTTCGTCGCCCAGTCGGCTCATGGTCGCACAGGTGCACACGCCGTAATGGTGCTGAATCGAAGTCCAACACTGGATGGCCAAGGCGTCCAGGCCGTTTTCTTCCACCCACCGGCGGAGAAAAGCCTCCAGTTTGGCGCTGCGCAAAAGGGCCGATTCGCTGATGCCGGATGGGTCCGCATATTGCCGAAGCGAAGCCCCGATGGCCCGGACCATGGGATCGCCGTCCGAGAGCTTCTCTGCCCCGCCAATCAGCTCCGAAAGGTCCAAAACCACGGTGGTCGGCCCAAGCCGCTGAAGCCGCTTCTCGTCGAATCGACACGTCCAAAAAGCATCCGGCCGAGTCCCCACCTGCCCATATCGCGCATGCCGTACCCCTTGGACCACCCGGCAAACCCGTAAAAACCAATCCAAATCCTCCGCAAACGATGGGTCCCGGGGATAACAGATCGGCCGACGTCCCACACTATACCGGGCGCCAATCTGCCGCAACGCCTCTCCAATGGAAAGCAGCCCACAAAACGAATCCCGCCGAGGCGTAGTAGGCCGAAGTACCTCTTCCTCCTGGCAGCCGAAAATCAATATCGGCACATCCAATTGGGCCAGTCGGATCGTCCAGGCCACCGACTGCTCGTCGCCGAAATTGACCGCACCGACCACAATCCCCTGGACGCGATGCTGCCGAAACAGCTCGGCACACAGTTCCGCCTCCCGCCGATTCTCCACACAGCCGACCTTCGTCTGCTCCGGCGAGGGGACCACCACCTCCACCCCTTGCCGCTCCAGGGCCTGGATGGTCTCGGCCCGCATCGAGGCGGCCAACTGGGGACTAAAAAAACCCCGATGCGCCGGAATAAAACCAATCCGCATTTTTCCGTTGGAAAACGGCATGGGCCAATCTCCTTAATGGATGGAGGAATCTTGCAACGCTCTGCGCCTTCTTTTAGCTTGACTGTATCTACCGGAAGTCATTACCACAATCTGTTGGGGTTGAGCCGATTCTTACCCCCTACAAGTTGTGGGGGCTTGGCCGGGTAGATACAGTCAAATTAGCCGCTTGAAGCCAATTGGGCTAGCACTCCTAGGACGATTTTACGGAGCTTGGGCTCGGCCTGGTTGGCTGTGTGCAGAATTTCTTCAATGATAGCCGGTTTCAAGGCGTCGGGCAAACACATATCGGTAATCACCGAAAGCCCCAAGACCCGCATACCCGACTGGACTGCGACAATGACTTCCGGCACGGTGGACATGCCCACCACATCGGCGCCGATTAGACGCAGAAAACGATATTCCGCCCGTGTCTCCAGGTTCGGCCCTAACACGGCGACATAAACCCCCTTGTGGGCCGCAAAATCTTCTCGGCGGGCGATGGCCAAAGCCGCTTCGATCAGCTCCCGATCATACGGGGCCGACATGTCCGGAAACCGGGGCCCCAGCCGCTCGTCATGGACGCCCACCAACGGATTGCCAGGCAGCAGGTTAATATGATCTTCGATGACCACGATGTCGCCCTGCCGGTAGTGGGGATTCAGGCCGCCGCCGGCGTTGGATACCATCAGCACCTCCGCCCCCAAGGCCCTCATCACCCGGACCGGAAACGTAATCTGCTGAAACGAGTAGCCCTCGTAGGCGTGGAACCGGCCTTCCATCGCCACGACGGAAAGCCCTTGTAATTGGCCGCACACCAATTGCCCAGAATGGCCGATGACCGTGGATCGTGGGAAATGGGGGATAGTTTCATACGGCAGCACCGCTTCTGGGCGGATTTCCTGAGCCAACGAGCCCAGTCCAGTGCCCAGGATAATGCCCACCTGAGCCTGCTGGGGCCAATGGCGGCGTACTTCCACGACAGCCTCTTCGATGCGTGTGAATAGATTCTGCATAGGTCCTCCCCAGGCCAACAGGGTGTTACCCAAAAGGCCTTCTTTTCCGATCGGGGTTTGCCGAATAGCGTTTCCAGCGATTAAGCAGCGCTCCAATACAGAAACTTCCGTTGCGTCCATCCGATTCCGGCGGCGGCTGGGGAAGAGGGGATCATCTTGCGATGGCCGTGGTCGCCGGAGGAATCGCTTCCTGAAAAAGGAATCTCTTCCTTCGCAATCCGCGTTCTTTAGCCAGAGGACTAACTTGACTGTATCTACCGGAAGTCATTACCACAATCTGTTGGGTTTGAGCCGATTGTTACCCCCTACAAGTTGTGGCGGCTTGGCCGGGTAGATACAGTCAAACTAAAAATCTTCGTCCAGATCGTCAATATCTTCGCCGAGGTCGTCGAAATCGTCTTCGCCCGGGTGTTCGAATTCCTCCTCTTCCTCGACTTCTTCCGGAAGTTCCACAGGATGGGGTTCCACCTCCTCGACTTCCTCTTCTTCCTCTTCTCCTTCAAATTCTTCCCGGAATCTTTCTTCGAGTTCTTCATCGAACTCATCGAAATCATCTTCGAAATCGTCGTCGAAATCGTCGTCAAAATCGTCCTCGTCGAACTCCTCAAACCCCTCTTGTTCTTCTTCCTCTTCTTCCTGGCAGAAAATCCCACCGAGCGGGTTGGATTCTAAATCCCGCCGGCCAGAAGACGCTCCCTGAGTTCGAAACAGAAATTTTTCCAAAGAATCTTCACCCAGTAAGGAAGCGTCGAAAATCGGTTCTGGGGAACATTTCGGAACGGTCATTGTTTCATCCTTTTGTGAAAGACATAAAGGATCAAGGTCGGGCAGAAAATCTAACACCCTCCCGGCCCCGCTGACAAGCCCCACCCTCAAAGTTTTCCCCATCAGGCTGAAAAGATTCCTGCCCCCAACAAAGGGTTAAATAAATACCCCAAAAGAGTTAAAAAGTGCCTGCTTTCTCAGAAAAAGGGTAACATCTTAGCCCATGGGAGGGGCACGCTGGTCGTGCCCGCCCAAGGGGGAATTCAAGGCGGATACCTCCAAGCCCTCGGACCTGACAAGCAGGTCCCTTAAAGGTATCTTCATTCGGCTAATTTGACTGTATCTACCCGGCCAAGCCCCCACAACTTGTAGGGGGTAAGAATCGGCTCAACCCCAACAGATTGTGGTAATTACTTCCGGTAGATACAGTCAAGCTAAAGTGTTAGAGAAAAGCATGTTGGCCGTCTCACAGGACCGTCGCCTTGAGGGGTCCCAGCCGCTCGGTCACCCGAAGTCCCCGGCCAGTGGAGCAGCAGAAGGGGGTTATTGTTCTGTCGGAAGGGAGGCTGCCCTTTGAACTATTTCCCTATATCGTCGGAGTTCTGGATGGGCAGGGTCCACACGCTGCCATTCTCGAAGGACCGGTTCGGCCGAGTCTGGCTGGCCAGCAGCAAGCCGGGCTGCCACTAACCAGTGTAAACACAGCGGCTCTCGACAGCCTGCTTGATAAGCATCTTCGAGGATCGGCAGAGCCGTGGGATAGTCTTTTTGGGCAGCGAGAATTGCCGCCCGAACCAGATTGTGAAGGCGGCAGATTTCTTCCTCGGCAGCATGAGGCCGAAGCCGGGTGATTTCTTGCAGAGCTTCTTCTAATCGGCCAAGGGATATATACTTTTCCATCAGGCGATAACGGATCCAATCAGCCCCTGTCTGGGCGGCTGCCTCTTCCAAAGCAGCCAAGGCCTGTTGGGGCTGATTTTGCCGGTCCAAGGCCAAGCTCCATCCCCAGCCGGCCAAGGTCCGCAGATCGGCTAGATGCCACACCTGCCCACAGATCTGTCCGTGTTGGAATGCCTGCTGGAAGGCTCGAGCCGCCAACGGCCATCGACCTTGCACTCCCAGCAATTGGCCCAACAAGCAAAGCAACTGGGCATCCAGAGGAAAAACCTCCACCGCTTGTAAGGCATAGGCCAACAGGGTTTCTCCGGCTTGCCCTCCCGTATCCGAAGTGGTTAACAGACCATAGTAGGCTTCCAATTGCTCGACGGAACCGGACTGGGCCTGTTGGACCGCCTGAAGATAAAGAGCCCGGGCGTGCGGCAGATCGGCCAGATCGACCAGCCTGTCGGCCATAGCCAACAGAAGCCGAACCTCCGGCCTGGCACTGCCAGCATTCTCCTGGTGGGCAATCCGAAGGTTTCGAATCGCCCGTTGGCGTTTCCAATCCGGATGGTGCCGACGGGGATGACATAAAATGATGCCCGGGGCCTCGGCCCATTGCATCCCGAGGGTTTCCATGGCCGGTTGGAGAGTTTCCCGAATCCGGCCTCGAAACCGAAGCCCTGGTCGGTTGGGCATAAGCCGGGCCTGGAGCACTTCCGTAGCCGATCCGGCCGGATCGGCCGGCGGTAAAACCACCTTCACCTCATACACCTTTGCCGGATCAGCCTGGGTCCGGACAAACTCCTTCAGGTCCGTCCCCGCAGCCGGGTCCACACGTTCCCCTGCATCCAACCAAAGAATCCAAGAGGCGCCGAGTTCCTCCAGAGCCCGGTTCCTGGCAGCGGCAAAATCTTCTTCCCACGGCGACTGAACCACTTTGGCCCCATACCGATAACCGATCACCCGGGTCCGGTCTTGGGATCCGGTATCTACGAGCACCAATTGGTCGGCCACTTGCCGGGCCGACTCCAACGTTGGGGCTAGAACCGCTTCTTCATCCCGGGCCAAAATTACGGCGGTCAACTGTGTCACTGCCCCTCTCGGCCCTTCTCCAGCATCAGAAAGGCTTGGCCGTTCGATCATGAGGTCTTCCTTGACCCAAGCGGAAGGAAAAAGAGGAGATGGATGGTTTCCAGAGGAACTATTGTCCACCCCTAGGGTAGGTCCCATGCGGCAAAGAATCGCACCCTCACCCCCCTGAAAATCCGGGCCTCCATCACCAAGTGTAGTGGAGAGTGTACTTGTTCAGCCCGATTTTTGGAAGCCCGGTTTTTGTATGCCCTAGCCTTGCCTTTCTTGGAAACGCCGCTGGCCAGGGAATAACCGTTGACGATGGGTTAAGCCACATGGAGCCGTTTGTGGCGGGAATTCCTGCTTTTGCAGGTGGTACCAATCCCCCATCCTTACTATCTGCACTATCTGCTGTGCTCCCGGCCAGTTGTTGGAAAACCACGACCAAGGCGGGGCAGGTGATCGTCAGGTTTCAAGAAGGGTAACATTGGAGCCGAACGAAGCAACTCGCTTCTCCCCTGGCCGTCGAGAGGCCAGCCCTATGTGTCATTCCTGCGTAAGCAGGAATCCAGGAAAGAAACAACTGGATTCCCACTTTCGTGGGAATGACATACAAGATACTGTGTTGGGAGTCAAGGGGGGAAGTACAAAAAACCCTGGACTGCTGCTTGCGCAGGCAGTGACCCATCGCTCCGCTTCATTCGGCGAAAATGTTACTTATATTGTTTGGCGAAGTATTCTTTGCTGCCTTTGGGATCGGCTTTCATGGCCGGTTGGCCCTCTTGCCAATTGGCCGGGCAAACCTCTCCGTACTTTTCATAATGTTGTAGGGCTTGGACCACCCGGAGAGTTTCGGCTACACTGCGGCCCAAAGCCAGGTTATGGACCCCTTCGTATTGGACAATTCCTTCTCGGTCGATCAGAAACAGTCCTCGCAGAGCGATCCCATTAGGCAAAAGCACTCCATAGGCGGAGGAGATTTTTTTGTCCAGGTCGGAAATGAGTGGATAGGCGATATGCCCCAGGCCTCCCTCAGAACGAGGGGTATTTCGCCATGCTAAATGGGTGTAATGGCTATCCACCGAACAGCCCAGAATCTGGACATCCAGCTTTTCGAACTCTTCCACGGCATCGGAAAAGGCAATGATCTCCGTGGGACAAACAAAAGTAAAGTCCAACGGATAGAAAAACAGCACGACATATTTGCCACGATACTGAGAGAGGGTGATTTCCTGGAACGAACCGTCCGGCATTACAGCCTGGGCTTTGAAATCCGGAGCAAGAGAATTGACAAGCACACTCATGCCATGTCTCCCTAAGGCAAGGGCTGAGAATTGGACCACAAACCTTTGCCACGCCTTGAGGATGTTTCTCGTAGGGGAAGCCGCCCCAGGAGGAATCCTTTGCAGGCGTGGTGGGAATTGTATCTTGTGGGGAACCTCGGGCAAGGGGGCGAAGGATTTTCCCTTTATAGATTATTCTTTAACCTATTTAAACATAAGAAGTTAAAAAAAGACAATTAAATCTGTAAAAATAGTTTTTTCCCCCTCTTCTCTCCCTACCCCGTGAAATTTTCGCGGCAAATGACATTTTTAGCTTGACTGTATCTACCGGAAGTCATTACCACAATCTGTTGGGGTTGAGCCGATTCTTACCCCCTACAAGTTGTGGGGGCTTGGCCGGGTAGATACAGTCAAATTAGGTGCAAAATTTCTTGGGAATGTTTCGGAAGGCCTTGGGGGTAAAACACAGTAGCCCGCCAGGGATTTTTTGGAGGAATCCCTGGCGGGCCGCTTTAGACGGGGGGTTTCCCGATCGGAAGGGGGAAACCCCTCAAGGGGAGGAGGTAGGTCACGGAGGACCGTACAATGGCGTTGCGTTTTTCCCCTCTGAAAAGGAGGCTACGAATCCCTTATGGGAGTATCCCTAGGCGTTCTTCTTCTTCCTCTTGGATGATGATGCGAGGAGTAACCATCATCATCAGGCTGGAAGTATCTCGGCCGATGCCGACGTTTTTGAACAGGCGATTCACATAAGGAATCTTATTGAGCATCGGGACGCCGAATTCCCGGCGTTGTTCGCTAAGGCGTTTGATGCCGCCTAGCAGGACCGTTCCCCCGTCCGGGACGCTAACCGTGGTGGTTACCGTCACGAAGGAGAAGGTGGGCAATTGCACGGTCGTCCCTTCGCGTCGGACGGTCTTGGAATTGCTTTTCTTGGTGTTGTCGTTAGGCGTCTCCTGATTGCCTTCGGAGGAGGATTCCTCGCTGGTGGTTTCTGAACCGGTGAAGGTGAAGGTATTGACTTCGTCGATCTTGCTGAAGAAGGGGACCACCGTCAGGCGGACGAAGCGGCGGTCGTTGGAGACCACGGCTTGGACGGTCAGGAAGGTCCCTTCGTTCAGAACGACGATGACCGGTTGCTGGGCGGCGGCAAAGTCGCCCACCACCGGAATCACGCTGATGACGAACGGACTCTGCGAGGTATCCGACACGAAGGCCTGTTGTCCGTTAAACAAGGTTACCTTCGGGGCCTGGAGGATATTGGTGCGGGTATCCCCTTGGGCTGCCTGGATGAAGAAGAAGGCTTCGATTTCGCTCAGGATGGCAAAGCCGATCTGCGCTCCAGGGTTGCCAGCGGCTGGGTACCCGCCGAATTGAGGAATGGTCAAGGAAAAGCTGTCTTGCCGGAACGGAATATCCAGGTCCGCCGAGAAGGTTCCTAAGTTGACGCCCGCACCGGCGGTGGTCAGACCGGCCACGGTGCTTTGATTGCGCTTGAGATCTCGGTCCTGGGTATTGCGCGGATAATCCTGTTGATAGGTTTGGTTGGTGTACTGAGTGGAGACAGTGGGATTTGGCCGGCCGAAGATTTGGAAGGGCCGGTCGTTATTGTCGTTGATGTCGAAGTCGAAATCGACACCGATCCGTTCGAAGAAGTTATCCATCAAGGTGATGAAACGGACCTCGATGGTAACCTGGAGGTCTTGGAGTCGGCGGAGCTGTTCCAACAGATCGACGATTTCTTCGTGGACTTCCTGGGTTTGGCTGACCACGAGGCTCAGGTTGACTTCGAAGGGGGCGATCGAACCGGGACCGCCTACATCGGACCAGCTTTGGGGTTTGACGGTGGAGGTGATCAAGTCGATGAGGCTATCGAAGTCGGCCTGCACTCCGCCGCCCAGGCCGCCCGGACCAAACCCGAAGGGCATACCCGTCCGTGGCCCTGTGGTCGCTGCACTGGCGGCGCCGGTGGCTTGTTGCATCTGAGCGAGGATCGCCGGGCTGATCATGGCCGTGTTCGGCGTCCCTTCCCGATTCGCCACGACCGCCAGGGGGGCTGCCGCTCCGCCGGCCCAGGCAGACATTCCGCCGTAGCCGACCGCTCCCAAGGCATCGTGATACGCCCCGGCCAACCCCATCCGTGGGTTCGGCGTAAAGTTCGGGATCGGAATCACCAGGTCGGCCACCGGGTAGCTCACGGTATAGACCTCGCCGGCTCTGGCCTGTTCGCTGGTGATCTTCAACACCTCGTCTTTGATCACATAACTGAGATGGAGCGGATGCAAGATCAAATTCAAGGCGCTTTTCAGCGACACCTCATGCGTCAGGCTCACCGTGATGGGGGTGTCGGTGCTCACGCCTTCTTCGGCCAAGCCCTGGGGATCCAAATGCAGATTCACATCGGCCAGTTTGGCCAAATACTCCATCACCGTAGAAAGAGGCGCATTCTTGAAATCGAGCGTGACTGGGGTTTTCAGTTTTCGCTCGATTTCCAGTTCGCGTTCGGACATGCCGCGCCGCCGGTCCGCCAGATATTTGGAACGGGTTTTGGTCAATTGGGCCCACTCCTTCGCATCCGGAAAGACCAGCGGATTCCGGTCGCTGACCGGGATAGCGGCACTGGCGTCCACCTCGGCCAACCGATCCACAAAAGATCGCTCTTTCTCGTCCTGAATCCGCAGATTATTGAAATACCTCCGGACAAACTTCGATTGGGTAACCAATTGTACGGTTACTGGATTATCCGGATCGAGTTCGTAGGCTCGTTTGGCCAAAACTTCGGCCTCAGCAAACCGCTGCTCATCCATGAGCCGGTTGTATTCATCCACCATGGAGGCCAGTTTTTGCTGGATTTCCAGCTTGGTCATTTGGCTGCGAGTCACGTCTTCTTCAATCCGGCGACTTTGTTCTTCCAATTCGATCCGGGATCGGTTTTCTTCGATATATTTGCGCGTCAGTTCGATATTGCGATCGATCCGACGCAGCAGTTGGGCCCGGGCGTTTGCGTCCAAGCCTTGGACGGTTTCCAAGCGTTTTCGAGTTTCTTCCAGGATGGCCAAGGCCCCCCGGGGATCTGTCTCTCGAAGTTTCAACGCCGCGCTTTCCTGATGAGCCACTTCGGCATGAATCTGTCGCAGGGCGGCCTGTTGCCGAGCCACGGCTTCGTCAATCATGGCCCCGCCCGGCGGCGTCGGTGAGGAATACATTTGGAGATACTCCTGAAGTCGTTGCGCCGTAACCGGATCGAGGTCCTCTCGAAACTGCGCGGCTTGGCGGAACATACGGAGGGCTTTCTCGGTATCTCGATTCCGCAGGGCCTCTTCCCCTTGACGGAACAGAGTCATGCCCGGACTGTTGGACGAATCAGTCCTGGATGGCCCGCCCCCAGGAGCTGAAGCACCCGCCCAAATATTCCGTGTGGAATCCTGCCGAGGATCGTACAGGGCCTGGCTTGCCCGCTGATCCTCATACGGGCCGCCTGCTTGGGATACCGGAAATTGCCCCGAAGCCGGTTGCACCGGCCAACGCTGTTGCCGACGCACTTGATCTATCTGCCGGAGCAAGGTTTCCGGTCGGGGGTCAAAGGGACCATAGGTAATGCCCAATCGGCTCGCTTCCAGAGCCAAACGTTCCGCCTCGGCGTATTCCTGCCAGGCGGCCAAAGCCTCGGCCTGTTCCAATAAAACTTTGGCATATTGCCGACGGAACGCCTCCGATTGCCGACGATCCGCCGGCTGTTGCATCAGGTCTTCATATTGCCGGATGGCCATTTCCACCCGGGCCGGTGAATCTTCATTCGCACTATAGCGAACGTTCATTTCCCGGGCTTGTTGGACCAGTTGGTTGGCTCGACGGACATCGCCCAAGGCTAAAGCGCGTCGAGCAGCAATCAACAGTTCGTCGCTTCGAGAACGAGCGCCGCTTCGACCGGCCGATTCATACCCTGCCGCTGGGCCCATGCCTCCACGCGGGGAAAAAGCCCCGCCGCTGGGAGGCGGTACGGGATTGACCTGATCCACCGGCGGAAGCATGCTCATAGATTCCTCGCCGGTTTCGCCCAAAGACGTTCGAGAATCCTCCGACCGGCTTCGGGCCGCAAACGGATCCGTCGGCTCCGGCTCCGACTTGCGAAAAGGCATCGGCAACACCCCGCCGGTACGCCGGGAAACCGTGGACCGCTTCAGTTCCATGTCCCGACGTACCCGTTCCGGACTGTCGCCCAAACTCATCGGTCCATAGGAAACCCCTAGCCGTTCCGCTTGGGAAACCAATTGTTCGGCCGCAGCGAAATCATTCTCCGCTAAGGCCTGTCGGGCGCGGCGGAGCAGATCATCGGCCTGGGCCTTTTTATCTCCAGAACCCGCCTGAGCGACCGCCGTTTGGCCTACCGCCCATCCAACCGTCGTAGAAAGCTGTCCGGCCTGGCTCCGTCCAACCGCCAAGCCCATCCCTACCAGGGTCAGCCCAATCCAAATGCATCTGGTGGCTTTCAACACGTTTCTCCTTTCCTTGCCCAGGATGAGACGACCTTATCAACCTATACCGATCTTTTCCTCTCCCAAAGCGAAGGACCCGGCCTATGCCGACAAAAAACCATTCCAGCCTCTTGCCGACCGATTCGAAGACGAGAATCCCTATAGACCGAGACGATCGCCCCGGGTCAAAGGCTCCTAACAAGATAAGTTCAAGCACTCAGGTAGAAGAGCGGGCAGATAAATACCTAATCCGCCTCCCCTCGGTCAAGGGCACTTTCCAGATTTTTTCAAAAGATTTTGCCCCACCGATTTTGGAAAAAAAATACCCCCCATCTATTGCCGGAATCCGCCCCCTCTTTCAAGACATCCACGCTGCACCGCCCCTAAATGCCTTGCCATAACTCCTTAATTAACAAGACGTTCCGGCAGCAAGGTTCCCACCGCTCTTCCAGAAATCCCATGAAGAGAAGGTAGCCAAGGTCCCCCCTCGTGCGGTGGATGGCTCAGCCCCCTTTTGGCCCCATCGGCTCTAGGGCAATTCTTTGGCCGGAATGCGGGCCAGGCTGATCCGCTCGTAAGGATGTTTTTCCCCACGCTCATACAGACACAGCACCGTGCCGTCCGGCAGAACGGCTAAACAGGAGTAAGCGGACGGCCCAGGCCAAAGCACCTTCGCCATCGGCCAAGTTTTCCCCTCGTCTTCGCTCAGCCGGAGGGTCATCTTTGTGCGCTGTTTTGGATCGGCCGGGTTGGAAAACAGAATGCGGTTTTTGCTGCCCGGGCGGTTGGGATCGTCCAGGCTGTAGCGGCGGATGCTGGCCTGGCAGACCGGCTCCGGTAGGGCCGGATCATAGGAAACTGGCGTCCAGGTCAAGCCGCCGTCGGCGCTGAAGGCCACGGCCCGGCAGGTGTGCTGCCGGTTGTAATTCCGCATATTGAGCATCAGTCGCCCGTCGGCCAGCTCCACCACCTCGCATTCATTGGTTTTAGGCCCGGCGGCGCCGCCCAAGCGCCAGCTCCGGCCGCCGTCGTCGCTAAAAATCACATGGGAGGCCCACTCGCCGCTGTCGGCGATATGGTCGCAGGGAATCACCAGCCGTCCGCTCCGAAGCTGAATACCGGCGCCTGGTCCGGTAGCATACCAGGACCACTCGGGTTTTTTGACCTGCGAGGTGATTTCTACGGGTTTGGCCCAACTGCGTCCGTCGTCGGTGCTATGGGTCAGCCAGACGGTACGGGTCCCTTTGCTTTTGCGGGCTACGATCTGCGGCTCCGAATCCACGCCCAGATTATGGGTCATTAGCAGCCAGATCACGCCGGTCTTCTGATGGACCACCGGGCAGGGATTGCCGCAGGTATTCGGCCCATCGTCCCAAACCACCTGTTGGCCGGAAAACGTGCGCCCGCCGTCCTCGCTCCGACGGACCAGCAGGTCGATGTCGCCGGTGTCGCTTTGGCTATGTTTGCGTCCTTCGCAAAAAGCCAGTACCGTCCCTTTCGGCGTTACAATCACCGAGGGGATTCGGTAGGTATGGTAGCCGTCTTGGCCGGAGATATAGACATCTACCTGCTTGATCGGTGTGCGGGGATCGGTCTGGGGGCTGGGCTTATCCGACGAGGCAGCCGACCCGGCCGATCCCGACGAAGCGCCCGATGCAACAGAAGCCGATGGGGTCGCCTGGCCCGAAGGAGCTTGCTGTGGGAGGGGCTGGGCTGGAGCGGCTTCGGGCGTCTGGGCTGAAGGGGGGTGCTTTTCTGGCTCCTTGGTGGGAAGAGCGTGTTTTTCCGGGTCTTTGGCGGGAGGGGTTTGTTTTCCTGGTTCTTTGGCGGGAGGGGCTTTCTCAGCCTCTTTGGTCGAAGGGGGTTGGTCGGTCTTTTGGGCGGTGGCGGCGGCCGGATGGGGGATGTCGAGAATTCGGCCGGTTGCAGTGAACTGATATACCCTCATCCGACTCCGCCACGGCCGAAGGCTCACCTGCCCGATCGGCCCGCCATCGCTGGGCATCGTATAAACCACCTGCCCATCTACCAAAAACCGCATCTGGTTTCCTTTACGCACTATCTCTAGCCGAAACCGTCGGCCTTCCGGGATATGCCCTTCCGTAGGTCCTAAGACCTGTTGGCCGCCGGGAAAGATCGGTCCTTCGACAAACATCCGATGGTTGCCGCTGGACAGTCCGAAGTGATTGCCTTCGCCCAGCACGACGGAAGCCCCACTCCGCTCTGCCTGAAAGATGCTCAGTTCCAGCTTCAGATGGAAATCGCCCG
>Ga0272448_1003480_pt1 | contig 18724 bp, 21 predicted proteins | sample YNPCB0191_FD_202220 | JGI IMG/M metagenome (GOLD analysis project Ga0272448, IMG submission 202220) | Hot spring sediment microbial communities from Yellowstone National Park, WY, United States - YNP-CB-019-1 | ecosystem: Environmental > Aquatic > Thermal springs > Hot (42-90C) > Sediment... | reverse complement strand
CCCAGGGTTCCGAGGCCGTTGACAGCCAAGGCGATCGCGAACGAAATGGGCCTGTTCTTGAAGAAGATAGGGCTGAGGGGAGAGGGACGGGAAAGGTACGAGTTCAAGCAGGTGCACGGCTTCAGGAAGTTCTTCAAGACGAACGCCGAGAGGGCTATGAAGACTTTGGATGTGGAGAAGCTGATGGGGCATGCGGAGAACTATTATAAGCCGCCTCTTGATTACCTGTTGGACGAATATCTTAAGGCCGTGCCACACTTGACTGTATCGGAAGCTAGGCATTTGAAGAATGAAATGGAGCGCAAGATTGTGGTGAGCGACAAGAAGGTAGGAGAGCTGGAGAGGGAGAACGTGGTGTTGCAGAACAGACTAGAGAAGATAGAAAGGAGTTATATCGAATTAAGACAGCTTTTAGAGAGGGCCGCGGGAGATTCTGAAAAAGATCGAATTCGATGATCCAGGGGTTGATATGCCTTTGTCATCACATCCGATGACTAGCTACTGGCCGACTGTCCAACCATCAAAATAGCGTCGTATCATGGCGTCGACATAGTTGGGCGGGGGGATCGTTGTACCCGGTCTGATCCTAAACGCGAACTCCGCGAAGCCGGAGATGACCGTAACTTTAAGCTCCTCAGCTTTACCTTCGATATCGTACACATCGGCGTCAAACTCTACGGTCGAAAAAGCGCTCTTTCTTACGGGATTTGGTCTAATGTGAACGACAGTCTTAGTACCTTCGACCCTCACTCCTGATACACTCACATCGTCACTTCCGGGGTTCCCAACGACGGCGATAACCTTGACGTTCCTCCCATGGCGTGTTTGGACTTCCTCACATTTGTAACCAACCAGCTCAAGGCGAAGACCTGTGCTCCACGCCCGCTTCAACTGCTTTTCGACGAGATCACACGCTTTGATTATGAAGTTTCCAAGATTCCTTGGAAGCCTTTTGGCGTCATCCCTGATGGATTCCGCCTTTTCAAGGATAAGCTCTATGGTGGAGCCATGGTCACGCCTGAAACGTTCCATTGAGCTCAACGGCTCTGTAGCATGATAAGCCTCGTAGGGAGAGTGGAATTTCTCCCCCTCTTCTGCGGCTTTCTCGTCCGGACTGACACCTTCTTTCGCTACAGAACCGTCGAGGAACTCCATAATCACATCCTGCATCGAAGCGATTCGGTCCAGAGTTTCGGCGTATCGATAGCTGTAAGCGCCAGGCAGTTTTAACAAGACCTCCTTCGCCCTCGACAACATGTCGTGCGTCTTTCTCAACGCCCTCTTGACATCGGCCGCCAGAACTGCGCGAGAAAACCTCTGATTCTCTTTAAATGCTTCGCTTTGACCAGCTACGACTGCCGCTCCACCCGTCTGGGCTTCCCCTTCGGCTTCCGACATGATCAGGAACGGCTCCAAAGCTGGCTTTATCCTGTTGTATAGATAGCTTAGCGCACTGGCTCTCTCCGGGTCGTCTTCGTCGACGGCCTGCCTTATGGCGCCTCTAATCAGGTTATGGATACCGATCGCAACTTGAGACGAAGGACCAGGGTCGAACTGTCTAGCAAGCACTCGGAGCTGGCCCTCGACGAGCTCGCTGACGTTCGTCTTCTTATTTCCTATTTTGCCCTCCTTGTACTTTTTCAGAAAAAGGGATACCTCTTGATCGATTGAAATCTTCAACGGTCTGTGGCCGCCGCCTTCTGGGGGTCTACCCAAATTCAGACAGTCCTTCTTCGTAAGTAGATGCAGAATACGATAGATAAACCATGCGCCCTACCCTGGCGAAGGCGTTCGAACGGCCCGGCGTCGTGAAAGTCGCAGAATACGATAGATAAACCATGCGCCCTACCCTGGGCGTCGTCCCCCGCGCGGGGACTCCCGTACCGCCAACAGGTATGGCCATAAAACCTTCGTGGCCTACGCCGGTTTTATGCCCAAGAATTTTTTTATTTTACCGTAGTTCGCATCATTTTAATGAAGGGATCGGCGGCAAAGACAAGGAAGAGCAAAGAAAAAGACGAAATCATAAGGAAGCTCGACGAAATTGGTAGAGAGCTAAGCGACTTCAAGCTACTGTTCGAACAACATCAGCGTAAGGTCAGGCGGGCGTTGCTGCTGGCGGAAGGAGGTGACGGCGAATGAACTGCGCACGTCACTTCCTAACTGGCTTGCGGAGGCTATTTAACGACGGTATGATGCGCTCACCCTTGGCTGCGCGTATCATACCGCGCCTATCTTCTTTGCGAAATTCACTTAAAGGGAGAGGAAGGCTTGCATCATACGGACGTTTCATAAGACTGGTGGCATTCCCCGTCGTCGCGGGAGCAACGCTTGCATCATACTTTTTCTCCCCTGCTTGGATCAGCACGAACCCCTTCCCGTTCATCTTCTGCACCCTATTTCTGCAAGGCTCGGACGGCGCCTGGGAGGAGGACTTGGGTGGAAACGGTCCCAAGGTCGCATGTTATGCTCGGGTGAGCACGAGCAGGCAGGCGAAAGAAGGCTATAGCATTGAAGCCCAGTTGGACAAGCTGAAGACGATGGTTGATCGACTGAAGCCATCTCATGTCTATTGGTTCGTCGATCAGGGGAAGAGCGGTATCGACTTCGATAAGAGGAAGATTGGGGAAATAATGAGGCTGAAGGAAGAAAAGAAGATAACCGAGCTATGGGTGACGGATGTCGACAGAATTGGCAGAGATTGTAGGAAGCTCCTGACTTACTTTCTCCAGTTCTGCGATGAGGGCGGCAAGATCCGGACGCCGGAGAAGGTTTACGGATCTGAGGAATTGGAGGACATCCTGATCTTCGCGATACGTGCCAACGCTGCGCAGGAAGCAAACAGCTCACGAACGAAAGCGGCGATAGCTGGAAAGGCACGATCCTTCCAAAACAAAAACTGGAATAAGCCGGTCCCGCTAGGCTATCTCAAGGATGGGAAATGGCTGGCGAAGGACGAGAGATGGCAGGAGGTCATAAGGTCAATCTTCGAGCAGTATATTTCGTCAAGAAGTGTGGCGACGGTTCGCAAGAACGTCAATACCAAGTATCATGGCACGTTGATCAGGCCACTTGCAAGGGACCAGGTTTACAGGATGCTGACTAACCCCGTCTACAAAGGGGAACCGACGCTCCTTGGGGCGGTCGTGAAGGACGACCGACTGGCCTTCGTGGACAGGGAGACCTTTGACAAAGTTCAAAATATGATCAGTGCGGCAGCCAGGGAACGCACGCCCAAGGAAGGGCCGCTCGAGGTGGCGCTAAGGAACGACCCTGAAACTGTGCTTCAATTTCTCGACTTAAATGAAATAGAACTAGTCTGTGGAAGATGTGGCGGCCGCATCGTCAAGAATGGAATAAGATGGAATGGTCTCATCCAGCAACAGGTGCTTATTTGTTCAAATTACAAAAAAGGGTGTAAGTTCGAGGTGAGGTTTCCGACCAGACGCGTATCTGCGCAGGTACCGACAGAACGACAGAGGGATGAGGCGAAGAAAGGCCCTGAGATAAATGACGTTCGCTCCGTCGGTCAGCAATTCAAGCTCGATCACTACATTTAGTCATGTCGACGAGCTTCTCCAGCTGCCTGCATGAGCTGCGGACGGTCGCCTCCGTCAGGTGGGATGCCAGGGCGATGCGTCTCTGGGTGAGCTTCATTCCCATCCGCTTCGATGCCAAGTATATCGCCGCAGAGGCGAGCGCCGCCGGGTTTCTCCCGCTAGCGGCGTGTTCAGCTGCCGCCAGGATGTAGCCGGCCGCCCTACCCAACCTGACGTCGTCTATTCCTAGGGAGGGGATAATGCGTGGTAGGTACTCTGCCGGGGCTGGGACGGCGGGGACCATGCGAAGCCCCTTCGCGAGCTTCCTCACACACCGGTTGATCCGCTTCGCTTGCGAGCGCGAGACCTCGGCTACTTCCTTCAGCGTCACCGGCTCGCCCAGCTGCAGCGATGCAAGGTATACAAGCGAAGCGGAGAGGACGGAGATCGAATAACCTCTAGTCAGCACCGTTTGGAAAGCCTCTGCACACAACCCTGCTGCCTTTATCGCCGCCTCCCTTTGTAGGGAGAGCAGCGAAACACACCTAGTGATCTCCCAAAGGGCGTTGGCGAAGTTTCTCTCTGTCTGGTCCCTAACCTTTGCCATCTTTGCCCAGCGCTCCGCGATGGGATCTCTAAACCATCGGGTCGTGCCGAGCAAATTCCCGCAGCCATTTCTGTAGTCTGCTTCGCTTCCGTCGTCTTTCCGAGCTGCCTTGGCTTCCAAAGCGATCCCTAGCGACGTAAGCCCGCAGCCCCTGCAGAAGGCCGACTCTTTCAAAGGGCCACCGCTAATCAATTCGGATCCACATAAGGGGCAGACGTCATCAGGCCGTTCTGGCCCCTTTGAAAGCGCCGCCTCCACGTCAGCCACCACGCCCTTGAAATTGAACTTCTTCCAAGAACTTTGCGTATCTGCTCAATAACGCATCAAGTTTGACCCTCTTTCTTTCCAAAGGCATCGGAGGTCTGGTGGCCGCGCCAGCCTTCGAACCCCTGTATCTTCCCATCGTCTCCTGGGCCGTCTTGAATACCTCATCTTCTACGATCCTGAGCTCCTCTGCACGGCCGACCACCCCGGCCACTTTGTATTGGCCAATATAGATGTGATTGGTAAGCACGTCCCTGAGGGCACGTGGGCTCCAGTCCTCCCCCTTCTTAGTCTTCAAACCTGCAGCGTTCAGTTCATATGCCAGCTGGGGGAGTGACTTCAGCTCTGTGTACCGTTTGAAGATGCTCCGCACCAGGACCGCTTCTTCCTCGTTTACGACCAGCCGTCCGGCCCCGTCTCTAACGTATCCCAGAGGCGGATGAGGGTTTGGCCACCGCAGTTCACGGGCGAGTGCATACATCCCCATCCTTGCCCTTTCGCCTATCAGCTCTCTCTCCAGCTCGGCGACGGAGGCGAGGCTACGGTAGTTAAAACGGCCCACGGAGGTCGTGGTGTCGATGAACTCCGTAACGCTGCAGAGCTGCACGCCGCAACCTCTTAATGCCCTTTCAACGTTCACCAAGTCAGCTAGAGACCTGCAGAACCGGTCAAGCTTCCAAAAGACTATAACGTCGAAGGAACGCGATTCAGCCTTCTCCATCATTAGCTGGAATTTCGGTCGCTCTATCGTCTTCGCGCTTTCCGCTTCGTCTACGAACACGTACTTGACCATCCATCCCCGATCTTCGCAATATTGCCAGCATCGTTCTATCTGTTGCCCGATGCTAAAGTTGTTCTTCTGGTTGGGGGAAGACGTTCTCGCATATATGCAGGCGAAGGTCGTCTGATTCGCTTCGGATGAGGACCCTCTGTCCGTCTTATCGGGCATCAAACGTCGATTTCACCGTCGGCCATTTCGGCATACCCTTGGGGAAAGCTATCAATCCCTAGCATTCTCCTCACTAAGCTGCTGGCTTCGCTGATGGGCATGTCCGGTATGTGCAGTTTTTTGATCTCATCCTCGGTGAACAGCGTCAGAAGAGCAAGGATGACAAGGGCGCTCTCCCTGACGGTATATGGGAGCCTCCTCTCGGGGTCGCTATGCTCCATCGACCTGCTCCCCCTTCCGTTCCCGAAGAAGCTGTACGCACAGCTCAACGGCCCCGCTGATTGCGCTGCCCCACTTTGGGATGGATTCGACGAACTCCCTCTGGAAGTCTACCTCGTGGCTGTGGCCATTCTTTGTAAACTGACAATCCACAGGGCAGCCCGAGCACCAAGGCCCCTGCACAAGCACGTCCTTTCTCCCGTCGAGAGAGTCCAGCTTCCTCTTGTATACGTCCGTAACGAAATCCAGCAGCTGAGTGGCCTGCTTGCGGGTGATGGAGAACGCCGTTCCCCTGCCGGCTAGGCATACGACGACCGCATCTACATCCATCAGATATCTCACTATCTGGCCGATGTCGAAGCCGCTTCCTCCCTTGACCTCTATCCTTACTTTCGCGTCTTGGCAGCGGACCTCGACGACCGAGCTCAAGACTTCTACGTCCACGTCGCCCGTTCCGAACGTCGTCCTGTTCTCCGCCTTTATGTTGACCTTGAACCCCGAGCTTTCCAAAGCGACAAGAAGAGCGTCCACGAGCAGCCTGCGAATGTACTCATGCCTTTCGTAGTAGAATTCGTCTACCTTGTTCCCGCTGTACACAGTCAGCTCCTTGAGGCATCTTCTTGGGCAAGGATGCTGGGTCGCGACGCTTAGTATCTTCGCAAAGGACGCATCCGTCGAGAGGGCCTGCTTCAACTCTTCGATCGCCTTGCCTAGCGTCTGTGTCTGGCAGAACTGCATTTGCCTACACCTTCCCCTCCGCCTGTGATCGCCGTGGCCGTTGGCGTTCCTCTTTGACGATCTTCCACCGAAGTTTAGGTATCCAATGCGTCAGCCTTAGAGGGTCCCTTACGATGTAGTAGATTTCATCCTCTCTGATGAGTTCCAACCGAAGCCTCCTCGGCCTATACGGCGGGGGAAGCGATGACTTCATTTCAAATGTCGCCAGCGCCTTGTCGTCCGACCACGTGGGGCCTTCTTCTACTGCTTCCTCCCCATTCACCCTCGCCATGCCGGCCTTTCCCAGGGCTGGCGATGACCCCAGTTCCCGTTGCTGGAGGCCGGCTTCCAGCCTGCATTTTCTTCTAGGCACGGATATCCAAGGGTATATCCGAATATTTAAGTATATCCCTAAGGATACCCATGCCAATGCCCGCAGAGTTCCGAGTTAAGATAGGGAAGGTCGGTAACTCGCTTCGCATCGTGATCCCGAAGCCTGCCGCTGAGGGTCTGAAGTGGAAGGAGGGGACCGTTCTGAAGCTGATCGTAACCGATTCAGAGGTTATCATACGCAAAGACGACCAGAAGTGAGTAAGCGAATTCGTTACGTCACCCCAAAAATAGCCTCGCAATGTCAGCATCCAACATAATCCTTAAACTCCAATGACGCTTATCCGCGTCATGCATCATCCACCTCGGTTTGCCTAGATGAAGGGACAAACATCCATCCGACGCACTGTAGTGAATAGTGAACCTTTTCTGGTAAGAACTTTGATGTGATGAATTCGTCGGCAATTACCGACTGGCCGCTGATGACTTTGGGTGCCTTGGGAAAGGCAGTTGAAGAAGCCCTGGGCTTGTGGATCACAGAGCAGGAAAAGGGACGCGATGGAAAATAGCGTATGCATCAAAACATGGTTCAATTCGTAGTATATCTCCAGCGGAGACCCAAATGACATCATCAGCCAACGGTCCCTGACCCCCAGACCTTTGTGGCTAAGCCCAACCTATGCCAGTTGAGGAGAGTTCCATGAGATGGCATCTCGAGATAGGAAGAGCATGATTCTGTTGCCAAGAAATCCCAAGTCGTAGCTAGCTGGTCCCGTCTATTCGACGTCAAGCCGTGACATCCAGTTCGTCGCCGGCAGCAAGGGATTTCTTGCACGACCACGTGGCTTGTAGCTATGGGCTACGATATCAAAGAAATCGATGAATCTATCAAGAGGGTTATAGAGATAAAGAAGCTACTCAGGTCCCAGAAGGCGCGTTCGACGGCGATAAGGGTCGAAGGCTCCAAAGACGTTCTCATCGAGGATAACCGAATAAGCGGCTTTGACAGGGGGATTGAAGTCCTGCGTTCCGAGGACGTAAAGGCTATCCGGAATCAGGTCACCGCGACGAACAGAGAAACGGCACTGGATGCGCTCACAAGCATCGAGGAAGAGCTTCAGGAAATGAGGCGAGGGAAAGAGCCGACCGGGAAGTTGAAGGGAGCACTGGGATGGCTGCGAAACAACGTAGGGACGATTTTCACAATTCTCGTTGAGACCGGAATTCTCAAGTGGATATCCGGAAACCCTTGAGGTAGCCGTATCCTCCTGCCTGCTTTTGCCATCTATCGATCATTTCAAACGACTTGACAGGATGACGATCCCGCCAACTTCCAGCTGGTTGAACGGAACGCCCTGTTGGCCTTAGAGTCCCCGTATTCCATGTTGTCACGCCTAAGGACACTGTCGTCTTCGAATTCACCCACAAACAGAACAGGTTCTTCGATGCAGTCCTCAGGTTGCTCAGGGAGAACCGCCGTGGCCTCAACGTTAAGGAGATCGTCGACGCGACTGGATACGACAGGGTTGGCCTCCCACACTATGTGAAAGCGTTGGTAGACCTGGGATACGTCGATCTGAGGGAAATAGGAAAGATGAAGATATACTATCCGGCTCTGAGGGATTCTTCCCGCTGACGTATGTACGAGAATACGCCGACAGATGTATCAACATACAGCAGATGTGCGATGTCTTAACACATCGGTCGTTAAGCGAACATACAAACGACAACTGTACGATGTTTTAAAACATCACTGCTCTGAACGAACAAACGACGACTGCCGATTCCTTCCCGACTCCGGCCCAGACCGGTGATGACGGTGACTTTGAAATCGGTGACGACGTTGATGACGACCCCGGCTTCTGACTTGACCCTGGTCAAAACCAAGGGATTTTTGCAAGGTTGCAGAGCTAGCTCTTTAATGTGCCAAAAATGCCCGCATTTTGACCGAGCGGTTACGAATGAACGATTATGACGACAGCCGACCGAACAGACGGTCTCTATGCGGCCAATTGACAAGCCGCCTATAACTGGCCCGTCATCCCGCTGACAGGTTGAGCGAGCTGTCAATTCTGCAACTGCCGTGTATTAGGATGCGTTTCCCTAACGAAACGACGTAAGGCGACGCAACACGGCACAACATAGCACGACGGAGCGATCTCACGGCGGGGCGGGCGACGGCGACGCAGGAGGACCTCGTTGGATCCATCGGTTGGACATCGATACCAGACAAAATTCGACCTACACCGGGAGACTGTGTCGAAAGTCGTTAAAGTATGTGGACCTTGAAAATTCTTATTGATTTCCGTTACCGAGTTCAAGGCTAATTTAAGACATTGATGGTAGTTATGCGAATCCAAGCAAACACCAGGCTTTTCACACAGTCTCCCGGTGTAGGTTGGATTAGCCCGGGGTAATAGCGATATCAAAAAAGCGGTGGGAGTACGTCAAGTGAGTGGGATTACTGATCCAAGCCTATTCATACCTAACCTTTTCGTATTCTTCGAGAAACCTGTCCTTTTCCCAGAACTCGACGGCGTTCCCCATCTCCCTGAAGGCCTTGTTCTTGCATCGCCTGAAACTCCCCCTTTGGGAGCTACTATTATAAGCTTCTGCAGGGCGGCCCCACCAATGCGCTGGCGCCTAAGCTGCCGGAACAACTCGATGTAGGAATCCATTTCGAGCGTACCCACTGGCGTCGAACGTGCCTTACATTCGACCATGACGGCGTTGTCTCCTCTCGCCGCAATTATGTCTATTTCCCTTTCGTAAATATGGTAGTTCCTCTGAAGGACTCGGTATTTGCGGACCTGGAAGATGCTAGCGACGATATCCTCGAATTCTCTTCCCGTTACTCCGTCTTCAAGGCCTCGATCTTCCTCTTCTGAAGCTCTTTCTATTACGTCCTCAAGCTGTTTCTTGCTCATTTCGAGGAGCTTGGGCAGAACCTTAGTGGCCGTGAACTTACCCAAAGCGAAGGCCGCTTTGCCAGTGGCCTTACCGAAGCCGATTGCGAGTTTCTTGAGCGAATCTTGCATTGTAGGAGGTTGATCGAGCGAAGCGAGAGGTTCCGGCGGAGCCTGAGAGGGTGGCAGAGGCTCTGGAGCTGAGATCGGAGCCTCAGCAGGAGGTGGCGAAGGGGCTGTCCGCTCCTCGGAAGTAGCCGGCGCGGACGGTCCGGAGGTCTGTGTTGCAGGGAATGAATCTCGAGGTGTGGACAAAGGCGGCTGGGAAGATGATGGTGATTGTGCCATCTCCTTTTCCGTCATGACGGGTAACTTACACCCGCATTCAGGACAGAACTTGGCGGTCGGACTCGGAAGCGGTCTTCCACACTCGGGACAGAACTTCAAAGCCAATTTAATCATATAGCGGCCCGGCTTTAAAAGCCTTAATCGGTTAGGAGCTGTCCAGTCGTCCACCGGAGGCCTTCTAGGTTGGACTGTCTATGGTGGCGCCCATGGGCAACAAAATTGCTGAGGCATGGCGGGTGAAGTTAAAAAGGCCAAGCCACCATTTATCGGTTAGACAGCAAACGGGCAGTGGGCGGTCTTACCCCTCGGGTGCCCTTTGGCCTGCTGCCTGCCATAAGACGACCGACAGGCAAGGAGTTATCTGGCACATCCCGCCGGTCTTACAGAGATGAGCGGAAGGTCCTTCTTGATGTTGGTGAACAGGCAAGTCCAGCTCGCACCTTGGGACGAGGGCCATCCCGGCTTGGGATCGAGATTAAGAGATGTAGATGCACGCTTACGTGACGCTGTGTGAGGTTTTACCCGCCTTCCTTGTCCTATTGAATGCTATGGCTCCGATGCCGACGCCCACGGCGGCTACCGCCAACAATGCGATGTTCAAAGTAGCCTGAGACCTAGCGGACTCCTCCAAAGAGGAAGCCCTCTGTCCAAGGACATCTATCGTTGCCCGAGCTGTGCTTAGCGTCCCCTGTATCGCGCTGAGGTCCGTCCTGAGCGCCGCCGTTTTGCCGACCACATCATCGACATCCGCCCTTAGTTGCGATGCCTTGTCCGACAGCGTGGTCAGATTGGTCTTGACGAGAGAAAGCATGTCGTTCGCCTTGTTCAGGTCGGAGCGCAGCCCGTCGACCTGCGTCTGGAGGTTCCCCGTTACAAGGAGGAACTGTGAGGTAAGCCCGCTCAGCGTACCGTTGATGGCGTCCACCCTCGTCTGCAAAAGCGAAATGTCCGCCTGCGCAAGGGCCAATGATGTCTGCAGGATAGCTATGCTGTTATCGTAGTACGTCGATGCCGACCCAAGCGAGAACAACGAAATGGTGCCCGTGAAAGAGATGGGGTATCCCGGTTGGTAATACCAGCTATCCACAACTAGGTGCCATACACCCCCTGTCGTCCTTCCTTGCACCAAGGTGGGTGACGAGGTAATCACATAACTGTAAGACGCCAACGCGCCATCGCTGTTAATAATGATAAGACGTCCAGCTCCGCCAGGCAACCACGCGGATAGGCTGGCGAGGTCGAAGATCGAACCGCTAGGTACTTCGAAGTCATAGTATATGTAGTCAAATGCATCCGTCCTTCCCGTAAAGCTGGCAGTCCATTGCATCGTGTTGTTCCTTGTGAACACCATCGGAATATCTACGGAGACCGGCACGCGCCACGTGTCAACGCCATCTGTGATTACGATGTATCCTGCGTACATCCCTGGCGCTTGGGCACCAGGCACGCTGATATTGGCCGACACGGAAACGGAGGAATATGCCGCAAGGTTCACTGATGAAGCAGAGAAAGAGATAGGTGAGGATACGCTCTGAGCCCCCAACGTGGTATAGAAGGTCGTGCTACCGAGAGACAGCGACCTAGACGACGGCCCACTGTTGGTGAATATCAGATTGAACACTCTTGCTTGCGCCGGCTTCACGTACATGTTCAGCAGCGGGCCATTCTGTGACGTTTCAGGGTCTTGGGCAGCGATGAAGACCTTATTGAGATAAGCTCTGTATACGTTGATCAGGCCTGCGCCTTCAAGATAGGGATGCGGAACCTGCTGCATTGTCAGCGTGTCAAGCGGCTTGGCTGAATTCATGAGGGCAGCCTTGATCATGTCGGGCCCCCAAGACGGAAAAGCTTGTAGCAGCAAGGCCACCGCCCCGCTTACGTGGGGAGTAGCCATTGATGTCCCGCTCCAAGCGGCGAGGCCTCCGCCCGGTATACAGGACACTATGTCCACCCCGGGAGCCAAGACATCCGGGTCCACTCTCCCGTATGCAGAAGGCCCTCTCGAGCTGAAGTCCGCAAGAAGGTCATCGGCGGGCGAGACGGTATTCCTATCATCTTCAGCCCCGACAGTGATGACCTTCCTCGCAGTGCCAGGCGCGGAGATCGAGCTCGCACCAGGCCCCCCATCTCCCGCGGCCACCACGACGTTTGCTCCAAAATTGACCGCGTTATCGCACGCCTGTGACAAGATGTCGAGGCCGTCGTTAGGAACGTAATAAGACCCCAGGCTCAAGCTTAACACTTTAGCATCGTCGAAAGTTCCTGCGACACCGTCCGGTCCCTTAAGCGCCCATTGCATTCCGTCTATTATCCATGAATCGTAAGCCCCGATCGATCCTCCTCCGAGGTCCGCAAAGACTATTACGTCGTACAGGTTGGCGCCAGGCGCAATTCCGGTATAATAAGGGTCTTGACTTGCGATGATGCCCGCCACATGGGTCCCATGTGAGGCGACATAATCGATTACTCCTGTATGTGTAGCATCGTACTGCGCCTTGACAACGCTGGCCCCGCCCCTCATCAGGTATCTATTGTTGTTCTCGATCCCCGTGTCTATCACGGCCACGTTGATTCCTGCGCCTGTGTAACCCAACGAATGCATGATATCGGCTCCTATTGTGGGGCCGCTGTAGTGCAGGTAAGGCTCCTTGACCGCAACGGGCTGAGGCGCTGCGTACTGAGCCCTTAGCTGTATGGAAACCAGGTCCCCTTCCGATGCGATACTGCTGAGGCTTGCGGCTGTCACGTTGGCCACTATCATATTAACCAGCCAAAACTCGTCGACCACATCGGCGCCGCTAGCTAAGAGTCGGTCCACTAGGGGCCTTTGCATCGACTGTGTCAGCTGAATCCTCTTCATGATATTGCCGTTGTCGTCGGGCTCTTTCAGAACGATCGACACAATTGCCCAGCCGTCCTGTGACAGCTTCTCCCAGACGCTATGACTCGTCAAGTCGGTGCTCTTAGCGGTAGTTGGAAGGGCGTGCCCAGCCATACTGGGATTCAGGACAGGAATCGCCAGCGTCAGAACGACCAGCACTGCAAGCAACGCACGCTTTCTCGATGTATTGGACACTCGAGATCACCTCATGTACCCTAGAAACGACACTTGCTGTGATTCAGTTGTTCGATACGGGACCTGGATTTGATAGGAATATGGAACTATCGGTACGAAAAGTATTGCTGCTGTCATTATAATGGAAACCGGCCCAATCAGGAGCTTCCTGCTGGAAGTTTTTTGATTGTTCACAGTAAAATATAGGCTCATAATGACTATTTAAGGTTAAATTACCTACTGGCGTGTCGCACTAGTCCATGACCAGCATGGTCATAGCTGGGCATCCTTTCGGTCCTACGCTATCACCTTGATGAATCCGTTGTTTGTAGATCGAGGCCTTCATCGCCATCTCCCTGGCCATGTTGACGAACTTTGTTGCCGTGAGTATTCCCCTAAGACCTTCTTGGTGACTGAGAACGTACGTGCCTTCGACCCACCCTCCGTCTGTAACGTAACCGAACCCATGAATGAATCCTTGACCATGCATTTGGCTTGAATGTCTGCTGCTCGACGATGACAGCGAGCTTCCTCGCCTGAGACCTTCTGCTCCTGGGCACGGAGCCCTTCCCGACCCTGATCACCGGTATGATCCCTTCCTGGGCGAGGAAGTTGAAGTTCGCCTTCGAGTCGTACGCCCCATCTGTAAGGACCTCTTCACCCTCACGTTGTTCTCCCTTGCCCTGTTCACCAACCTCTTCTCTTCTCCCTCCTTTTCTTTTTCTCCATATTTGTTCACATCCAGGGCAGTAGCGACTCCGATACTGACTTGAGTCGCGGGAGCGAAGGAGTCAACCGGAAAAACGCGCTACTAGTCAGTCAATCACCTAAAGAGGCATTAGACGCTGGGACGTGTTCCCGTGGAGGTGGGCTTTTTTCTTGACGGTATCGAGCATTGATACCACCAAGGTTAAATAGAAAACCAAGTTCCAGTCCACTGACGGAAGAATAGGAATGCCAGATTCCTCGCAGTTATTGTTCTATCTGAATGAACTTACGTCCCGATCGGAGGGGCATCCGATAGAGACGTTTATCCTCGTACATAAGGAGAGCGTGGAAGAACTTGCGGACCATCTGTCTGAACTCGAGAGGAATCTGTTGTATGAGAAGACCGGCCCGACGATATACAAAGTGGATCTTCGTTTGAGAAAACGGAGCGTCCAGGGATGGCTCGACACAAGAGACGATATCTGGATCCTTCATATTGTGGAACCTCGCAGTCCGTCCGCTGCCGAAAGCATAGCTGACGATTGGATAGCCGGTGTCTTCCCGATTCTATCGTCGACAAGAGTGACATACCCTCAAATCCTGGACCTCTTGGATGATCTAGCGCACGTTGGCCGGTCCCTGCGGATACAAGACTATGTATCCCGCTCTTTCAGGTGGTCAGCTGGTCGAGAAAGGTGGCTCAGGCAGACGACCAAGAGATGGCTCAAGGGTGCTCCATATGACAGAAGGACGATGGAGAGGAATGCCGAATCTTCGAAAGAGCTGATAGATGCCATCCATTTCTATTATGATGCTGGCGAGGAGAGTTTTGAAGCTAAGATATCAAGGAGAGGGCGATTCACCTACTACAGAGGAGGCAAGAATGGGTTCCTCAACTTCCGCAGGCTAGTCGTGGAACCGATGATCAGCGCTGTCACGCAAGCACGAGAGATTTACTCAAACAGGGAGAAACATGTTGAAAGAGAGTATGTGACTGTGAAACCAATCGAATACCGATTCAGCAGGTCATTACATCCTGATCCGGATTTTAGGAAGATTTCTGACGTCCTTGGCGCGCAATCGGAGTACACGATGTCACTCGTTCACAGCGGCAATCCATATCTCGCGCTCCGTCTGATCGACAGAGACGACGGCAGTAGCTATGATGTCTACGGTTTCGAGAAGCGGCTTCTCGTTGTTCCCCTGGACCGAGCGACGTCCGACAGTCTGGCTCGGCTTGACGGATACATAAACGAAGTGTTCCCTGATGGGGCCGTCTCCTTGTAGAGGATAGGGGACTTGTCTGTCGAAACGGATAGACCAGACATTGAGGCCCAAGTCAAGCTGATAGAAGAAGAACTCACGAATCGCCTTGAAGAGTATGAGCATCAACGTATTCTCTCCGTCTGTCTCAAAGACTACCTTGAGAACCAACCGGAACATCCTAAGGTCTTGGTCCTACCTCCTGCCACGCGCAAAGACGGTAGGAAGAAGTCTCCTGATATCGTTCTAGCGCGCGAAGCCTGCGCCTTCCTTGATTTAAAGAGGACCCTTAGCACTCAGGCAGGGACACTGATCGGCTACCTAGACGAGATGCAGAGTGACTACGGCTCGACCTTTCGTATTCCTTTACTCTCTTACGATGCATCAAAGGAGTTCTCCCCTGAAATAGGAGCGCTCTTTCCCATTGCCACACAGCAGGTAGCGAATATGATCGAACATCAGGTAAGCATCCTTCTGTACGAGATCGAACAGGACATCCGGATTCTGGCCTGCAAGCTGAACGACTCTCATATTCTCTTGAAAAACACCTTCGAACATGCCATGGTTTTTCCGCAAGATGTCAGGCTGGTTTCAGCATACCGTATCTTGAATTCTGAGGTTCCACTCACGATCTTGGCCGAGTCTGTTTATACTTCCTTGTTCGCCAACCGTACCAGCTACCTAGGTCCGACATTTGAAGTCTCAAGGGAGACGGTTGAGAATTCGCTCAATAGCCTTTGCCCGCCATATCTGTGCACAGAAAGCGCCGGGGACATACGACAGTTCACAAAAGGACGGGTGGACAGGGCGCTTCGATTCTTGCATCACATCGGTATGGTCGACATAAGTGAAAGGAAGATTGTAGTGTTCGCAAGAAAAGGAAGCAGGATTCCAGAGCTGAGGAGATACCTGATTAGGCAGGAGGCGATTATTGAGGCGAAGAAAAGACGCAGGAAAGTTACTCTTCCCCGGCGTGAAAGGGTTTTCTACGCCGGTCCTTGGAACGAACCGCCGAAGAGACAATCAAAAATAGAAGACTTCGGCCAGCAGACTCCTAACTAGGTAGTTTCTTGCAGTGCACGTGAGTTCAATCGCTAAGAAAAGTCACCAGCAAATCTATGGTTGTTCAGACTCAGTGATGTTTGATAAAGAGCTGTCATTCTTCTTTGTGTGCTCGACTTACCTTTTCTTAGTCACGGTCACCACCTGTTTCTCCGCCCTCCGCCTCGTAACCGTGATCAATTTCCTGTGCTTCAAAGAGGCCAGGTCCAAGTGCTTCCCGTACGAGGTGAAGACCAACACAGAGTCGAAGGTCACCATATGGCCCCAGGCCCACAGAAACTCGACGCTGGGCGTGAGTATTGGCTCCCTCAATGCCAGGGAAGCCAAGGTCACGGCCAAGCCCATCGATAAGACGTGGATACAGCACAATGTCGGGCTACTCCTCTAGGCTAACGACATAGTGATAGGCGACTACGGCGGGGTCTACCCGTACTGCTAGCACACGGTCCCGGGGTCATACTTCAACAGCCCGCTCCCCCGTCAGCTCTCGGCCTTCGTTTTCGTTTTATGATATCACCTTAACGGTCTTGCCTAGGGCCGGGCTGATCAAGTTGAAGCCGGAGAACATCTCAAGATGCTCCGCGTGTATGGGCATCACCTTCTTTGCTTCTATCTCTTCTATGTTCTTAAGAGATTTCTTTTTGAAGCGTGCCCAGAGGAGTGGGAAGCCTGTGACGCCATCACCATGTGGTTGCCGTTCAGGGCCATGAATTGGAATACAGCCCTCAAACGCTTCTGCCGCGCCTTGGGCGTACGTCACTGTGAGTGTACTGAGCACCCACTTCCTGCTTGGGTCTGATCCTGTCGATGTGTCTCCACTCCCATGCGACGTTAGTCTCGGATTGTCATAATCATCGAGCCGCTGCGTGAGCCGTTAGCACGATCGAGAACGCTTCAAGACAGTAATCATCAGACTATTCCTGCAACTGATGTTCTTCTGGCTTTATCAGTCTTGGGTCAGGCCAATTGCCGAGACAAGAATCTCAAGGGATATTTCCGCGGCTAGGAAGGCCGTCCCTATGGAATTAAACCCCAAACCAGCAAGACGATGATCGTCATTATGCACTGGAAGGTGTACGCGGATTTCGCCGAAATCCCAAAACTAATCCCTTGGAGCCAGCTTGGTTAACCTGTTAAGTCTGAGACAAAGGTCTGACATGAAGCTCTTGTTCGATATTGACCGAATGCAGAAAGGCCTAAATATCGACCTATTTCATACTTCATTTGACTTGGTACTAGCTACACCTACCCTCTGGGCAGCAGGAACCAAGATCGTCGACTTCAAGACATCTAAGGTCTACAAAGGTCATTTGATACGAGGATTTGATGTGGGATGTAACGAGTGTGGCAGGTCCATCGAGGAGGAAGAGTATAACTCGGTCTGGGCTAAGGACAAGAACGATGTTGAAAAGACTTACTACGTGTGTGATAGATGTGTTGAGAAGGTAATCAACTCTTTCTCAGCATCTAAGAAAGATCCTTGAATGCACTCAAGGGACAAAGGACGCGAATAGAAGGGCATTGCCGGCTCCAACGCAACCCACAAACTGGCTGTAAAGTATCACACTAATACCGACGCCAACCCTCCCCTGAGCAGCCCCATTATCTCGTCCTCCCTTCCGCCATCCCCATGCTCCTGTTGCTCCTTCTGGCTACGTTGCACCCTTTCCGCTTCCGTGATCTTTCCTTCTTACACGGGTGTAGGTTGATTTGTGGCTACGGTGCCACGGCCGCCTACGGGCGACATGAAAGGACCGAAAGGCTGAAGGAAAGGGTCGAAAGGATGATGAACCTTACGCTGGCAAGGGCGGCGGGCGGCTCCCCTAGGCTTGAAGCGTACGCATACCTAAATGAGCTGGAGAGGGCGCTATCAAAGGTAGAGAGGGAGCTGGGAGAGATCAGGGAAGGAGGCCGAGCGGATCTCTAGATGAAAGACATGCGATTCTTGCAAGGGCTCGAGTTCTGCCTGCCGTCAGGGACGAGCTCCACTTCGATGAACTCCGACTCCAGGTCGTGCCTGTTGGCGGAGATGGCGGCGAGCATCTCCTTCGTGACCCTTCCCATTCCCACCGGTATCGATTCGTGGACAAAAGGTAGGCAGCCCACGTGGTCGAGGTGTCCGTGGCTTATGGCGACGAAGGAGAACTCGGGGTCCTCGGCCTGCAGGTCCGCCCTTCTCAGTAGGTCCCTGCGGTACAACCCCTTCACCTTAGGCAACAACCCCAGCACAAAGTAGTCGTGGAGGCCGCGGGAGGCGCGAGGCCTGAAGGAGGGCCAAGAATAGTATGCGCTGTTAAGGCTGAAGTCGAGGCCAAAGTCGAGCAGGACCTTCGTGCCTCTGTCCTGTAGAATTACTTTGTTCCTCCCTATCCTGCCGACGCCGCCGTATAGGGTCAGGAGAACCAAGTCAGTCCGTATGTCGGAGATGGGCCTTATGTGGTTTCCAAATCGGAACCTCTGTACAGCGATCGATGCTTGATTTCTGAAATCTCTTGCGGCACGGATGAGGCCCTTCCCTGTATACACACGACAGCCCGCTTCCTTCAACGACGTCCAGCGCAACTTTCAGAGACTCTACGCTGGGCATAGCCAACCGATCGATAAGACGATTTCAACTCAGGGCAAACGTCGGTAATGCCGGAGAAGGCCAGGGATATCCATCGATGGGACGATGTTAGGCGTCAGACACGGATGGTCACGGAATGTGTGCGATGGCGGTCGGTCATGCCAATACGAGTCCAGGGAGTTGTGGCCCCT
>Ga0272448_1003479_pt1 | contig 18724 bp, 16 predicted proteins | sample YNPCB0191_FD_202220 | JGI IMG/M metagenome (GOLD analysis project Ga0272448, IMG submission 202220) | Hot spring sediment microbial communities from Yellowstone National Park, WY, United States - YNP-CB-019-1 | ecosystem: Environmental > Aquatic > Thermal springs > Hot (42-90C) > Sediment... | reverse complement strand
GAATTACCAGGGCTGCCAGGGGCCAGGCCAGGATGAGCCCCAGGCCGCTTACCCACAGGGGGGCCGAGGGGGTGAGGCGGTGCAGGCGCGATCCCAAGATTCCGCCGGCCAGCGTTCCCAGGGTGCCGGCCAGGGCGATGGCGCTGAACAGCAGGTAGTTGGCCTGGGCCAGGCTCAGGCCTTTGGCCTTTTCCAGGTATTGCGGCATCCAAAAGGCCAAGCCGCCGAGGGCGAAGGTGAGCATGCCATAGCCCAGGGTGACCAGGCGCAGGGTGGGAATACGCCACAGAGCCCTGGCCGCGGCCAGGGGGGAGCGGTACGGCTGAGGGGGTGGCTCAGGGGCGATGTCCGGATCGCCGGAAGGGGAGGGGAGGTGGCGGAGGGCATTGGCCAAAAGGAGGCCCGGAATTCCCGCCAGGAGGAAAGCCGGGCGCCAGCCGAAGTGTTTGCCGATGAAGCCCCCGACCAGATAGGCCAAGGCCGCGCCCAGCGGGATGGCCAGGTACAGGAATCCCAGGGACCGGGAGCGACGCGGCAGGGGGAGGACGTCAGCCAGATAGGCCGGGGCCAGCGTCCCAAACGAGGCCTCCCCCACCCCCACCAGGCCCCGGGTGAGCAGCAGGGCAGGATAGGAAGCCACCCAGAACGTCAGGCTGGTGGCCAGACTCCAGAGCACCGCGCCCCCGGCCATGAGCAGGCGGCGGCCATAGCGGTCCCCCAGGTAGCCAAATACGGGCGAAGTCAGGAAATAGACCAGCAAAAACGCGGTGTTGAGAAACCCGAAGGCCTTGCCGCTCAGCTCCATTTCCGCCTTAATAAGGCTGCCCAACGCGGCCACCAGATAACGGTCCAGGTAGTCCAGGAGATTGAGGCTCGTGAGGATCAGGAGGATGCGGGTTTCCAAGAGTTTCAGGTGGAAAGTTTTTCCAGATATTCCCAGAAATCCGGGAAAGATTTGGCCACACAGCCGGGGTCCCGGATAATGACACCGGGAACTTTTAAGCCGGCCACCGCGAAGCTCATGGCAATGCGGTGATCCTGGTAGGTGTCGATTTCGGCTCCGTGGGGGTTGCCGCCCACGATGCGCAGGCCATCCGAAGTCTCTTCGGCGGCGATCCCCATCTTGCGCAGTTCCGCGACCACCGCGGCCAGGCGGTTGGACTCCTTGTGGCGGAGATGGGCCACGCCCTGGATCACGGTCTCCCCCTGCGCGAACGCGGCCAGGACTCCCAGGGTGGGGACCAAGTCGGGCATGGCCGACATATCCATCACGATGCCCTGAAGCGGGCCGCCCTCCACGGTAATGCCCTGTGATGAAGATATGAGATGGCAGCCCATGCGGGCCAGAACCGACAGAAAGTCAATATCTCCCTGCACCGACTCCAAATCGAGGTTGGCGATGGTCACCCGACCGCTGGTAACGGCTGCGGCGGCCCAAAAATAGGAAGCGCTGGAAGCATCAGCCTCGATCCCGTACTCCCGGCTGGCATAGGCCTGGCCGCCGGGGATGACAAAGCGCCGATAGGCCTCCCGGGAGTAGGTGATGGCGAAGGCGCTGAGCACCGACAGGGTGATATCCACGTAGGGTCGGGACACCAGTTCCCCGGTGACCTCGATTTCCACCCCCCGGGAAGATAAGGGCCCGACGAGCAAAAGGGCGGACAGGTACTGACTGCTGACTGCCCCGGAAAGACTGGTTTTCCCACCCGCAACGCCGCCGCCGTGCACGATGATCGGGGGGCAGTCGTTGCCTTTTTCTGAGATGGCCGTGACCCCCAGATCCTTCAGGGCCTCCAGGAGTTCCCCCATGGGCCGCTCACAGAGGCGCGGCGTCCCGGCCAGGCGGTAGGTCCCCCGACCCAGGGCCGCCACCGCGGTTAGAAAGCGCATGGAAGTGCCGGAGTTGCCCAGGTAGATGGACTCGGACACCGGCGCCGGGCGGCCTCCGGTTCCCCGGAGTCGCACGGTGTGTCCCTGCCAGTCAAGCCGCGCCCCCATCAGGGCCAGGGCCCGGGCGGTGAGTTCCGTGTCTTCGGCCTTAAGGGCATTGGTCAACACGCTCTCCCCTGAGGCCAGGGCCGCGGCGATGAGGGCCCGGTGGGTGTAGCTCTTGGAGCCGGGCAGGGTGAGAGTGGCATCAAGGTTTTCGAGCGGCTTGATTTCTTTGATGATCAAGGGAACCTCTTGGTATTTGGTTGGCCCGGCTTTTCCAAGGTTAACTTGGCGGACCGCGACCCGCCTCTGCTCGGCCGACGGCTCAATTTCTACCAGAGGTGCAGCTTGCGGCTGCTCAGGGGTCCGACATCGCGCCGGGCTGCCGGAAAGCATCCTTAGATTTCGTCAGCAAATTGGTGCTCAAGCCCGGGGGCACGATCAGTCTGCCGATATAACCTGTTTCCTTGCAGGAGTCATCCCTGTGCTCCGTAAGCCGCAGCCGCCATGACTTCCAGGGGGGCTTGCCGCCCGGTCCACAGAACAAACTGCTCGGTGGCCTGGTGAATGAGCATGCGCAGGCCGTCGATGACCCGGCAACCCCGGGATTGGGCTTCTTGCAGCAGCCGGGTTTCCAGAGGCTGGTAAACAATATCCATGACGACCTGGAAGCGCCCCAGCAGGTTCGGGTCAATCGGGATCCTGCCGCGTTCGGGCTCCATGCCCACCGGGGTGGCGTTGATCAGCACTTCGGCCGGATATTCTTCAACATGGTCCGGGGCGATCACCTCCACCCACAATTGCCGGGCCAGGGCCAGGGCCTTGGCCCGATCCAGGTCGGTGACGCCCACCTGCGCCCCCTTTTGCAGAAGGCCGAAGGCAATGGCCCGGGCCGCGCCGCCGGCCCCCAGGATGAGGACGCGTTTGCCGGCAACAGCCGTCTTTTCCGCCAGGGCCGCAAGCGCGCCCACCCAGTCGGTGTTATGCCCCACCAGGCGGCCCTCCCGGTTGACCACGGTGTTCACCGCGCCGATCCCGGCGGCTTGGGGGTCGATCTCATCCAGCAGGGGAATGATCTCTTCTTTAAAGGGAATGGTGACGCTTGCGCCGCGGATGTTAAGGCCCCTGAGACCTGCCACTGCCTGGGCCAGGTCCGTCACTGGAAAGGCCACGTACACGCCGTTGAGGCCCAACTCCCGGAACGCGGCATTGTGCATGGCCGGCGATCGGGAATGGGCCACCGGCCGGCCCAGGAGGCCGTAAACCTGGGTGGCGCCGTTGATGAGATGGCAGGAGTCAGTCATTTTTTTGGCAGTCAGCAGTTAGGGGCCGGTGGCAGAGAGTCTATCATTCAGCCATTGTCAGTTTTAGTCAATTATTTTTTCAGATATAACCAAAGCCGATAAGCCATTCAACCCTTCGCCCAACTTCAGATATTGCACTTAAAAATAATGAACCAAACTGCTGCCTGCTCTATTTTCTCAAAATCCTCCAGATGCGCCGAAACTCCGCCACGCTGATTTGCCCCGGGGCCGAGGCCTGCTTCGGGTTCAAGGGCGCAAAAGTGAGGAACCCTCCCAAAAATACGGTGGCCACCCGGGACCATTTGCCCAGGGGACCCATGCAAAACGCAATGATTTCCTTGCCCGCCGCCCGGGCCCGGGGGATAAGAGACAGGACGCGCAGATTGTCCTCCGGGACCCTGGCTTGGGTCACCAGCTTCACAAGGTCCGCGTCTTGGGCCGCCATAGCCGTGAATATTTCTTCTAATTCGGCGTTGGCGGGGGTTCCGGCAAAGTCGTGCCAGGAAAGGATGATGCGGGTTTTGCCCCGCTTGGCAAAGAGCTCCTGGCGCCAGGCCGCGTCCGTGCTGAACTCTATGTCCAGGGCATGCACTCCGTAAGCTAGGGCCTCTTCCAATAAAGCGCGCCGCGCCGCTTCGCTTCCCGCCCAACGGCCCCCCTCCCCCGGGGGCCGGTTGGTGGCGATCACCGGGCCGGGGAGAGTCCGGAACAGCCTCTTTAAGTCCGGTTTCTCCAAATAATCCAGCCTGATTTCGGTCCATAACCCTTTCCGGGCCGCCCGCAGATAGTGATGCCGGGCCCGGGCCGGGCTGGCCTCGACCACGGGCACGCACAGGCGCAAGGGCTTGTCGGTTGTTGGTTGTCGGTTGTCGGTTTTCATCTTTTACTAAGGTGCCAGCAAACAGGTAATTTTCCCGGGCGAGCCCCGCTTGCCGGGTCCAGCGCCGGCCAAGGCCCGGGGCTATATCTTTTTGCCACCCTGACCACCGCCCTGGTGTTAGCCAAAAAATTTCATAAAGTAACCGGGCCTGGACAAGATGCCCGTTTCCCCCACTAGTTCCGGAAAGCCACTTATCTCCAGAAAACGACAACAAAAACCAGTCGTCAGCTCAGCTTCTCCACCTCCGGGGCTTTGGGGAAGGAGCCCAGGAGTTTGAAGTGGGCGCTGATCTGTTCGATTTCACTTAAGGCGTCGCGCACTTCGGGGTCAGCCTGGTGGCCGTCCAGGTCCACATAAAAAAGATAGCGCCAAGCCTCGGTTTTTACCGGCCGGGAGACGATGCGGGTCATGTTGAGGGAGCGCTCGGCCAGGGGGCGCAGGGTCTTGTAGAGGGCTCCCGGGATATTATCCACCGCAAAGATGATGGAGGTCTTGTCGCGGCCGGTGGGGCCGGGCGCGTCCGGGCCGATGACGAAAAAGTGGGTGACATTGCCGGAGTGGTCCTCAATTCTGGGCTCCACCACCCGCAGATCATACAGGGGCGCTGCGAACGCGCTGGCAATGGCCGCGGAGTTGGGGTTTTTGGAGGCTTTTTGGGCGGCCACGCCGGTGGAGGCCACTTCGATGACCGGGATTTCCGGCAGGTGGGTGGCCAGCCAGCGGCGGCATTGGCCATGAGCCTGGGGGTGGGTGTAGATCACCTCGATGTCCTGCTTTTGGCCGGACTTGGACACCAGATCGTGGGAGACCTCGAGAAAGATCTCGCCGCAAATCCGCAGGGAGGTGGCCGCAAAGAGGTCCAGGGTGGCGTTTACCACCCCCTCGGTGGAATTTTCGATGGGCACCACCCCGTAGTGAAATTTGCCCTTTTCCACTTCGCCGAAGACTTCCTCGATGCTGGCCATGGGACCGAAGCGGGAGGCATAGCCGAATTTTTTCAGGGCCGCCAGGTGGGAAAAGGTGGCCTCCGGCCCCAGGAAGGCCACTCCCAGGGGCGCCTGAATCTCCCGGGCGGCGGAGATGATTTCCCGGAAAATGTTGCGCAGCGCGGTGTGGCTTAAGGGTCCGGGATTTAAATGGATGAGATGGGCCACCACTTCCTCTTCCCGCCGGAAGTCCAGGGTGCGGGAGCCCTCCTGGTTTTTTATCCTGCCGATGGCTTGGGCCAAAGACTGACGCTGATTAAGAAGGTCGAGCAGTTTCTCATCGAGCGCGTCGATCTGCCGTCTGAGATCGTCTTTTTCGGACATGGTCTATTTCTCGATTATGGATTCTTGGATCTGGTGGCCAAAATGGCGGGCCCCGCCTTCCAGGGCCACCAGCACCTCATCCCCCGGTTTCAGGGACACAATGGACACCGCCTCGCCATCGGGCCGGGTGAGCCGGATGGTCTCGGCGTTCTGGAGGATGGTGGTGACCTCCCGGCCTTCGGCCTCCGCGGCCACCAGCATCAGGGGGCGGCTCTCCACCTTGGCCCGGCCCACCACCGCCGGCCGGGAGCGGCCGTCGTGCGCCACCACCAGGACCTCGTCCCCGGCGGCCAGTTCCCCCAGATACCTGGTTTTGTTGCCCGGCACCCGGATGTAGGCATGCACCGGCCCGGCGTTGACCCGAAAGGGGCGGGGGGAGACATACGGGTTCTCCAGGGACTCGGCATGGACCAGGAACAGGGCGTTTGAGGCGTTGCCCACCAGCATCCCCTCTCCCCGGCCCATATTGCTGCAAGTGTCCACGCATACCCGGTCTCCCAGACCCAGGGGCTTGAGCGTGGTGATGCGGGCCACTTTCAGGTCAACCTTTGGCGCGGCCTCCTTGACCAGACGGGCGATGGCCTTGATCACCCCAGGGTCGGGGCTCACCACCACCAGGCCGTCCACTCCCTTTTCCAGGACGCCGAGGCAAGTGCGGGCCGCTTCCGGGTCGCTCACCTCCACAAAAAGGTTGTCACCCTGGGCCACCAGGTTTTCCAGGGGAATAACGGTCCAGTCCGGGGTGCGCACCACCACCGGGCCGTTTTTGGCCAGCCGCACCACCTCTGCTTCCTGTTCCCGGCTGGTCACTGTCACCTCCAGGACATCCTGGCCGGGGACCAGGTCGCCGTCCGGGGACACTACCTTAATGAGTCCCAAGGACTTCACCTCCGCGGCCCGCCCCGGGGGGACCCACACCGCGTCCGCGCCGCTCTCCAGCGCGGTGGTGACCAGCTCTTTCTGATAAGGGTCCACTTTCACCCAGAGTTGCTTCATAGCTCTTTCCTCGGTTTCGGGTTTCGAGGTTCGGGAAATTACCGGTTGTTCAGTAAAAAATCTTTATCTCACCGCCTCCAGCCGGAACTTAGCCCTTACTGCCCCAGGAAGCTCAGGGCCTCGTCCACCCCGGCGTTTTCATGCACAATAAGGCTGACCGCGCCCACCATGCGGTCGGGATTCCGGTGCTGAAAGATGTTGCGCCCGATGGAAACCCCGGCCCCGCCGGCCTCGATGGCCCCTTTTACCATCTCCAGGATATCCCGGTCCGACTTCATTTTGGGGCCGCCGGCGATGACCACCGGCACCGGACAGCCCACCACGACTTCCCGGAAGGACTCCACGGAGCCGGTGTAGGACACCTTGACAATGTCGGCCCCCAGCTCCGCGCCCAGGCGGGCCACATGCTTGATCACCCCGACGTCGTATTCGTCTTTGATTTTTTCACCCCGGGGGTACATCATGGCCAGAACCGGCATGCCCCATTCGGAGGCCTCCCGGCAGACCTGCCCCAGGTCGGCCAGCATCTCCCGTTCCGTGCCGTTGCCGATGTTAACGTGCACGGAAACCGCGTCCGCCCCGATTTTTAAAGCTTCGGGGACCGTGCACACCAGGGTCTTGGCATTGGGAAAGGGGGACAGCGCGGTGGAGGCCGACAGATGAATGATCAGGCCCACGTCTTTGCCCCGGCGGCGGTGCCCCCCCTCCACCAGGCCCTTGTGAATGACAATGGCGTTGGCGCCCCCGGAGGCGATCTGGTTCACCGTGGTTTTCATGTCGATCAGGCCCTCGATGGGTCCCACGGTTACCCCGTGGTCCATGGGGACAATCACCGTGCGTCCGGTTTCCCGGTTCATGATGCGTTCCAAGCGGATATGTTTGCCGATCACGCTTCCCTCCTTACCGTGGCCGGGTTGGCGAGGCGGCGACCCGGGGCCAATAAAAAAGCCGTGGTCGCCTCTTCTGCGCCACGGCTTTTAAAAGATCTGGTTGTGGGGTTATGGTCTTTTAAAAGTCGAGGCGCAGCTCCAGCCCCAAAAATAATAATAGCTGAAAAAGTAGGAGCTGGGCTGCCGGGATTGCACGTTAAGACCTCGACTTCTTGACACTGAAGCATGTAAACCATCAGCGGGGTCGTGTCAAGTTTTTTTTTCGTATATAATCAAACTCTTTGATCCGGGACCGGCATCTCCCGAGCCTGGAGGAAGTCCGCCGGGCCGCCGCGGCCTGGCAGATGCGGTATAATATCAAAGCAATCCCTTAGCAAGCACCAAGGAGACAGCATGGCGCGGATTGATGACTACAAAACGGCCCGGGCGCTGGCGGCCCAGGAGCTCTCCCAGCGCAATCCCAAGGGGGTGGCCGCCCGGAGCCGCTCGGCATATTTTTATGAGGACGGCAAAGAGGGCCTGGTGGTCCCTTACTTCGGCCAGCTCCGGCGGGTGACCTGGCCGGAAGTGGTCCTGGCCCCCGGCGACGGCGGCCTGGAGCTGCCCCTGACCGAACAGATTCTCATCCTGCACTATCTCCAGAACACCTCGGGGGAGGAGCCGCAAGGGGCCAACATCGACTTCAAACAAGTGCCGCAGGGAGGCTTTTACTGGTCCGCGTTTGTATCCCGGGCCTTAAAGCCGCTGCTCGCCACCTTTGGCCACGATCCTGAATTTTACCTGCGGGTGGCCGTGGCCATGGGGGGAGAGCCCCAGGACTTCGGGGATGCCTCGGCCCGGTTCCTGGCCTTCCCCTTGGTTCCCATCACCCACGTTTTGTGGCGGGGGGATGAGGAATTCGCCCCGGAGGCCGGCATTCTGTTTGATATCACCATCCCCCGCCATCTGCCCACCGAGGATATTGCGGCCCTGGCCGGGGCCTCGGTTTACCGCCTCATGGCCGCGGCCCGGCAGTTGCGGGCCAAGTGAGGCGGGAAGATCAGGGGAACAATCCCGGCGGCTTGGCAAGAAAGGGGCCCGGCGGTCTGCCCCGGGGCGGACTCGGGCCGGTTAGACCGGGGGGTTGCAAACCCGCCGGATAATGATTAAAATATCAACCAGGGGGGCGAAACGGCTTCGACGTAGATGGATAACTTTAAGTTGCATGCCGAGGTCCTGTCCGCTCGTAAAACGGGTAGGGAACTAACAAGTGCCGACAACTACGGCTACGCTCTAGCTGCTTAAAGCTGGCGTCTGGGCTTTCCCGCCAGGAGGATTTCCCAGGCGACGGTATCCTGGCAAAGCCGCCATCCAGGCCTGCGGTTTGGCGGTCGAAAACTTCAGCAGGCTAGCTTCCGGAAATTCCGCCGGCGGAAGGTCCAGGGGGCGAAGGGAAAACGCCGGCTAAGCATGTAGACGCTTAAGGGGACCTTTTGCGGACGCGGGTTCGACTCCCGCCGCCTCCACCATTTTTTTAAAATTGCCTCGAGTTATCAAGTCAAGCCAATAGAATAAAGCATATGTCCCCAAAGTGTCCCCGGGATGCTTTGGGGGCAACGGTTTCGGCCGGCGGCCTGCTTCTCAGGGTCTCTCCACTCCCCGAAATCTTCCCGCTGCCCGCTGCCTGCTAACTGCCAACCGCTGATGCGGCAAGAGCTTTTTCAATTTCTGCCACTATCCTCCGGGCAGCATCCCTTGGATTCTCTGCCAGACGGATTGGGCGCCCCACCACAATATAATCAGCACCGGCTTTGATAGCGTCATAAGGTGTTGTGATACGCCTCTGGTCATCGCTGGGAACCGAAGCCCAGGCAGGGCGAATGGCCGGACACACTACCAGAAAATCTTTGCCAAACTCATCCTTTACTGCCTTAGCTTCGGATCCTGCACAGACTACGCCGTCACATCCGGCTTCCTTCGCCAGTCTGGCCCGCAACAGGACTAAATTCGTTGGATTTTTGGCTAACTCGGGAGCGATTCCCATGGCCTCCAAATCATCGGAACCTAAATGGGTAAGAACTGTGACCCCCAAGACTTTTACTCCATTTTTTAGAGCTGCAATATTGGCTTTGAGCATTGTGCGGCCCTGGTCAACGTGGACCGTTGCCAATTTTGCTCCTTTCAGGATTTTGGCCTGGGCGCTCAGCACTGTGGCAGGAATATCGTGAAATTTCAAGTCAAGGAAATAGTCAACGGCGGTATCCGTCATAAATTGCAGGAACCTGGGTCCTTCTGCCATGAAAAGCTCCAAGCCGACCTTGAACAGCCCCACTTCCCCTTTCAAAAGTTCAATGAATCTCTCCGCCTCCAACCGGTTTGGCACATCCAAGGGGAATATCAGGCGATCCTTGGGTTGCATAGGGCCCTCTAGACAAGAAATTTCAGGAACTTTACCATCTTTGTCAACGGTCAGTCAAAGCTTTTTCTGAGTGAAGGCAACCTCCCGGGGACAAAATAAGCCAGGTTTCGCCCCCTCTTCCCCCAGGGGGGAACCGCTAATTTTCAGGGGGGACGCCAACTTCGGAAAGAGAAATGCCGCCGCCGGCTTCAGCCGGCGAAATATTGCTTTATTCCGGCCATACCTTGAAGCGCCGCCTAAACAGGCCGCGACTCCATCCGGTCTCCGGGTTTTGCCCTGGGTCCCTTGGATCTCCAGGCAAATTGGTTCATAAGGACTGCGAAACTTGACAAAATAAAAAGACCCGTCAACCTGCCCGGCTGACGGGATTTTTTTGGTGGTCTCGGGGTTGGTGGTCTCGGGGTCAGGGTCGCGGAGGCCGCCCTTCCTGAGGTTCCGGTGCCGGCCCGGTGAGCTCTGGCTCTGAGATTGCCTTACCCCGCCAGCTCCGGGGCCACCAGCACCCGGGCGCTGCTTTTCCAGACGTTGTTTTTCAGGCCGCCGGCGTTGGGGTCCGGCACATAACCGGATTCCAGGATCTCCCGGGCCGCGGCCTCCAGGCTCGGGGGCACCACCAGGAGGTCGGGCTTGATCCGGAGGGGCCGGCCGTCCGCGTTCCTGAGGCTCATCATCGCGGCCCGGGCCGCGGCGTAGTTCTCCAGGTTCAGGGTCTGGCGGCTGCCGTAGGCCAACTGCCAGAGGCCGTAGGCGCAGGTATAGCGGGCGTCCACCCCGAAGCGGTAGGCGCGTCTCATGAAGACATGCTCGTCGTCGGCCCGGTCCATGCGGGTAAGCTGCACCGGCTGACGCAGTTGATAGATGAAGGGCTTGATTGAGCGGCGGGTGTCCAGCAGGAACCAGGGGATGCCGGCGCCGCCGCCGTCATTGGAGGCCGTGCCATCCTCCACCGGGTGGTTGGCGGCAAAGAAGGGTTTGCCGTCAAAGCACAGATTGTTCCAACCGTTCAGCAGCAGATCCGCGATAAGCCGGTCCGGGTGGGCCCGGGCCTCCTCCCCCAGGGCCGCCACCAGGTGGGAGTACAGGCCGATCTGATCGTCCCGGAGGTCGTTGCGGTCCACTTCAATGGTGCCCTCCCAGTCCTGGGTGGTGATCTGGTAGGATTTGCCCGCCAGGGAGCGGACCACCCGGTCGCCGATCCATTCCCGCACCATGGGGAAGTCCAGCATAAACTTGTAGTCCACGATCCTGGTGGTGGCCGGCACGGTCATGGCCACCTGGGGATGCCAGACCTCCGACGCCTGAAACGCGGCATTGAAGACCGTGTTCAGGCCCACATAGATATTAGCCAAGGCATTGCCGTCAATTATCATAGGTTCTCCTTGCGGTCAGCAGTCGGCTGCGGGCCGTTTGTTGATAGCTGGGCGCTGGGCGCTTTGCGCGGTAGGTTTTTCCGGTAATTCCTGATCAGGCCGGGTCAGGCTGCTCCCGGCCGGGCGGCCCGGGCGGTCCCGACCGGGTGGCGCGCCGCGCGCTGCCCGGGCAAACGTCGGAGCTGCTCTGAGCCCATCGGCCCGGTGGCTCACCTGGGCCGCCATCTTCCGGCAAAGCCCGGCCCCTCCCGCTTGCCTTTGGTGCAGGGGATTTGAGCCGAAGGGTGGGACTTCCCCAAAATCCGGCTTACAAAAGGTTTTCATGCTTGAGGCGATGTTCCTGGGCCTTGAACGCCTCCGGGCTGAGCCCCAATTTCTGGCAGATAAGGAGCTGCTGCGGGCTGAGGCCTCCATGGGGCTGGCGCTTCTCCCGCGGCTCCGGGCCCAGGTTGAGGCGCCCCAGGGGGATCTGCGGGGTCATGTTTTTGACAAACTCCCGGAAACCATCCAGATCCTGGCGGGCATAGCGCAGCGCGCTCTCGCGCTGGACGGGCGTGATCTTGCCGGCCAGCACGGCGGCATCCACCTCCTCCTGCACCAGCCGGGCGGCCAGGTCCTCCTTGAGCGCGGCCAGCTCCTCCTGGACCCCCCGGAGTTGCTCCAGATTGGCCTTCAGGGCCAGGACCGCCCCCCGCACCCGGGACGCGCCGGCGTCTTCCGCCATGCCCAGGAGCACGGCCAGGTCCGCCGCGAGCTTCTGGCTTTCATCCTGCCGGTCCCCCGGACCGCCCTCCGGGGTCTCCCCCTGCCTGCGGTCTGCGGCCTGCTGCCGGCTTCTTTGGGGGACCTGGCTCTCTGCTCCCCCGAAATCTTCCCCCTGCCTGCCGGCTGCGGGCTGCGGCCTACTTCTCTGCTTCGCCACCAGAGGCTCCAGCCCATTCAGGGCGGGGGTGTTGGTGAGCGCGGCGTGCAGGAGGGCCAGGGGCCGCCGGGTCTTGTCCTCCAGGCGCAGCACCGGGGAGAAGTAGCGGTACTCCCGGGCCGCCAGGTGCCGGCGCGCGGTTTCGGTCCACTCCAGGCGGGCCCAGAGGCCGTCCGCCCGGGCCTCCAGCTCCTTGATCCAGCCCGCCGCGGGGGCCTTGCGGCCCGACAGGGTCTGGTGTTCGTAATCCACCACCAGGTCCAGGCCCCGCTCCTCAAAGTGGGCCACCATCGCGGCCAGGGCCGCTTCATCCACCCACAGGGGCTCCCGGTCGTCCCCCAGGGGGACTTCCCCCAGGGGCAGCAGCCGCACCCACTCCGGGACCCGTCCGGCCTGGGCTTCCAGCGCGGTGATGACCTGGGCCTCCAGGCCCGGCCCGCCGCCCGCCTTGCCGCGCCCCGGTCCGCCCTCGCCCCCGGTCTCCCAGCCAGACGCCGACCCCTCCGGCTCGGCGTTCCCGTCCTCGCCGGCCCGGGCCGGTCTGCCCCACCATGCTTCCTGCGCCATAAGTAAACCTCCCTTTTTTTAATGCCGGGGTCCTGACCGACCCCGTTCTTAGGGAGGCAACATATTAAACCGGCGCTTTTTTATCCAGAACGCCTGGGAGGGATGACACTGATGGCGGGGAAACAGGACTGGAAGAAACCTCACTGTGTGGTTTTAGCCCCTTGCCTCCTGCCTAATCTTGCAAGACAATTCCTTCTGGGCTGTTGAGTCACACCGGGACAATGAAAAGCCTGGTGGCACAGGCGTCTTCCCCTCTGCATCCCCAGACTTTTCGAACCTCCCTTTGATGTCGGACAGAACGTACCCAACAAGACCTGGGCAAGAAAAACTCAAAAGTATTCTGGAGCATAACCAGCCACTTTATATAATAAATTCAAATAGTTCATTGCCAGGACCTCCCGAGAAAAATACTTTTCAACGTAATGTCGGCCGCTTTCTCCCATAGTGGTGAGCAGGTGGGCTTTATGAGAAAGTTCCGAGATAGTGTCAGCCAGTCGTTCCACATTTTCCGGTTCCACGAATATCCCAGCCCCGGCATTTTCAATAATCTTGCGGCATTCACCATCTACTGTGGTTAGAATGGGGCGGCCCATGGCCATGATTTCAAATACTTTGGAAGGTATCACCGTGCTAAAAAGGTCGTTTTTTTTCAGGGTAACGAGGTTAATGTCGGAGAGGGCATAATAATCTCTTACCTCTTCCTTGCCTACTCCCGGCAAGACCCTTACATTTTTCAACCTTCGAGAACCAGCCATTTCCTGTATAGCTTTTTTCTGGGCTCCTTCTCCCAAAATTAGGAAGAGCACATTATTTTGGTGTTGCAGTTGCTCAGCCGCCAAAACAATTTTATCTACGGCATGGGCCATGCCCACAGTGCCGATATAGGCAGCCACAAACTTATCTTTGGCGCCGAGTTCCCCTCGCAAATGGGCTGGAGCCTCCTTAGGCTGAAAAAAGGAGAGGTCAACGCCATTTTTGATCACCTGAATTTTTTCGGCGGGAATGCCCCGGCGTATGAGACTCTCTTTGAAACTATCAGTGACCGGAATGATCAGGCTGGCCTGGCGATACAGAAATAGCTCCAATCTTTCTAGCAGTCTGATGGTTAACCCTGGTTTTATTGCCCCCACCGCGACAATGGATTCCGGCCAGATGTCCCGCAACTCAAAGACAAAGGGGCATCTTTTCAGGCGACTTATAAGGTATCCAGCCAGGGCACAAAAAAACTGGGGTGAAGTGGCCAAAACCAAGTCAGGTCTGGGTAGTTGGATGGCGTCAATGATCGCCGCCATCATGAAGAACAGATGGTTCAGGATGCGACGGGCAAAGCCGGCATTGGGCGCCAGATAGGTCTTGACCCGGCGCACGTGTATGCCATCGAAATTTTCTTTGGTAAGCGGGCGATTCTTATAACCGGGATAGAGTACTCCATATGGGTGATTGGGATGGTTGGTGATTACCGTAACTGCGACATTCGGTTCCTGGACCCATCTTCTGGCATGTTCATAGGTGCGCGATGCGGGGGCATTAACCTCCGGTGGAAAATAATGACTTAGGAAGAGAATGTACATTTTACTCCAAAAACCCCTTTATGAAGAAAACTTCCGCTTAAAACCAGGCAAGGTCTGGTCAGCACCACACCGAACTCCGGATAGTACTCGCTGGTGGTTAAGCGGACTTGAGCACCCAAAATTTCCAAGGAAAGACCGTCGTTAATGACCATATTTCCATCGCCGATACTTTTTATATGAACATCCGGATGGCAATGCAGGAAAGCCTGAAAGTGATGCCGGCCTGGACCTCTGAGGTGATCGGCAATTTCAAAACCCTTGGGATGAAAAGTAATTTCCCTCTCATGGTATAGTCCCCGCCGCCATAGGGCAAATCCGGTATGACCACAGCGGATCGTTTTTCCATTCTGTTGTAAATTCCAAGGTTGGCCCCGGCGTCCCATACGAAAGCTTTTCCAGCATTCCGCCTGTTCCAGTCCGTCCAGCACCACGGTATTGTGGGCCGCGGTGCTTCTGGAATAAGTGCGACTCGGCCCCTCGGCATATTCATAAATGCCCGTGTCAGTAAAGATGGGCTTCCCGTTAAAGTCTAAAAGCACTGACAGCATATCGCAATGGGCATGTCCGGGCAGATAATCCGGGCCCAGGAGAGCGGCATCAAAGATCAGCCGCAACGGCCCAAAGGACATCACCCAATAGCCGGAAAGAAAATACCCCTGCCAACCGCCTACTGATACCCGGGGAATTTGCTCTTGCCTTGGTTGAACTCCAAGTCTTTGGGCATAAGCAAGCAGTTCCAAATAATGGGTAGCCCCCCCGTGCGCCGAATCATTCAAGAGGGGGTAGTCCCCTTGTCCATCAGTTATGGTTTTAAGCCAACCCAGGGCTTCGGCAGCCGTCTTTTCCAGCCCAGGTAAGGCCTCCTGGTTCGCCGAACCCCCGGCTGATTGGCAAAGATTAATCAAATCCAAGAGATGCTCCACCATGATACTCTGATACATGGGGGCAAGTTCGAAGTGACCCCCGTCTGGAAGAAATTGCTCCTTGACCTCGCTCAGAATAATATGTCGACCCAATTGCATCAATTCATCGTCTTTCAAAAAAAAACCGGCAAACCACAGGGCCTTGCCATCGGCGAAGAGATGATTGCCCAAGATATGATACTCTATTTGCCTTCTAAGATTTTCTGACTGTAGGGCGATGCTGTTCAAAACCTCAAGTGGCGTAATGCGATCTAAAAAATATTTTATCCAGTTAACCAGGCGTAAAGAGAGGGGGTAAGGTTCCCAGCCGACTGCCCCGTCTCGGGGAGGATGATGCGCTATCCAATGGCGAATCAGGGTTAGGGCTGTGTCCTCATCCATCCCGGGCTGATGCAGGTAATCGAAATAATGGAGGTTATAGAGCCAGAGGTGAGAAGGCCCGGGAGCCTGCCAGTTCGGCGGCCAGCCACAATCGTATTCCTGGTTGAGAAAGCAAAAGCGCCCTGAACCCCTGTATGATGAAGGGCGAAAAGGCCAGGGGACCGGCCTGAGAGATGCCGGTTGGGAAGGAGTTGCAACTGCGGTAGCTAGCCTGGGAGGCCGGATCTTTCGGCGAAATTGGTGATAAAGCTGGCGGGGGCGGAGATAGCGTAAGGTATGATAGAATCTGAGAAGTTTTTGATAATGAGGAGCCCGCGGCATATGGGTTCACTGTTGGAAGTGCACAATAATCTCAGCAATCCGCTCACCGGCCCGGCCATCCCATAACGGCGGCACCGTGCCGGCCTTCCCCTGGCCACGTAAAATCCGGGAAACTTCCGCCATGAGATAATCCATATTCTGGCCAACAATGACATTGGTGCCCATTTCTACCGTTATGGGGCGTTCCGTGTTTTCTCGAACCGTCAGGCAAGGAACCCCCAGAAAAGTTGACTCTTCTTGAATACCCCCGGAATCGGTGATCACCAGGGCCGCATCCATTTGCAGCCGAAGAAAGTCCAAATAACCAAGGGGTTCCAGCAGCCGGAGTCGGCCGTTTGGCGATATCGAAAAAGCCATCTTCTCCAGGCGGGCCCTGGTGCGGGGGTGAATCGGAAAAAGGAGCGGGATGTCTTTGCTGATGCGCTGCAAAGCCGTCATGATGGCGTTCAGTGACTCTTAATCACTAGGTTTGGGGTTCGAGACCCTGACGGCCCACCAAAGAAATCAAGGGGTTAGGTCAAACGGCCTAACCCCAATTTTCTTTTGGCTAGCATTTTGGCTAGCAGAAGGGAGTTTGCTCCCGTCCTTTCACGGCCAGCCATCATCTTACCCCCCTTACTGCGGCCCATGCTGGCCTGCCGCCGGCCCCCCTGCCACACCCGCCTGACCAGCACCTCTCCGGGGTCATTTAAACCGCCTCCCCCTTTCCTACCTCCCAACTAAGTTACGCATCATCTCTCAAGCAACGGCACGCCTGCCCGGATGGCGGCCTGCCGTAAAAGCGTATCAGTAGTGGCTAAGGGAAAACCCTGACGCATGGCCAGATGAAGATACGTGGCCTCGCAGGTGGACAGTCCTTGCTCCCTTGCCAGGGAGAGAATCTCTCCGAGCATACGTGCCGGTCTTTCCCGCTCCACCACGATGGGAAGTTGCCAGAGCAAGGCCAGGAATTGCACCGTCCCCGCTTGAGTGAGCCGCCCCCGGCGGAAATCCTTGATGGCGGCAATGGCTGCCTGCGTATCAGGGCGTCGAGGACCCGCGACCGGAACCAGAGCGGCTACCGGAACCCCATGTTTCGTGATGATGATTTCCTCCCTTTGCGCGGCTGCCTCAATTTGAGACTGCCCTGAAAAGGGTCTTGAGGGGAGGGCCGGGGGGTCGGCGGACCCAGTGGCACAGGTGTCCTCCCCTGTGGAACCTCCCATCAAACTCCCCTCCCCAACCCCCCATAAGGCAGACAAATTGAGGCTTACCCCTTGAATTGTCAATAAATGAATGGGGTTGGGGGAGAGGGTTTGAGATAGGGGGCAGGGGGCCGCTGCCCCCTGGCCCCCTCTCCCAATAGCTATTTGCAACAGCCTCAATTCATTGGGAGAGCCGGGTCTTGGCCTCCTAGGCCCCTACTCGAAGCATACCGCCGCCATTGGGGAAACCTGATGAGATGATGAAAAACCTAGCTCTTAAGCTTGCGCCGCTGAGATAACAGGACCTCAAGGTCATTCAGGATTTCCGGCATGGAAAGGGCTGCCGCAAACTCCCGCACCCAGCGCCGCACCCGCCGGACATTGATCTTCGGGTGAGCCGCCAGTATGGCTTCGATGTCGGTAAGGTCCTGGGGCCGGTGGGCCACCGCCTTCATGATGAGCAGATCCTCGGGAAGGGGCAGGGGCGCCTGGACGCCGCCTAAATCTACCCAGGTGGCCCGGGCTACGGCCTCTTTTTCGAAGGACAGCGTCCCGAAGACGATATCGACATCGATACCGCTTTGCTGGTGACGCATCAGGAGAACCTGCGTTTCCGCCGCAAAGGCCAGGGCATCATCACGGCGGGGGGAAAAACCATGCTGGGCTCCCACAGCCATAAACTCAGCCCACCGGCCCTGGTCCGCCAGCACCAGCACGTCCACATCCCGGGTCAGCCGGGGCCGGCCCCAAAGAGAAGCTGCCAGGCCGCCGATCACTACCCCTTGAACCTTCCCGGCCTTGAGCCAGGCCATCAAATCTCGTAAAACCGCCAGCAGCGGTGTCAAGTCGGGCGGCTCAGGCATGACACTCCCGGCGGAGCCGAGCCCACCGCTCCCGGACCTGCTCCTCTGCCGCCGTTTGAGCCTCAGTCCATCCCAGCTTCCCGGCTGATGCCAGGAGCGCCGCTACCTGCCGGAATTTGTCTGTCATCGGGGCAGAGACCAGCTCCTCCTTTTCGGCGGCATTGACGGCCTCCCACCTCCGCCTGAAGGCCTGGGCTTCCCCCCTGGTCAGGCGGCCGGCGGAGCCCTTGCCCGAGGCGGCCTCCATCTCCAGGAGTCGCTTCAAAAGAAAAGGCTGGGGCCGCCGCCGGCCGTTTTCCCATTGATTGACAGTGCTGAAGGTCACCCCCACTTCGTGGGCGAACTGCTCTTGGGTTAACCCCAGGCGCTGCCGCAGGACCTTGACCAGATCAGGAATATGAGTAGCAGCCATGAAGAGATAATTCTCCAGTCTATTTAACATGATATATTATTTGAAATACCAAATTTGTCAAAGCATTGGTTCCGTCAGGTAGGATTCGGGTTGGAAGAGTTCGGGCCGAGGGTGATTATCTGAGCATATTTTCTTGAAATCATGCATTTTAAATGCGTATTTTCCAGGCTTCCCTCAGTTCCTTGGATTTGTGAAAAAACCTCTGATCAGCGACAATTAAAAATCCGCCGGCACCAGGGACACGCAGGGCAGGCCGAGCTCGCCCTGCCATCCTACCATGAGGGCTACCCCGGTGCCGACCACGCCACCACCGGACCGACACGGCCGGCTTGGTCCCGCCCTTGCCCTCGGCCCTCCCTCGGACCAGGCCACCTTCACTCGTCCCCCTCCTCCCGCCCCAAAACCGAAAACCGGAGACGGGACTCCTGCCCCCCCGGGTCAACATGAGGGCCACGGAAATTTTTGCAAAATTTTTCAGGCCAAGTCAGGGTATGCAGAAA
>Ga0272448_1003477_pt1 | contig 18733 bp, 12 predicted proteins | sample YNPCB0191_FD_202220 | JGI IMG/M metagenome (GOLD analysis project Ga0272448, IMG submission 202220) | Hot spring sediment microbial communities from Yellowstone National Park, WY, United States - YNP-CB-019-1 | ecosystem: Environmental > Aquatic > Thermal springs > Hot (42-90C) > Sediment... | reverse complement strand
TATCGCGTTACCGGCTTGTCGCCCCTAAACGTCGCATCGGGATAACCCTTCATCACGCCGTCGGCGGCAACGATCCGCACATACTCCGCCGCCCAATGGTCGCTGGGGACGTCCTTGAACGGCGTTTGGGCGCAATGCGCGGCGGTTGCGGCAAGCACCGACAACAGGATGACGGAGATGATGGCGGTTCGCATGGGCTTCTCCTCAGGGTAATGGCGTTGGACACTTCGAACGTTCCAACTTTCCAACGTCTAAGCCTCGAATCCGGTCTCAATGAACTGGTCGCGAATGGTTTCGAGCTGGTCCAGAGCGCGTCCGCAGCCGAGTGCTACGCAGCTAAGAGGGTCCTCGGCAACGTGGACGGGAACGCCGGTCTGTCTTGCGAGCAGTTTATCGAACCCACGTATAAGCGCGGAGCCGCCGGTCAGCATCATTCCGCGCTCGATGATGTCGGAGCTGAGTTCCGGCGGAGTCTGCTCGAGGACAGACTTGACGCGATCCACAATCGCCGTTATCGGTTCCATAAGCGCCTCGCGAATCTCAGCCGAGGTAACCTCGATAGTCTTCGGCAGTCCCGCCACCAGATCGCGACCGCGCACTTCGAGCACTAGTTCCTGCTCCAGCGGATACGCGCTTCCGATTTTCATCTTGATCTCTTCGGCCGTGCGGTCGCCGATCATCAAGTTATACTTGGTCTTGATGTGCCGTTGGATGACCTCGTCCATCTTATTGCCGCCGACGCGGATGGACTTCGAGCTGACTATACCGTTGAGCGAGATCACCGCGATATCGGTCGTTCCACCGCCGACGTCAACGATCATGTTCCCGCCAGGCGAGGCAATCGGCAGTCCGGCGCCGATTGCGGCTGCAAGCGGTTCCTCGATGGGATAGGCCTGCTTGGCCCCGGCGCTCTTGGCGGCCTGTACGACCGCGCGCTTCTCGACGGGCGTCACCTGGGAGGGAACGGCCACGATCACCGTGGGCTTGAGCATCCGTCGTTTCCCGCACACCTGGCCGATCAGATACTCGAGCATTTTCTGCGTGGTGGAGTAGTCCGCGATCACGCCTTCGCACATCGGCCGAATCGCGACTATGTTGCCGGGCGTACGACCCAGCATCAGCCTGGCTTTCTCGCCGACCGCGACAAGCCGTTTGGTCGTCGTATTGACGGCGACAACAGACGGCTCGCGCAGGACAATTCCCTTGCCCTTGAGGTAAACCAGGATGTTTGTCGTTCCCAAATCGATGCCCAGTTCAGGCACCAGACTAAACAAGGATAGTCTCCCTCTCTATGTTGTTTGATACCGGCCCGACATCCGCACCAAGCTCCTGCAGCTTGCCGGCAAGATTTTCGTAGCCGCGTTCGACGTGCTCCAGTCCGCTCACTTCGGTTACGCCTTCGGCGGCGAGCCCCGCACAGATCAACGCTGCCCCACCGCGCAAGTCCGGCGCCGTCACCTGAGCGCCCGTCAGTTTCGGCACGCCGGTAATTACCGCGCTGCGGCCGTCCTGTTTGATGTCGGCCCCCATTCGAATCATCTCATTGACATACTTGAATCGACGCTCATACACGTTCTCGGTGACAACCGATACGCCCTCGGCAATCGACAACATGGCTGCGAAAGGCTGCTGCAGGTCGGTCGGAAATCCGGGATGCGGCATGGTCATAATGTCGGTAGCCATCGGCCTGGCGTTGCAGCGCACTCGCATCGCATTATCATACATATCCACAACCGCGCCCACTTCACGCAGTTTCAGCACAAACGGCTCGATATGTTCCGGCCTGACGTCTTCGATTGTTACGTCACCTCTTGTTATCGTGGCCGCGACTGCGAAAGTTCCCGCCTCCATTCTGTCCGCAACGATCGTGTAGTCGGTGCCGTGAAGCTCCTTTACACCTTCGATGCGAACGGTGGGAGTGCCCGCGCCGTGTATGCGGGCGCCCATCTGCCTCAGCATGTTCGCGAGTTCGACGACCTCAGGCTCCATGGCCGCATTGCTGATGATGGTGGTGCCTTCTACGAGACATGCGGTGGTCATAATGTGCTGAGTCGCTCCAGCGCTCGGAAGGTTAAAGTAGACCTGCGCGCCGTGCAGCGAATCGCCCTCGGCCTCCACATATCCATGCTCGATATTGACAAGCGCACCCAGCGCCTGCATGCCTTTTACGTGAAGATCGATCGGTCTGGCGCCGATGTCACAGCCGCCCGGCATGGCAACTTTGGCGTAGCCCTTTCTTGCAAGGATCGGCCCGAGTACGGAAAAAGAGGCCCGCATTCGCTTTACAAGTTCGTAGGGGGCCTCGGTTGTCCCTATCTCGGTTGCGTCGATGCGGACTACGCCGCGCGAAACCTCCTCACAGTGCACTCCCAGAGCCCTGAGCATGTCCATCATGGTGCGGACATCCCCGATCTGCGGTACGTTGCGAAGAATAGTCTCGCCCTTGCCCAACAGCGCCCCCGCCATAATTGCCAGGGTACTGTTCTTGCTGCCACTCGACCGTATGGTTCCGTGCAATCGTGCGCCGCCGGTTATTACGAGCTTTCCCACTTCTCCAGACCTCCTGTCGGAATGATCACCCTTTGTCAGCTCACCGACAAGCACAATCATGGGTCGGGTCAAGTATAGCTGATGGGCTTCGCGCGTGTCAAGCCGCGCTCCGTATCTAATAACGCACGATGCCTGCAAAAGGTATACCCGACGTGGCGGGGCTGTCTTCGCGGATGACGGGAGAAGTGCGAACACGCAAAACCGCAGGAGCGCGGGATTTGTCGATCACGCTCCCCGGCGCGCTGTCGAAGGTTTTACTCGCATCGCTTGCCGGAACGGCTGAACCGATTCGGCCGTCTGCGAGAACCATGGCAGCGCGCCGGGGAGATCGGCGCCTCTCGCTAATCATGTATCCCGGCCCTTGCCCGGTCAAACTTCCCGAATCGACCTCGTAGGGGTGCTCACTCATTCACTTCGCCGCTGCGGGATGCAGGACTCGATTGTGCGGCGCCGCAAATGCAGAAACGACGGTCTGGCGCGAGACCGTCGTTTCCGATTGTGGTGGAGCTGATGAGATTCGAACTCACGACCTCTTCCGTGCGAAGGAAGCGCTCTCCCAACTGAGCCACAGCCCCATGTCCAAGTTGAATTATACCATTCCTGCGGGGCAAGTGTCAAAGCGCGTCTGCAAGTTTGACTGCATCCCTGGAACGGTATCCTACTATCGTCGCCAAGCTGCTTGATGGAGGGCTGTGATGAGAATACATGCGATGTCGTCCGGAGTTGTTGCTCTGGTGCTTGCGTTGGTTTGTGCAGGCGCAGGCCGCGCCTACGACGCCATGCCTACGCCTGAGGACATGGGCCTATACTACTCTATCACGGCCGGTGCAGCGTTCTCCGTCAATTCCGACGTCAAGAATGGCAGTCGCCCGACTGTCGGCTTCAGTTGGTTTGGCCCGGCGGAGGCGGCCTTTGGCGACATGGCGGCCTTCGGCTTGTCCGGCGACTGGGTCGGCCTGAAGACCAACGACGACAAGGACGTCAACCTTGGCTTTCTGACGGTAAACTACAAAGTATCGGCGATCCTGAGTGGGTACCGAGTGTTTGTCGTAATGGGATTGGGTATACGATATTCGACGGACAGCGTTCCCGAAATGAGGATCGGCCAGGGAACCCAGTTCGGTTGGGACGGGGGGATCGGCATCGACTTCACGAACAACCTGTTCGGTCAGGTTCGGTTCTTGGGAGGCCAGTACCCGGGCCAGGACGGTATGACGGCCGTCGAACTTGGGTATCGGTTCTGAACCAGCTCGGACATCACGCACCGGTACATGCTCGGCCGGCCGCGGATCGACTCGCGGCCGGCCTTACGTGTCGCCCGTCGTTAGATTCGGGTCACTTTACCACCACCGTATACTGAACCGACGAACTAGCGCCAGGTGCAACGGTTCCGACGTTCCACCTCACCACGTTTGCCTCTGCGTCGTAGACGCCGCCGTTGGTCGCGCTCACGAACCTCACGTGCGGATCGACATCGGCTCTTACTATTGCCGAATTAGCGGGGGCGGTCCCGCTGTTGGTGTAAGTCACCGTGTAGACCAACTGCTCTCCCACTTTTGCGGTAGTCTTGTCCACGGAAATGGTGACGGTGATCTTCGCAGCGCCGATTTCAACCGGCGTCGCCTGGTCTACGCGATAGGTCAGTTCGGGTATGATGTTGCCCGACATGTCCGTGAAGCGAGCGTAGAGCGTCCACGCCACGGTAAGGTTTTCAGCCTTGACCAGGAGCTGGTTCCAACCGGCCTGAAGCGTGACATCGGCGATGTTGGCATCCGGGTCGCTGGGGCGATAGGCTGGAATGTTGCAGACCAGAGCGCCGTTCAGAAAGGCCTTGCCCGCATCGTCGATGCCGATCCGCAGTTGGCATGTGCGCGCCCTGTCGCTATATACATAGACGTTGAGGTACGCCACTGCGTAATCACTCGGCTTGAAGATCGCGGCCAAATCGAGCTGGTCGGCGAAGCAGGCATAGTCGATCCAGGTCTTGCCCGCCGTCGTGTCGCCGACGGACGGCCGGATCGTGGTCTCGCCGATGTAGTCGGTATTATGACCCGCGCCGTCTGCGAAGTTGAACGGCCCAAGCGCTGCCCAGTGCCTGATGTAGCCGGTGGGCGACGGCGATCCGCCGCTTGAGGACGGCTGCGTCGTAAACGTGCCGTCCGCCGAGACCGAGCGATTTCCAGCCGCATCCATCGCGGTCACGCGATAGTGGTACGTCGTGCCGCCGGACAGTCCCAGCAGTGTTACCTCCTGGCTTGTCGCCGGGTTCGGCGCCGGAGTGGATAGTCCGTAAGAGGTGGTCGGACCGTATTCAATGGTACCGGTTGCCACCTCGTCCGTCAGCCACGAGATTACGGCAGAGCTGGATGCGACATTTCCAACCTTGGTCCCTGATATGATCGGCGCTGCGGTGTCGGGTGGGGGAGTGTCGCCGGTCCTGATCAACGTTACCGCTTCGCCCATCGCCAGGCCGATCTTCCCGATCTCCGGGCCGAGGGTGCCGTCCGAGTGAAGCAGCCTGTAGGTGCCGTCGAGATCGTAGAGCCGAGAGCGCGTCGCGTAGTCGTTATAGACCCAGCCCACCTTCGGACGACACAGCATCAGCGCCTTGGTGTAAGCGCGCTTGTAGATCTTATACTGCTGCCCGGCCGAATCCGTGCCTGTTTGCCATATCGAGTACATTGCGTCCACGGGCGTCCCAACATCGTATTCGCGAGCCTTGCACCACCAGTGGTCCATCGTCACGTAGCCTGACGGAGTCTGGCAGTAGTAGGTCGATTTGCCCTGTTTTGCGATCCAGTACTCGGTAAGGCTGAACATCTGATGTCTGTCCATGGGCGAACTGTAGTTGCCGGGATCGTCAATCAGGGGCGCGTAGCCGCCTTGGCTGACCAGGAAAATTTTTCCTGCGTCGGCGAACTGTTTGGCGAGGTCGTAGAGGTGCGGAGACCGCGGCTGGATTTCCTGCGATATGATCTCCGTACACACACCGTCGGCGCCGCGCAGCCCGATGTTCAGGGCGGCGTCTACCCATTCGGCGACATTGCCCAGGATAATCCTATCGCCGAATGGCCCGTCATGTCCCATCGCTTCATTTACGTCAGCGAACGCGTTTGCCATGTCGATCTCGTATTCGGAGGCGGCTTCCTCTGCGGTCTTGTTGGCGTATTCGCGTATGTGCCCGCCGGATATCGGCTGCGCCACGAATGCCGTCAGGGGACTGGTCTCGTCGACGAATATGCCATCCGGTTTGAGGCCGGTCGTGATGATCGTCCTGAAGCGCGTCCCTTCGAACTGTCGGAACAAGGTGCTCTTCGGGTTGAAGATATAGCGCTCGTCGGCCCAGATGAAGTTGCGAATCCTTGCCTCTTTGAGGCTGGTCGCGGTGCCTCCGCCGAATCCCCTGATGGTCACGGTCTGACCGTTGCCGAATTTGACCGTGGTGTCGTCATAGTAGTGAAGATACGCCTCTTCGACGTCCTTTCCGCTTGATGCGGCGAACTTCTCGAGATCCGTCTGCTCCTCGGTGTTGCTGACTAGCCCGCTGTGCAGAAGCTGGTAGCTGAGCAGGCAAATGTCCGCGTTTCGCGCTCGCAGCCCCGAGAGGTGGTCGGATGCGACGGCAAGGTCCGTATGGGCGATCTCAAAGGACCACTCGGCTTCGGTCGCCGGGCAGGCTATTACATTGAACGCCTGGAAGTTGAGCGTAGAAGGGAATTTCGGGGTGACCGGTGATCCCAGGCAGCAGGCAGCCAGCACGACTGCCAGCAGGAAATGCGCGGCGAATAAGGGGGGCAGCCTACGGTGCATCGCAACGTCTCCTCATCATTCCAGATTTACCTCTGCTATATACTAATAATCGGCACAAGCTGTCAAGCAAGCAACCTGATATATTCATTAATCAAGCAACCTCTCTCACGAACTGTGCGCACGCTTGCTACCGTGCTGATTCGATGCTTGCACGTTGTGTGACCATACCGTGCAGGCATTCAGATCTTGCCCCGGTTTGCCAACAACTCGATTTCCCCGCGCCGCAATACGCGCTCATAGTCGGGAGTCAGCACGCGGTCGACCCGTCGGCGCGGTCCGGCCACGACAACATACTCGTAAGATCGCCTCAACATGTCCATATTCGACTTCAGCCACCTCGGCCACTCGAAACCGCTGTCCATTATGAACCACGGCCTGACGGGCGACGCCCCGTCGCGCACCCTGACCAGCCCGGTTGTGAACGTGTGTAGGTAGAATCCGCCCTTCTCGACGTTGTAGACCGCCCCGAAAAAAGCCTCGGGTCTATAGGCGTCCGAGCCGAGCAGCTTGGCCGGCCACTCGAGCGGGGGCGCGTCAACGGTGATTACGTGTAGGACGCTGCTGCCGGAGGGTATGCGCCGCAGGGCGTCGTGATAGGCCGCCAGATCGGCATCCTTGGCGCGCCACGACCTTGCGGCGAACAGTGCCGGAAGCAGCGCACAGCCGATCACGAGCGCCCAGAGCGCCCGCGCCGTTCGCGCCGACGAACGCGTGATTACGGCTGCCGACAGGATGACCGGCACAAAGACCAGCGTCCGCTGGCCCGGCTCGTACATTCTGCCGAGCTGATTGGGAAGTGCCACATACAGTGCCACAAGAATCGCCGCTACCCAGAGCATGCGGCTTCGTTGGCGCACTGCCTCCGCGGTCAGCACGCCGAGCAGCGACAGCCGGATGACGATCAATGTTGCCGCCGACGCCAGATGCGCTCCATCCGCTTCTTGGCCTGCCAGCCTGGGCATGCTCAGGAAATTGCGCACCATGCTGAGCGTATAGCTTGCTCCATAGTATCCCGCCGACAGCCGCTCCGATGTGCCTCGTGCGTAGGCTGCGAGCATAATGCCGCATAGGACCGTGCAGCCAACCCACAGCGCCCGCTTGCGGCTCGATTCGCCGATTGCCAGGAGTCCCGTTACGACAATCAGGAGCGCGAAACCCCAGAAATGGGTGAGGTAGGTGAGCAAAGCAAGCGCCAGGCAGGCTGCACAACTCCGCGGCGGCGGATTTACGCCGATTCTCAGCCAGTGCCCGACGGCCAGTAGCGCGATTGCGGCGCTCATGCAAAAGTCGATGTAGCCACCCCAGAAGCACGGGTTGTAAACCAAGGCGAAGCCGATGTAATGAAGTGGTCGACAGTGCACGCCGGCACTGCGCACCAGATACCGCGCAGCCAGCGGCAGCCCGAGCGCATACGCCGATAAGAAAAGCTTGCCCGCAGTCATCGGGGCGAACAACTTCATCGCCAGCGCCATCACAAGTGTGGAAGAGATGTTGGGAATGGGCAGAAGCAGTATTCGATAGAATCGGCTGTAGCCCAGGCCGGCATCGCCGTAGTCGGCGACGATTTTGGCTTTAAGCAGATGGTTCCAGTAGTCCTGGGCTGCCGGATACCGAACGATCCAGATCGGGAGCAGAACGCAGACTGACAGCGCTGCCAACACCGCCCAATCCACTGGCCTTATCGAGTCGCGTTTGCACTCGGGATTCGTCACGCAAACGACCTCCTGACGATCAACGCCGCGCGGCCCCAAATATCGGTGTTGCGCTGATGTCGTGTCGCCCGCGTCTTCCGTTGCCGGTCAAGACAGCGGCTTTGGCCGCCATCGCGATCCTACTCCCCACTCCTTGCAATCTCACCGGGCTGCTTGGCTGGAATGTCGGAAAGGCGGCTGCCGCGCACAGCGGAGTAGCTCGCTTCTATCTTAAACGACTTGCTGAAACACAATGCCCGAAAGACGATGTTGAGGCTCTGTTGGATGCTCAGCGTGCCGTTTGCGAACTTCCACGCGCTGCGGTCGTCGCGCACCTTGCCGAGCTTGCCGAGTCCCAAGGGCATACCGTAGACTTTGAGACTACCGCCCCCGCGTCCCTGCAATTGATCTGGGGCCAGCCATGTCAACGACTCGGTCAGATCGTGCTCCTGTTTTTTGGACCTCTGGTCCACCAGCACCTCGCCGTCGCCGGTTACTCTACCGGTCGCGGTGCAGTCGCTTGCCACGGTAACGACCACATTGGACCCGCCGATGCGTACGGGTGCGCCTGTGGTGTCCAGCCGGTAGTAGTCGAATCGCGCCTCAAAACAGCTTTTGCCTGATTCACGGACGCACGCGTGGAAGTATTTATCCTCCGCCGCTTCGCCGTCGGTTGATTGCTTGCATATTCCGACCCACTCGCCGGCTATTGCCCGGAAGAACTCGGCAATCGGACATAACTGTGTCGAATCCGGCGGCGGGGATGCCGTCGCCCCTGCCGTCGGGGCATTGATTGGCACGGCGCCTTCATCGGATCCGGCGGCGCAGCCGAACACGACAAGCGCGATGATCGCCAGCGCGATTCGCAGCAAACGAATTCTCCTCCCAAGGGCACAAGATCGGTTTGGGTTAGTATATCCAATGTGCCGGGCGCTCACACGACGCAAGAACCCAGAAATGACGACAGCAGCGCGCCCACGTCATTCCGACCGGATGTGAAGAGTCTGCTTTTGAGCATAATAGAAAGCAAGTCCTTCGTCTCCAGCCTCGCAATGACGATCCACCGCAGGCCGTAACCGACTGACCGGCTACTCACGACTTGCCGAGGCGAAGGTTGTTGGTCTACAATGAATATGCCCATCCGGGCCTTGTGGAGCAGCGCGAATGAAGAAAGGCGACGGAGTTCTGAGTCTGAAGTTGGACTCGCGGGAGGCGGCAGCGATCCGCAAGGCGCTCGCCGCCGAGCAGCGCGTCAGAATCCTAGATCTGCTTTCTCGCGCTCCCATGAACGTCAACGAAATCGCTGCGGCGCTCTCGATATCGCAGCCGACCGCTTCCATCCACATCCGCATTCTCGAAAACGCCGGACTGATCGAGAGCGAACTAGCGGCCACCGAGCGCGGCTCCGAGAAGCGATGTCGGATAGCGTTCCGCAAGCTGGTGTTCGAAACTGAGGTCGCGCAGGATGCCGTGCGGGAGCTCGTCCAGGAAGTCTCGATGCCGGTAGGCATGTTCACGGCCGTATCGGTCAAGCAGCCCTGCGGCATGGCGAGCGAGAGGAATTTGATCGGCTATAACGACAACCCTGAGTCGTTCTTGCGCGCCGACAGGGCGAGCGCTCAGATACTTTGGTTCAGCGAAGGTTGGGTCGAGTATACGTTCCCGACCGATCTTCCACCCGACGCGGAAGTTATCGCAGTAGAATTCGTCTGCGAGTTGTGTTCGGAGACCGGCGGCTACAACAATCGCTGGCCTTCGGACATCACCATCTGGATGAACGGGGTCGAAATCGGCACGTGGTTGTCGCCCGGCGATTTTGGCGGCACGCGCGGCCGGCTAAATCCCGATTGGTGGCCGGACAAGAACACGCAGTACGGAATGCTCAAGTCGTGGATAGTTGATGAGTTCGGAAGCAAGGTGGACGGCGTGCCGGCGACCGGCGCGCGCCTCAGCGACCTCAAACTGACCTACCAGTCGCCGATCGTCGTGCGAATCGGCAGCAAGCCCGACGCGGCGCACGTCGGCGGCGTCAACCTATTCGGCAGGCACTTCGGCAACTACCCGCAGGACCTCATTCTGCGCATTCGGCACAGACTCAGGGCGCCGCTCCGCATCGCCGCCGGCTGACGCTTCTCCAGCCTCCTTTTCATCTCCTACCTGTCGAAACACCGCAATCTCAACAATGTGTCGTCCGTTGTTCCTCGGAGCCTGTTCAGTCTTCTGGGAATGTCCACCCCGCTAGCCCTGAGTGCGGAGCGTATCGAAGGGCGGTCAAGGCTCCACCGCGCTTCGATACGACCCTCGTTGGCGGTCCACTCAGCGCTAGCGGATTTCTGTCCCGCAAGACTGAACAGAGACTTCCTCGACCGGGCCATGCGAATTTTCGCATCACGTGCTATACTTCGTTTGATGTGGCGGCGTTGTGCGGGCCGATCGGGACTCCGCTGAAGTACCTCGGCGGCGCGTCCTATCACTACGACCAAGACACCGGTGCGGGTCAGATCGGGGTAGCGGATGGCATTGGGCTCAACAATATCGGTCTGCTGGTCAAAGCGTGGGGCGCGTGACGGACTTCGATTCGGGCGGCGCATGGTTCGGGATCGACGATGGTTCTGGGACGGCGGTGAAATGTGTCCTGCCCTACGGAGTGGCCGCAGACCTCGACCGTGACTATGTGGCAGTGACCGGCATCGGCCGTTGTGATGCGGTAGACCCCGAGTAGGCCCGGCCTGTGCGGGGCAGCAGCGCTCACCTAAGGATGGGCCCTACTGAAGGCCCAGTGCTGGAGCACGTGTAGAATCGTCCGTTGGAGACAGGAGAATGCGTAGATGCTGAGAATGATCTGGGTTGCTGCCGTGGTGTGTCTTGCGGCGTCGTGCGCGGCCGCCGAACCAATCACGCTTGCCAATGACGGCAAGTCCGGCTACGTAATTCTGCTCGACACGAACGCGAGCGTGGTCGAGCGCTTTGCTGCCCAGGAGCTTCGGGACTACTTCGAGAGGATCACAGGCGCGAGGTTGCCGATAGTCGCCGAGGCGGCCTTGTCCCCGTATATCGCCGTGGGCCGGATCGCGGGTATCAATGTGCCCTCGCGTTATGACGGCGACGACTCTTTCCGCATTCGCACCATAGGCCCCAATATCGCCATCCGCGGAGCTGCTCCGCGTGGGACCCTATATGCGGTTTATGGTTTTCTCGAGCGGCTGGGCTGCTGGTTTTTCTCGCCCGACATCAAGGCGATGAAAGGCCGCTCGGAATACGTCCCGCGCAAGCCGACTCTTGCCATCGACCGCATCGACGTGCTTGAACAGCCTCTGATGAAGTACCGCAAGCGCGACCCCGGCTCCTACTACGTCCCGAACTCGTGGGACGTCGCCATCGACTGGATTGCCAAGAGTCGTGCCAACACGATTGCGCTAAACGCCCACACCTACGACCACTGCCGCGACCAGATCAAGGCCGAGCTTGCCAAACGTGGGATGTGGCTGGAGATCGGCAAGCACGAAACGATGAACCGATTCCTGCCCAAGAGCAGATACTACGCCGAACACCCTGAATGGTTCGGTATGATCGACGGCAGACGCACTGACGAAGACACCGTCGTTTTCGAGACGGCCAACCCGGACGCCGTCGCTGCATTCACCGCCAATCTGATCGCCTACCTGAAGACCCGGCCGGAAGTGGACGTCTATCAAATATGGCCGCCGGACGGCGCGCGGTGGTCGCAAAGCCCGGAGTCCGTCAGGCTCGGCAGTCCCTCCGAGCGCATGGCGCTGCTGGTTCAGCACGTGCAAAAGGCGGTCAAAGCCGCGGGCCTGAGGACACGAATCGCCACAATCGCTTATCAGCGCACAATCGACCCGCCGACCAACATGTCGTTCGACAAGGATACGATCGTCGACTTCTGCCCGATAACGCGCGACTATTCCATGCCGCTGGACGATGCCCACCTTTCCCCGCTTGGTAATGTGGGGCAGGGCGGGGCTCGCAGCGCCGAGAACATCAGGCTCAAGAACGCGCTGCTTGGCTGGACGAAGCGCTTTCCGGGTGAAGTGGTCGAATACAGCTACTACGCCAAGGGAAGCTGGAGCTCGCTGCCTGTCGTCGAGCCGGAGCAGATCGCCTCCGACTGCAAATACTTGGCCAAGATCGGCGTGGTCGGAACGGACATCTATTGTCAGCCCGGCGATTGGCTCGCGCGCGAGGTTCACCACCTTGCCTTCGCGCGCGCGTCCTGGGATGCCGACTTCGACGCCGCCAGGTGGTATGACGAGTACCTCAGGATCAGGTTCGGCGCGGCGGCGGATGCAATGAAGCGTTACTACGCAATCGCCACGCAGATCAGCCTCAAGGGGCTCATTCCGCAGAGCGTGCAGGGCAAGCCGTCCGATTATTATGATCAGCTTGTCAAAGCTCGCAAGACGATGGCCGAGGCAGTGGCGAAGGCCGACACGCCGAATGCCAAATGGGCGGTGGGCGTTCTTTGCTGGCAGCCGGACTACCTGGCTGCCGCGCTGGAAGTACGGCAGTTGGAGATCGACAGGAGGCCTATGCCCGAGATCAAAGCGGCTCGAGGGAAACTTGCAGACTTGTTCAATTCGCATCTCGGAGATGGCAGCGCCAACGGCAAGCCCATCAATCTCTGAGTGATTCACGCCGGCGCCTCGTCATGCTGAATTTCATTCAGCATGCAGGACCGGACCCTGAATCAAGTTCAGGGTGATGCGTGGCGCAACCTACCTCTCCGCAACGACGCTCAGACTGACGGAGGCGTTGCGGGGTGCGGCGAATATCCAATCGTCGCCGGAGATGGAAAGCAGCCAACCGCGTGCGGCAGCGCCTATCTCGCATCGCGCCTCGGTCGGATACACGCGGACATACGGCGTCCACCACTTGCCGCGTCTGAAAGCCACGCCCAGGTTCGGCACGGCGTCATAGCCCTGCTCCCACATACAGCCCGCAAGCACATCGAGCTGTTTTGCCTTTCGCAGAACGTCCAGCCGGATTGTGCGTCCGACATCGAGCCGCACGTCACGCTTTTTCGATACGCCCGAGATGCCGCCCGTATCGCGATAAAAGCCGTCGGGATCGGTAAAGACGCGCGGTGACAGGACATACTCGTCTCTTACAGTGACGCGGCTCCATTTTATCTGCCCGACAAGGCCCTCGACTGCAACAAGCCCTTCCCATCTCTTGTCGTATGTGATTGCGGCCCTGGCATCGAGCGCCCAGCCGCTGCCTTGGGTGCCTGCGCCGTGCCGGGTAGACAGTATGCGAACATTGCCCATGAAGTCGTCTCCGCTTACCGACCCGTCAAGCGACCGCGCCAGCAGATCACCCGCCGTCACAGAGCGTATGAACACGAGGCCGTCACATTCGGCATTTCCCGCCCGCAAGCCGAACCTGCGTCCGACGCCGTACCAGCGCGTCGCCACGTGCAGGTCGTTCGCGGAGGGGCGGTAGTCGGCCTGAGTGCGCGACTTTGAGCGAAGATCGATCCAAAGCTGCCCGGCGTCTCGATTGCCGTCGTAGACATCGCGAAACCCCGACCCGATTCCAACCAGCCAATCGCCGCTCGACACGCACGCCCATTCCCCGAGGCGCAGCCTTGCATAAGGTTCGTCGGTATCGAGCAGCCGAGGAGATGCGTTGCGATCGGATACCGTCCATAGCGACTGCACGTTGTTGAACGCGCCCACGCATGCCCCGGTCTCGATTCTGATGCTCGACCTCGGCCGGGAAATGCATCGGTCATGCAAAAGATCCTGAGTGACGAACGTTGGGGGCAGCACGATGTTTGCCGCCCGGCACGCCGCCGAATACGACAGGAACGCGGCTGCGGCCAAGAAGACATTTGTGAGGTACTTCACGTCAGCCTGCCTTGCCAAAAGGGTAAAGAGGCCGGGATCTGCAGACCCCGGCCTTGCGCATTGTTCGAGTGAATCCCGGAGCTATCAGGCGATCAGGTCAGTTCCGGTACGCCGAACAGATAGTCGTAGGTGTCGTCCGAGTACGTGACCTTGGCTCCGGTGCCGCTCTTGCTGATCGTGGCGACTTCCTCGCCGTCGACCGTCACCGTGCCGTTGTAGTCCTGATCGATGTCGAACTTCACGCCGGCCTGGTTGGTCAGGCTCAGAGTGGCCTGGGTAACGTTGCCGTTTTCGTCGAGCGTGAATATGCCCGTTCCGGCAAGGTATGCGTTCGTCCAGCCGATCTTGGTCACAGTAAGGTCAGCCGTCCCGTCGCCGTTAAACTGAATTGCGAGGTCGACCGCGAAGTCCTCGTAGTGTGCCCGCTTAAGCGTGCCCGTTGCGGTGACGCTCCCGTGTACTTTATCAGGCGCCGAGCCCGGGTTGTCCCACTTGCCGGTGAGCGTGCCCGTCAGGCTCGTGCCGTTGTCCTTGTTGGTGAACGTGCCCTCAAGGGAAGCATCGGTAACCCACGGCAAGTCGGGATCCTGGCTGAGGTTGGGCACTTCGCCCTTGACCGACAACTTGCCGGTGGCTGTCACTTTTCCGCCGTCCAGCGATGCCGAGAAGCTGCTTATGGTGAACTCCGTCGGCATCGCACCGCCGCCGTACTCGCTCAGCTTGATCACGCCGCTGCCCGACACCGAAGAGACGTGACCGCCGGCAGTAACCACCAGCGACGCGTTGGAGAGCGATATCTCCGTAGGAAGCGGAAGCAAGGGAAGTCCCTGCCCGACTTCGAACAGATCGGTCGTCAGCTTCATCACGAACGTCCCGCTCGCCTGCGAGGTAACGCCGCCCGCCGAGAATCTGCTGCTTGTCAGCGCGAGGTCGATCTCGTTAGGCCACCGCTCTACCTCCTGCCGGCCCTGAGGCACAGCGGGGAACTTGACTGCTGCCGTGCCGGTCGCCGTCAGCTCGGCGGAGCTCAGCGTTCCGTTGAAAGTCACGCTGGTGGGAGCATTCGCCGGCCCGACTATCGCGAGAGTGCCATTGAATGTCAGCGGCGTTGTTACGTATCGGTCGCGAAGCGAGATGTTGACCTGCGGGGTCGGTGATTCAGCGATTACGACGCTGTAGTTGAGCGATGCGTCCGTCGAGGAAGTCTGAAGCAGTGTCCAGCTCGTCGTGCCGGGCGTTCCCCGCAACACGTAAGTGGTCCCGCCCTCGACCCGAGTGATCTTCACCTTGCCGGTCTCACCGCCCGTAGTCTGCTCGAGCACAAGCAGGCCTTCCTGTTCCTCGGTGACACGGTAGGCCTTCCCGACCTCGAGGTCCATTATTGAGACATGGCGCAAGCCGAGGCCGAGGACCTCCTCCGGTATCCCAAAGCCGCTTGCGAGCGCGGGCACCATCAGGTAGTCGAGCCGCTGGGCCATCTCCCGGTACTTTTCACCGTACTGATCGAGATTTGCGTCGTCAATTGCCTTCGCGGTACTCTCTGCTACCTTTCCGATGTCGGCAAGTTCGTCGTTAAGCAGCCCGCGGAAGGGCACACCCGCCTGCTTGATTTGAAACACCGCGTTCTTGGCCTTGACCAGCTTATCGTTGATCTCAAGGCCTTTAACCTTTGCGATCAGGTCGGCAAACGTCTTCTCGTCGATGCTTCCCGACTCGCCGAACGCTTTGCCCGCCACGATCAGTCCGCCGCCAATGGACATGTCCGCCTCGGGATTGGCCGCAACGTAGGCTTGCGCATCCTCCAACACGTCGTTCCACGTGCTGTCGTCGATCATCGTGCCCTGCCTGTAGTACGTCTGCGCAATGGCTTCCGCAGCGATAGTCGTGGCCGGATCGGCAACATACTCGGTCTGCGCCTGCGATGTGCACGGAATGATCAGCGAGAGCCGATATTGCTTGCCGTTGCGGGTCCCAGTTACGACAACGGCAACAGTCTTGCCCGCGGGCAGGTTGATCCGCCCCTTGCCGCCTTTAATCGTGCCCGTGGCAAGCTTGGTTCCGTCTGTGAAGTCGAATGCTTCGATCTTGGCGCCGTCATCGAGCGGGGCGTTTATTACCCCGTCTCGGCTGCGAGTCAAGGCGCCTCCACCCGCATCGGCCCCGATTATCGTGAGGACGCCGGTGCCGCCGGTGATAGCGGATCCGCCTCCGCCTCCGCCACCGCCGCAGCCGGTCACAACGAGTGCAGCGACTAAAAGCGCTGCAGCAAGCAAGAAGCGTGCATTTTTCATTCTAGGACCCTCCCGTTTAGTGTTGCAGGATTTGCCGGCAGGCCGCCAAACCAACTCTGCTATTAGAATGCTTTATTCAGCCTGCCTAGCAAGTCCTTCTTTGTCTTGCAGACGAAACAGCATCAGATGGGGCTGAGGCTTTCGAGGATTTCGGTCACACTCATTTCAGCCGCGGCCATCACCTCGTCGGAGGCGCCGTAGTAGATCGTCACAGTGTCGCCGCGCACGATTGCGCCGCACGTGAAGACGACATTCGGCTTGAACCCAGAGGTTTCGTAAGGCGCCTCGGGCTCGAGGATGGGGTAGGGACTCTTCGCGATGACTTGTTCGGGATACTCGGCGTCGAGCAGCACGGCGCCGAGGCAGTAGCGATCATCAGGCGTGGCCGCATGGTATATCTCCAGCCAGCCGCGCTCGGTCATGAACGGAACGGCTCCGCCGCCGATTCTGCCGCCTTCCCACGTTCCGGCCGAGCACGACATCAACAGCTTGTGTTCGCCCCAGTGAATGAGATCGTCGGAGTAGGCGATCCACATATTTGGCGCGCCGATCATCTTCGGCTGCGGGCGGTGCAGCGCGACATATTTCCCGCGCACCTTTTGGGGGAATATCATCGCATCCATGTTTTCCGGCGGGAAGATAATTCCGTGCTTGGTCCAGCCGCCGCCCGGTGGAGCGGTATCTGCAGGTCGGACTTTGAGTCCGAAGTTTTTCGTGCTTGCCAGGCACTGCGTGATTCCGGTACGTGCCACGCCTTTATACACGACATAAAACGTATCATCCAGCCGGGTGATTCTGGGGTCCTCCAATCCGAACGACTCGTAGGGCCGATCCGGCCACAGCGAAGGCTGATCCTGCACCGTGAAGCGCCGCCCGCTGCGACTCCGCGCGAGTCTGAGATGCGAAATGGAGGTGAGGTAGATGCCGTCCGGCGAGCCGATCACTCTCGGATCGCTGAAGTCGTATCGCGCGTCCCGCTTATCGAACTCCAGCACTTCGAGCCTGCCGTTGCCCTGGCAATCGAAGCTCATCACGGGCACGAGCGCGATGTTCGGATTATCCGACACCGGCCGCTCAGCCACGCGCATCAGCATCAGCACCTCGTCGCCATACTCGATGACGCCGGCATTGAACGCCGACATAACCTCCCAGCCGTCGATCGACGGCTTCACATCGGCTTGCGTGACTATGGGGTTTTCCAGGAAACGCGCGACTTTCATCTCATCTCCTGCCCGCCGGTGACGTTGATTGCTTGGCCCGTCATATAGGATGCCTCGTCGGACGCAAGAAACGCAACCACGTTGGTGACGTCGTCATAGGTGCACGCACGACCGAGCGGAACCTGGTCGAGGTATTTCCGGCGCACCTGCTCGACGGTAAGGCCTTGCGTGCGCGCGTATTGTTCAAACAGGCTCTCCTGCCAGAGCGTTCCGTCGAGAAGGTTGCCTGGACAGACCGCGTTGACGCGAACTCCGTAAGGCGCCATCTCCAGCGCGAGGCTCTGAGTCAGGCCGATCCCGCCGAATTTGCTGGCCGCATATGCCGAATTGCGGAAACTGCCTTTCTTGCCGGACTTGGAGTTGATCTGGATTATAACGCCGCTTCGCTGCTTCTTCATGATCTGGCAGGCATGTTTCGCGCAGATCATGTATCCCACCAAGTTTACCTCGATCACCTGCCGCCACTCGCTGACCGGAAACTCCGTAAGCTCGTAAGCCTTCAATATTCCCGCATTCGCGACGAGCACGTCCAGTCTGCCGAAGTCCCGCTCGATCGCTTCCATTGCGGTGTGGACCTCGAAGTCGTCGGTCACGTCCATCCGCATACCCTGCGTCCTGACGCCGTACTTGTCGGCTATCTCTTCGGCGGCCAGCTTGGCTCCGTCTTCGTTGATGTCTGCAGTTAAGGTGATTGCGCCCTCTTTGGCGAACCGCTCCGCAATCGCCTTGCCCAAACCCTGAGCCGCACCCGTGACCAGTACGACTTTGTCCTTGAATCGCGTCATCTCTGTTCCTCTTTGCGTTCCCGCGATCAAATCTCCAGCTTGCTGTTGAGAAGTTCCTCTTCCGCTTCCTGTGTCCAGAACTTGCCGTCGCGCAGCTTGGCATACACGTTCGGCGCAACCTTGTCGAGTTCCGTCAACGCCGTCAACGGCATTCTGATATGCGGGAAAATCACCGTCTTGCCGGGAAACCTCGCTTCTTTCACCGCGCGAACGCCGTCCGCCATAGCGTCGATTCCGCCTACGGCCGCCATGGAATCACGCGTGGGCAGTTCGTGGGACTCCGTAAGCGCGAGTGTATCGATCATGTCCTTCGGCCTCGATCCGCTCGATCCCACGAACCTGCTGCCTTTCAGGTATGTCCCGCTTATGTCCAAGGTCGCGATTGTTCCCTTGGGCACGCCCGCGAAGATGTTCATCAATCCGCCGGCTGCAAGGTGTTCGACGGCTCCGGCGATCAGCGCGGCGACGGGTGCGAGCACGACTATGTCGTCGAATCCCTTTCCGCCCGTCATGTCC
>Ga0272448_1003474_pt1 | contig 18750 bp, 17 predicted proteins | sample YNPCB0191_FD_202220 | JGI IMG/M metagenome (GOLD analysis project Ga0272448, IMG submission 202220) | Hot spring sediment microbial communities from Yellowstone National Park, WY, United States - YNP-CB-019-1 | ecosystem: Environmental > Aquatic > Thermal springs > Hot (42-90C) > Sediment... | reverse complement strand
TACGCTAGCTTTGCCCCAGCGAGCCAAAGCTAGCTCTGATGAAGGCTAAGCTACCTCTCTTACGAGAGGAACCATGCTAGCTTAGCCTTCATAAGGTCTTTAAAAATACATGGTAACTAATTAATAAAATTTTTATATAAGGGAGGGTAATTAATATAAAATTTCAGATTTGTGAAATTATTTTTCTATTGCCAAATTAAAATTAATGTTATAATATGCATAACTGGTATTTTTTAATTTGCAAAATTAGTATTAAATTAACAAAAAAACTAAATATAGCAATTAAATACCTTTCTGCTTTATCAATAATTGATAAAGCCTAATAAAAATTATTAGTCCATAGGAGGTATAAAATTTGAGAAATTATGAGATTATGCTCATTTTTGATGCATCTTTAGAAGAAGATGCAATTGAAAAAGAGTTACAAAAAATTACTTCAATAATTGAAAAAGATAATGGCACCATAATTGATTCCCAAAAATGGGGAGTCAGAAAACTTGCTTACCCGATTAAACATCAAGAAAATGGTTATTATTATATCATTAATTTTACTAGCTCTGAAAAGGCAATTAATGAGATTGATAGGGTTAATAAAATTAATGATAAAATTTTAAGGCATCTTATTGTAAAAGATGAAAGAAAACCCAAGGAATAATAAAAAATAATAAAGATATTTAAAAATATTTTTATATCTTCTAATTATAAGAAGGTGAAATATGGCTATAAATACTTTTGCAATCATTGTAACAGGGAATTTAACTAGGGATCCTGAATTAAGGTTTACCCCTTCTGGAAGTCCTGTTGCAACGTTTGGTATTGCAGTTAATAGAAATTATCAAAATAAGAAGACATCTGAATGGGTTGAAAATACTGAGTTTTATAGGGTTACAACTTGGTTTAAATTAGCAGAAAATTGTGCAGAAAGCTTAAAAAAGGGTGATAGAGTAATTGTAATCGGGAGGAAATTATCAGCATCTACTTACGAAAAGGATGGAGAGCAAAGAGCTACACTTGAAATAACTGCAAGTTTAGTTGCCCCAAGTTTAGAATTTGCTACATGTGATATTAAAAGAAATCCAAGGGCTGAATTTGTTGGAGAAAATGGCTTAAACCAAGAATCTCAAGTGGATGAGAATATAGAATTTTCAGATGATGATATTCCTTTTTAATAAAAATTTAATATCTTTTAAAGAATTTTAAAAACATTTATTTTTTATTATTAGATTTTTTATTTTGATTTATTTTAATGCATTAATTTTTATAAGATTTTAAAATTATAAAAAGCTAGTTTTAAAATCTTAAATGTGTTTTATTTTGTTTTGTTTTTTTTAATTTTAATATTTTATAATTATAATTTTTAAATTTTTTAAATAAAAAAGGAGTGAAATAAAATTGGCTAGAAAAAAAGGTAGCAGAGAAGAAAGAAATAATAAAGATTCTAAGCAATCTCTTTTAAACGTAAGACAAAGAAAAAGATATTGTTATTTTTGCAAGGAAAATATTGAATATATTGATTATAAAGATATTTCTTTGCTTAGAAAATTTGTATCTGATAAGGGGAAAATAAGACCTAAAAGGTCATCAGGTAATTGTGTTCAGCACCAAAAAATGATTGCAAAAGCTATAAAAAGAGCAAGAGAAATGGCTTTAATGCCATATTTTACAAGATAATTATTAAATTTTAATTTAAAAAAAATAAAATTAATAAATAAAATTAATAGTTTAAAAAATAGATATGTCCTTTGATAACTTTGATAATATTAATGTTAATATGCCAAAAAGCAATTTGTTTAAATTAATTTTATATACGATATTAGCTTTTATTATCTTTGCTTTAAGCATATTTGTACCTTTTTTAGGAATACTGGGATTAGCATTAATTTCTATCCCATCTATAAAGCTTATGTTAGAAGGTAGAATTTGGGAAAGTATTATTTGTGCTTTAATTGGCAGTTCTTTTTTATTTTTTATTGATTGGATTTTGCCTTTATTTTTTTCTATCTTAATAATTGGTATGTCTTTTATTTATTTATTTTGCTTTAAAAAAAATAAAAATCCTTTTTTGGTAGTTATCTTAAATGGAATATTATTTATAATACTTATAGCAATTTTTTTAATAATTTTATCAATTATTAAAAGGCAAAATATCTTAGTAAGTTTTATGAATTATTACAAAGAAACAATAAATACTTTTCCTAATAGTCCTTTTATTAAGCAATATATGCAGCTAATGTCAATTAATGAAACACAATTTAATGCACTTTATGAACAAACAAAGAATATTTTACTTTTTTTACCATATGTGATTCCAGGGTTATTGTTAGTTTATGTTTTTTTATCAAGTATTATTAATTATTATTGGAGCCTTTTAATATTTAAAAAAGATAAAATAATATTAAGAGGCTTGCCATTATTTCAAACATGGGACTTACCATGGGGTTTTGTGTCAGGCATAATACTAGGTTTAATATTAATAATGATTCCTCATTTTAATAAGTATTATAATTTTATTTTTAATGTAGCTGGCATTAATTTGTTAATTATTTTTGGGTTAATATATAGTATTTTAGGGTTTTCTGTCTTGTGGGGGATTTTTGATAAATTTCATGTGCTTATTTTATGGAGAATTTTAATAATAATATTAATTAGTTTTTTCCCAATTTTAATTATATTAATTCCAGTAATTGGGATAATAGATGTTTGGGCTAACTTTAGAAAACTTGAAAGACATTAAATGATATTTAAGGATTAAAGCTAATATAATAAAAGTTATTAAAGTATAATTTAAGAAACTGGGTAAAAGTTAAAAATAAATAATTTATAATTAGGAGGAGTTAAAATTGAAAGTTATTTTAGTTAAAGATGTTGAAAAAATTGGAAAATTCGGTGAAGTAGTTAATGTAAAAGATGGTTATGCTAAAAATTTTTTGATTCCTTCAGGTTTAGCAATAAATGCAACTCCTGGGAATTTAAAACAAGTTGAATTAGTTAAGAGATCAAGAATTAAAACTGAGGCTAAAAGTATAAAAGAAGCAAATGAAATAGCGGAACAATTAAATGGTTTAAAATTAATTTTTAAAGTAAAAGCAAGCCCTGAAGGCAAAATGTATGGTTCAATAACTAATAAGGATATAGCTGATAAAATATTATCTTTTAAAAAAATTGAAATAGATAAGAAAAAAATTGAGCTTGAAGATTCAATTAAAGAACTTGGTACTTATAATATTGAAATAAAATTATATAAAGACATAAAATGTTCTGTAGTAGTTTCAGTAGAACCTGATAAGAAACAAGTTGAAAGTGAATCCATTAAAAATACTGATGCATCTGAATCTGATAAAACTGATAAAGAATCTGTGATAAATAAACAACAAGAAACAGCTAACTCTTCTGATAATTAATTAAAATATATAATTATTAATTTTTAAAATAAAAATTTTATTAAATCTTAATTAAGTTTATTGATTAGATTAATATAATTAATATTAAATAATTATTACTAATGTAGCTAATGTTGCTATAGCTAATATTAAATTTAAAATTAAATTATAAATTAAATTTTTTTAAGTTTCTTAAAAAATGTTTAATTTAAAAATTAAAGTTATCTTATTATTTATTAAATAATTATAAATTAATTTATAAATTTGTATTAAAAATTAAAAAATGCAAGATAGCATAAAACAAATTTTTCAAAAAGAAACTTTAAACACAGGAAGATTAGAAAGAGTTCCACCTTATAATTTAGAAGCTGAGGAATCTTTATTAGGCTCAATGTTAATTTCTAAGGAGGCAATAGGGAGTGTTATAGAAATTGTAAAGGAAGATGATTTTTATAGAAAATCAAATGGAGATATTTTTAAATCTATAAAAGAATTATATACAAAAGGTGAGCCAATTGACCCTATAACTTTAGCTGATTATTTGGAAAAAAAAGATTTACTTGAGGAAATTGGTGGTAAAACTTTTATACACTCATTAATTTCAAATATTCCTTTAGCGTCAAATGCAGTTTATTATGCTGAAATTGTAAAGCATAACTCGATTCTAAGGAAACTTATTTATGCAGCAACAGACATTGCAAGAATGGGCTATGAAATACCAGACGACCTTGAAGCAGCTGTTGATAAAGCTCAACAAATGATTTTTTTAATTTCACAGGATTTAAGTTATGGTTCAAGAAATAGTACTTTTACTCCTATTAAGGATGCTTTAACAGAAGTTTACGATCATACTGTTGCTTTATCAGAAAAAAAGGCAAATATAACTGGAGTAACTACAGGCTTTATTGATTTAGATAAAATCACTTCAGGTCTTCAGGATTCAGATTTAATTATTTTAGCTGCAAGACCAAGTATGGGTAAAACATCACTAGCATTGTGTATTTTAAAAAATGCAAGCATTATTAATAATACTCCAGTAGCAATTTTTTCTCTTGAAATGTCAAAGCAGCAAATTGCTCAAAGACTTTTATGTTCAGAAGCAAGAATTGATTTAAATAGGATAAGATCAGGGGATATAAGAGAACATGAATGGCCAAAACTTGGTCATGCAATAGAAAAACTATCTGAAACTAATATTTATATAGATGATGCTCCTATTCTTACTGTAATGGAATTAAGGGCAAGAGCAAGGATGCTTGTAAGCAATTATGGCGTTAAATTAATAGTAATAGATTATCTTCAATTAATGCAATCAGGAACTAATTATAAAGAAAATAGAGTATTAGAAATAACAGATATTTCAAGAAATTTAAAAAGTCTTGCAAGGGAGCTAAAAATTCCTGTTTTAGCAGTTTCTCAGCTTTCAAGAGAGGTTGAAAAAAGACCAGATAAAAGGCCAGTTCTTGCAGATTTAAGAGAATCTGGAGCTATTGAGCAAGATGCAGATTTAGTAATGTTTATTTATAGGGATGAATATTATGAACGTGAAAATAGTAAATCTCCAGGAACCGCTGAAATCATAATAGCAAAGCATAGAAATGGTCCTACTGGCAAAATTGATTTAAAGTTTACAAAAGAATATGCTTTATTTTTAAATTTAGATACTGCTCATATTGAGGATAATATAAAATAATAAAATAAAAATAAAAGATTTTAAAGATTTCAAATAAATAAAAAGATACCAAAAAAAAGATATTAAAAGGAAAATTATCATGTCTAATATAGTCTTAATTGGAGCACAATGGGGAGATGAGGGAAAAGGCAGAATAACAGATTTACTTTCCAGTAAAGTTGATATGGTCGTTAGATTTCAAGGTGGAGATAATGCTGGGCATACAGTAATTTATGAGGGCAAAGAATTCAAACTTCATTTAATCCCATCAGGTATTTTGTATCCAAATGTTACTTGTGTTATTGGAAATGGAGTAGTTATAAATCCTGCTACTTTAATTTCTGAATTAGAAAATCTTAAGGGGAAAGGAATAAATACTGATAATTTAAAAATAAGTTCCAATTGTCATCTTATAATGCCTTACCACATTGCTCTTGATAGTGCTTCAGAAAATAAACTTGGTCTGTCTAAGATAGGAACAACAAAAAAAGGAATAGGCCCTGCTTATGCTGATAAAGCAAGTAGAGTAGGTATTAGAATTTGTGACTTAATGGATCCATCGGTTTTTTTAAAAAAGTTAAAAGATGTTTTAGAAATTAAAAATGCAATATTAAAAAAAATTTATGGTTATGAGACTTTTGATTTAGAAAAAATTTATAATGAATATTTAGATTATGCAAAAATTATAAAAAAATATGTTGTTGAAAGTACTTTTTTTATTAATAAAGCTTTAGAAGAAAACAAAAATATACTTTTTGAAGGAGCTCAAGGTACTCTTCTTGATGTTGATCATGGTACTTATCCATTTGTAACTTCCTCATCTACTGTGGCTGGTGGTGTATTTACAGGAGCAGGTATTGGACCTGGGAAGATAAATGAAGTTATAGGAATAACAAAGTCTTATTGCACTAGAGTAGGTGAAGGTGTCTTTCCAACAGAAGAAATAAGTAAGTTAGGTGATTATATAAGAGAAAGAGGAAAAGAATACGGTACTACTACAGGTAGAGCAAGAAGGTGTGGTTGGTTTGATAGTGTTATTATTAGATATGCAAATATGATAAATAATCTATCTAGCTTAGCCTTAACTAAACTTGATGTTCTTAGTGGGATTAAAAAGATAAAAATTTGCACAAGTTATAAAATTAATAATGATATTTTTGAAAATGTAATGCCAAATTGTTATTTATTAGAAAAGTGTTCTCCTGTTTATATTGAAGTTGATGGATGGGATGAAAATATTGAAGATGTTAAAGATTTTGAAAAATTGCCCAATAATGCAAAAAAATATATAAATACAATTGAGCAATTAACAAATGTGCCAGTTTCAATGATAAGCGTTGGGCCAGATAGAAACCAAATAATAATAAAAGACAAAAATTTAAAAAAGAAATATTTTTAAAAAAAATATGGAAATATTTTAGTTTAATCTTTAATCTTATTTTTATTATTTTATTTTAAGTATTAATTTTATAAAAAGGTATTAAAAATGAATATTTTAATAATTGGAAGTGGTGGTAGAGAACATTGCCTTGCATGGAAAATTTCACAAAGCAAACTGGTGGATAATTTATTTGCAATACCAGGTAATGCAGGGATTTCACAAATTGCAAAATGTGAAGATATTGGCATTTCAAAAAATAATTTTAAAGATATTTTACAATTTATTTATAAAAATAAAATTGATTTTACAGTAATAGGTCCCGAAGCTCCTTTGGTTGATGGTTTAGTAGATTATTTAAATGAAAATAATTGTTCTGCATTTGGTCCAAATAAAACTGCTGCAAAGATAGAAGGAAGTAAAGTTTTTACTAAAAAACTTTGTATGAAATATAATATTCCTACTGCAAATGCAGTATTTTTTAAGAAATCTGAATTAAAAGACGCATTAAAATTTGTAAATAATTTAAAAGATGAAAAATTTCCTTATGTTATAAAAGCAGATGGTTTAGCTGCAGGTAAAGGTGTAATTATAGCAAAAAGTAAAGAAGAATTAATAAATGCGTTAAATGAATTTTTCTTAGAAGAAAAATTTGGTGCAGCAGGTGAAGAAGTAATTATTGAGGATTTTATATCTGGTTTTGAAGTATCTTTACTTTGTTTAATTGATGGAAATATTTTAATTCCTTTAGAATTAGCACAAGATTATAAAAAAATTTTTGATAATGATAAAGGTGGAAATACTGGTGGGATGGGAAGCTTTAGCCCTTTACCATTTGTTAGTTCCTCTTTATACCAAAAAATATTAAATAAAATTATTTTTCCTACGTTTAATGCTTTAAAATCTGAAGGAATAAATTATAAGGGTGTTTTATATGGAGGAATTATAATTAAAGATGATGAACCTTTTTTACTTGAATATAATTGTAGATTTGGTGACCCAGAAACACAATCAATACTTCCAAGATTAAAAAATGATATTTTACAATTAATGATTAATTGTGCTAATGGTAATTTAAATAACACAAAACTTGAATGGTCAGATAATAAAACTGTATGTGTTGTTATAGCTTCAAAAGGTTATCCAAATTCCTCTTCAAAAGGAGATATTATTACTGGTTTAGATGAAATTAATCTTGAAGGAAAAGTTTTAGTGTTTCATGCAGGAACAAAGAAACAAAATAACATGTTGGTTACAAATGGCGGTAGGGTTTTAAATATTGTTGCAAGTGCTAAAACTTTTAAAGAAGCTAGAAACTTAGTATATAAAAGTATTGAGAATATAAAGTTTGATGGTATGCAGTTTAGAAAAGACATTGCACTAAAAGTACAAGAAATGTAAAAATAGGAGGTAAAATTGGTAGAAAATAATCCTAAAGTTTTAATAATAATGGGTAGCATTTCAGATGAAAATGTAATGAAAGGAGCTGAAGAGATATTAAATGATTTTGATATAAAATATGAAAAAATTATTTCTTCTGCTCATAGAAATCCAGATAAAACTATCGATATTGCAAAAAATTTAAAATCTTCAAATTTTGAGGTAGTAATAGCTGGTGCTGGCAAAGCTGCTCATCTTCCAGGCGTTATCGCATCTCATACTTCAATACCAGTTATAGGAGTTCCAATAAAAACAGATGATTTAGGTGGTTTAGATTCACTTCTTTCAATAGTACAAATGCCAACAGGTGTACCTGTGGCAACAGTAGCAATAAATGGTTCTAAAAATGCTGCTTTGCTTGCTATAGAAATATTATCTTTAAAATATCCTATTATTAGTGAAAGATTAGAGTTATATAAGTTAAAATTAGCAAAATAATTTTATAATTTTACAAGAGTTAAAAATTAAATAGTTAGTAAAGATTATAGGATTTAAAATTTTGTGATAATAAAAATACTAAAAATTTAAAAACTTTATTATTTACCTATTAGAATATTTAAAAGACACGCTAGCTTTGCCCCAGCGAGTCAAAGCTAGCTCTGATGAAGGCTAAGCTACCTCTCTTACGAGAGGAACCATGCTAGCTTAGCCTTCATAGAATCAATAAATATCTAATAGGTAATAGGTAATATATAATCAACTTGCAGAAGCCGCAGAAAGAAGAATTGAGGCGACTTTTAAGTATCTAATAGGTAATATAAGTAATGAAATGTAGGAAGTAAAATAATTTTCAAGATATAAATCATATAAATCTATTATAGCTTTATAAAAAAAACTTAAATTATAAGATAAAAAATATATTTTATACTTAATTTTATTTTATATTATGTTAAAATATTGTGTTAATTATAAATTAATTTAATTTTTTATATTTTAACTTTAATTAATTTATAAATTATAAAAAATAATATTAATGAGTAATTATAATGAATGATAAAGTAAAGGTTAGTATAAAAAATTTCGGTTTTTATTATGGAGACTCCAAAGTACTTACTGATATAAGTTTTGATATATATCAAAATACAGTTACTTCTATTATTGGCCCATCTGGTTGCGGAAAGTCAACATTACTTAGAACTTTTAATAGGATGAATGAACTTTTAGGTCATGTTAGAGTAGAAGGGGACGTAATAATTGATGGAACTGATATATATAAATCAAATATTGATATTGTAGAATTAAGAAAAAAAGTAGGAATGGTTTTTCAAAGACCTAATCCCTTCCCTAAATCTATTTATGATAATGTAGCTTACGGTCCAAGACTTCATAAGAAATATTCTAAATCAGAGCTTGATTTTATTGTAGAAGATAGTTTAAAAAAAGCTGCGTTATGGGATGAAGTTCAAAACAAACTTCATAAAAGTGCTCTTGATTTATCTGGAGGACAACAACAAAGACTTTGTATAGCTAGAGTTCTTGCTGTTCAATCTGAAATATTATTAATGGATGAACCAGCTTCTGCACTTGACCCAATATCCACTCAAAAAATAGAAGATTTAATAACAGAATTAAAAAATAATTATACAATAATTATTGTTACTCATAATATGCAACAAGCTGCAAGAATTTCTCAAAAAACTGCTTTTTTATTGATGGAAAAACAAGGAGAGCCTGCAAAGCTAATTGAATACGATGATACAAATAAAATTTTTACTTTACCTTCAGATAAAAGAACTGAAGATTATATTACAGGAAGGTTTGGCTAAAATTTTGTTAAATTTTAAATAATATTATTATTTTTTTGTTAATTTTTAATTTTATATTATTTAAATTTTTTAATAAAATATATTAATTAGTATTTTTGACATATAGTTTTTAATGCAATATAATACCTTCACATAATCTTAGCTTTTGTTTTAAAATTTTTGTTTATAATATTATATAATTGATTTTTAAATCAGGAGTAAATCTTAATGAAGGAATATCGAATAACTAAAGAAGGTTATGAGAAGTTATTAAAAGACCTTGATTATTTAGTAAAAGTAAAAAGAAAAGAAATAGCCGAAAGGCTAAAAGAAGCAAAAAATGCAGGTGGAGATTTATCTGAAAATTTAGAATATGAATATGTGAAAAATGAACAAGCATTCGTTGAAGGTAGAATTGAACAGATAAATGAAATTCTTCAAAATTATGTTATAGTTGATAAAAAAATAAGTAAAGATGTAGTTGATATTGGTTCAATTGTAGTTGTAAGAGATCTAGATTTAAATAAAAATATGAAATTTGAGATTGTTAGTTCTGTTGAATCAGAACCTTCTCAAATGAAAATTTCTGATGAATCACCTCTTGGAAGTGCCCTTCTTGGGAAAAAGATAAAAGATGAAGTTACTGTAAAAACACCAGGAAAAGTTTTTAGGTTAAAAATTATCGATATCATTTAATTTGATACATCCTAAATAAAAAATAATTTATCTTTGAATTTATAATTTATATATAATTATATTTTATTTTATATCTTTAAATATTTTATTTTTTATATTAATAAATTTTTAATTTTTAATTTTTAGTAAAAAGGCAAATATGAAACAACCATGGATAATGATAATAATTTAGAAAAAGATAAAAATTTAATAAATAACATTGATGACTCAGAATCAGAAATTGAAAAAACTAAATTAGTTACTGATAATATAGAAAACTCAGAAGCAGAGTATTTACTTGAGCTTGAAGTTCCTATGGCTGAGTCTTTAAAAATGAAGCTTGAAAAAATTAAAGAAAAAAGAAAAAAAGGCGAAAGCTTTTATAAATCAAAATTTGAAACTAATTCTAATTCTAAAATTTTACATGAAACATATGATAATTTAGCTGCTGGCGAAAAAGGTGACGATAAAATTTATAGCTTAGCTGGAAGAATTATGGCTATTAGAAGGCATGGGAAAGCCACTTTTGCTGTATTGAAAGATTTTTTAGGGCAAATTCAACTTTATTTAAATATAAAAAACTTAGGTGAAGATAAATATAATGAATTTTTAGACTTAGATATTGGTGATATTATAGGGGCTCAGGGAACTATTTTTAAAACTCACACTGGAGAGCTTTCTATAAATATTTCAGATTTTACCCTTTTAAGTAAATCAATAAGGATATTACCTGAAAAATGGCATGGTTTAAAAGATAAAGAGTTAAGATACAGACAAAGATATTTAGATTTTATTGTAAATTCCGATGTTAAAGAAACTTTTATTACAAGAATAAAAATGATTGAAGCTTTTAGAAAGTTTCTAACATCAAAAGGGTTTTTAGAAGTTGAAACTCCAATGCTACATCCTATACCAGGTGGAGCAACTGCAAAGCCATTTATAACACACCATAATGCTCTTGATATGGAATTGTATTTAAGAATTGCGCCTGAATTATATTTAAAAAGATTAGTTATTGGAGGGTTTGAAAAGGTTTTTGAAATAAATAGGAATTTTCGAAACGAAGGAATTTCTTATAAACATAACCCAGAATTTACTATGCTTGAATTTTACCAAGCCTTTGTTGACTATAATGATTTAATAATTTTTACAGAGGAACTTTTAAAATTTGTAGCTTTAGAATCAACAGGGAAATTAAAATTTGAATATAGAGGCAACGAAATTGATTTTGAAGGTTCATGGGATAAAATTACAATGATTGAATCCATAAAAAAATATTCAGGCATTGATGTTAATTTTGACATGGATTTAGATGAACTTAGAAAAGTTGCAATACAAAATGATATAAAAGTAGATGATAGTTATGGGAAAGGTAAAATAATTAATGAATTTTTTGAAGCTTTTGTACAGCCAAACTTAATAAATCCAACTTTTGTAAAAGATTATCCAGTTGAAATCTCTCCTTTAGCTAGGAGAAATCCTTTAAATAATAACCTTACTGAAAGATTTGAATTATTTATTGGTGGGGAAGAAATTGCAAATGCTTTTTCAGAATTAATAGATCCAAGAGACCAATTTGAAAGATTTAAATATCAAGTAAAAAGTAAAGATGAAGAAGAAAGAATTTCTGGAAAAATTGATGTAGATTTTTTAAGAGCTATGGAATATGGAATGCCACCAACTGGCGGCGAAGGAATTGGAATAGATAGGTTAGCAATGATACTAACAAATTCTTCTTCAATAAGAGATGTAATATTATTTCCATTAATGAAACAAGAAAAAGATATTTAAAGCTTAAATAAAAAATAATTTTATTTTTATTTAAAAAAAATCTTATTTAATTTATTACTTAATTATAATTTATAACTTTGTTATATGTTGTATAATTATATTGTATTTTAAATTTTTAAATATTTTAAAATCTCTAATTTCTGCATAAGTTAATTTTTATAGCTAAAAATGTTATAATCATGTTGATTTATAGTGTATAATAAATTACTTAAATTTAATTTAATATTTAATAATAAATTTTTAATTGAACGGAGTATTAATGATTTGCGATAATTGTCGGAAAAATGAAGCAACTATTCATTTAATACAATTAAATAATAATGGAGAAGTAAAAAAGTTTGATTTATGCAAGGAATGTGCTAAAGAATTAGCATTTTTATCTGATGAGAATATTAATAGCAATGAATTTGCTCAGTCAACAAATATTCTTGCAATAGATTTAGGATTTTTTAATGATAGTGAATCTCCAGATTTATTTAATAGTATAAATTCGGCTGCTAAGGAGAATAAAAGATGCCAGTATTGTAATATATCACTTAGTGCTATAAAAAAGATGGGTAGAGTAGGTTGCCCAAGATGTTATGATGAATTTAAAGAGGAATTAAATCCTTTAATAAAATTAATACAAACTGGTATAGAGCACAAAGGTAAAATTCCGATTAATAGTAATAAACGTCTTAAAATTGAGAAGAAAATTAAAGATTTAAAGTTTATGCTAGAGGAACAAATTATAATAGAAAATTTTGAAGAAGCAGCAAAATTAAGAGATAAAATTTCGTCTTTGCAAAAAAAACTTTATTATTCTGTAAAAAAAATAAAAAAATAAATGGAAGAAAATATTTTAATTAATCAAAATATAAAAAATATAAAATTTAAATATAGTAATGATAAGCAGCAAATAATTTTAAATAGCAGTGTAAGCTTATTTAGAAATATTGCTGGTTATAAATTTAATTCAGTTATAGATAAAAACGAAAAAGACTCTATATTACATTTAGTTGCTGATGTAAAGTCTAAAATAAGCTTGCTTAAAAATTATAATTTTTATAATTTAAGAGATATACCAAGACTTCAAAGGCAACTGTTAATAGACCAAAAGATTATATCAGGTTCAACAATACAAAAAATTAGCGGAAAAGCTGTTATATTAAATTCAAATATAATTGATAAAAATAAGCTTACAGCAATAACGGTTAATGAGGATGAGCATTTAAAAATAGAATGTATTATGCCGGGAATAAATATTTTTAGTTGTTATAAAGAGGTTTTAAAAATAGAAAAAAATCTTGAGAAAAAATTAAGTTTTTCATTTAATAAGAATTTAGGTTATTTAACTTCTAACCCATCTTTACTTGGTACTGGACTTAAAGCAACAATTGTTGCACATGTTCCTGCTATGGTTATTAGCACAAGAATTGTTGACTTTATAAAAAATTTAAACCAAACTGGTTATGGGGTTAGTAGTTTTTTTGGAGAAGGAAATGAAATTATTGGAAACTTATTTCAAATTTCAAATTTGATAACTTTAGGGAAAAATGAAGAAAGTATTATTGAAGAATTAACAGCAATAAGTAAAAATATAATTGAGGAAGAAGAAAAAGCAAAGGAAGAGTTACAATCTACACAAAATTTCTCTATAGAAGATAGTGTTTATAGATCATTTGGAATGATAAAATATGCAAAAATAATTTCATTTGAAGAAGCGCTTGAACTTTTATCAATATTAAAATTTGGAGTTGACAGTGGCATAATAGATGAAATAAAAAATTTCGATTTTTATGAAATTATTAATTTAATTAGTGATTCTAATATAGAAATTAATTATATAAAAAATAAAAAAGCAACGCTTGACGAAATTGATTTTATAAGAGCTTGCGTTATTAGAGAAAAATTGTTAAAAGAATAATAAAAAATTTTTTTAAATTTGAAATTTTATATTAGTTTTTTAGTAATAATTTTATTTATTTTAAGATATTATAATAAGAATTGTGGTGAACATTAATGTTTGAAAGATTTACAGAAAAAGCTCGAAAAGTAGTTGTACGGGCTCAAGATGAAGCAAGGTTTTTAAAACAAAATTATATAGGAACTGAGCACCTTTTATTAGGCATCCTTGATGAGCAAGATGGTATTGCAGCAAGGGTATTTTTAGAAATGGGCATTTCTTTAGAAGAAGTAAGGGCATCAGTTAAAAGTGTGATAACAGAAGGTTCTTCAGAATCCTATGAACATATACCTTTTACTCCAAGGGCAAAAAAGGTTTTGGAGTTATCTTTAAGAGAAGCATTACAAATGGGCCATAATTATATTGGCACAGAGCATATTTTACTTGGTCTTTTAAGAGAAGGCGAGGGTGTTGCTGCTAGAGTATTAAATAGCTTAGGCATTACTCTTGAAAATGCTAAAGAAGTAATAAAAGAAATACTTAAGAAATATCCTACTTATCCAACTATAGATACAACTTTTTCTTCTAAATCTTCTACTAAAAAACCGCTTAAAATATTAAGCCAATATGGTAGAGATTTAACTGCATTAGCTCAAGAAGGGAAGCTTGACCCTGTTGTAGGAAGAAAAAAAGAAATAGAAAGACTTATGCAAATATTATCAAGAAGAACAAAAAATAATCCAATATTAATTGGTGAATCAGGTGTTGGTAAAACTGCTATTGTTGAAGGATTTGTTCAGCATATTGTTTCTAAAGAGGTCCCTTCTAATCTACAAAATAAGAGAATATTTACGTTAGATTTAGGATCATTAGTAGCTGGTTCAAGATATAGAGGAGATTTTGAAGAAAGGTTAAAGAAAGTTCTTGCTGAAATAAAAGAAGATGGCGATATTATTATTTTTATTGATGAGGTTCATAATTTAGTTGGTGCTGGAGCTGCTGAAGGTGCAATAGATGCAGCAAGTATTTTAAAACCAATGTTAGCAAGAGGTGAAATTCAAACAATTGGAGCAACTACAATAACAGAATATAGAAAATACATAGAAAAAGATAAAGCACTTGAAAGAAGATTTCAGCCTATTTATGTTGATGAACCTTCTATTTATGAAACTATTGAAATTTTAAAAGGTCTTCGAGATAGGTATGAAGAATTTCATGGTATAACTATAACTGATGGAGCATTAACTGCTGCTGCTAAACTTTCACAAAGATATGTATCTGATAGATTTTTACCAGATAAAGCTATAGATTTAATTGATGAAGCAGCATCTAGAGTAAGAATTAGATCAATTATGACTCCTCCTAATTTAAAAGAGATTGAAGAAAATATAGAAAAGGTATTAAAAGAAAAGGAAGAAGCTATTTCAAATCAAGATTATGAAAAAGCTGCAGAGTTAAGGGACCAGGAAAAAAAGTTACTTAAAGAAAAACTTGAAATTACTGAAACATGGAAGAGACTAGAAAAAACAGGTAAAGAAAAAGTTGATGAAAATGAAATAGCCGAAGTTTTATCAAGTTGGACTGGTGTTCCTGTATATAAATTAACTGAAGGTGAGACTGAGAAACTTTTAAATATGGAAGCAAGCCTTCATAAAAGAGTTATAGGTCAAGATGAGGCAATTAATATAGTTTCAAAAGCTATTAGAAGATCTCGCTCAGGGTTAAAAGATCCAAAAAGACCTATTGGTTCTTTTATGTTTTTAGGACCTTCTGGCGTTGGTAAAACTGAGTTAGCTAAGACTATAAGTGAATTTTTATTTGGGAAAGAAGAAGCTTTAATTCAAATAGATATGTCTGAGTATATGGAAAAACATTCAGTATCAAAATTGGTTGGTTCTCCTCCAGGTTATATAGGTTATGATGAAGGAGGACAATTAACAGAAATGATAAGACGAAAACCATATAGTGTAATTCTTCTTGATGAAATAGAAAAAGCTCATCCTGATGTATTTAATATTTTACTTCAGATTTTTGAAGATGGACATTTAACTGATTCACAAGGTAGAAGAGTTGATTTTAAAAATACAGTTATAATTATGACTTCTAATTTAGGGGCAAAAGAAATTCAAAAAAATAATCCTCTTGGTTTTCAGGTAATGGATAATGAAGATTTATCTTATAATGAAATTAAAAAGAAAGTTATGAACCAACTAAAAGAAACATTTAGGCCAGAATTTATTAATAGAATTGATGAAATAGTAGTATTTCATAAACTTACTGAAAACCAAGTTTTTCAAATAATAGATTTAATGATTGCAAGAATTGAAAATCAGCTTGAAAATCAAGGCATTAGCATAGAATTAACTGATTCAGCTAAGCAATTGCTTCTTAAAAAAGGATATGACTCAGTAATGGGTGCTAGGCCATTAAGAAGGGCTATTCAAAATTTAATAGAAGATCCCATATCTGAAAAAATCATTAGTGGAGAGATTACTGCAGGGCATAAAGTTATAGTTAGTGCAATAGATGATGAAATGTTATTTGAAATAAAAGAATATGATAAAACAATTTTAAAAGTATAAAATTTTAAAAGTATAAATATATTTTAAAGTTATTAATTGATAATATTACTTTTGTGCTAATTTTGTTTTTTATTTAAAAATTTTAAAAAAATAAAAATAATTGTAAAAAATATAAGATGAATTCTAAGGAAGAGGAATTACTTTTAAAATGTCTTAAAAGAGTTGCCCCAGGTACTGATTTAAGATTAGGTATCGAATATATTCTTCAAGCAAAAACAGGCGGTTTATTAGTATTGGGAGATTCAGAGGAAGTATTAAAAATAACAAATGGCGGATTTTATATAGGGTGCAATTTTACTCCTGCTAAATTATATGAGTTAGGTAAAATGGATGGTGCAATTATATTAAGTTCTGATACAAAAAGAATTTTGTATGCTAATACTCATCTTTTTCCTAATCCTGAAATACCAACTTCTGAAACGGGGACAAGGCATATCACTGCTGAAAGAACTGCAAAACAAACTAAAGAATTAGTAATTTCTATTTCACAAAAAAGAGATGCAGTTACCTTATATATTGATAATATAAAATATATTCTTGAAGAACCAAGGATTATTTTATCTAAAGCTAGCCAAGCAATACAAACAATGGAAAAATTTAAAAATGGGTTAAATCACTTAATTTTAAATTTAACAGTTAAAGAATTAGAAGGTATTGTTACTCTTTTTGATGTTGCAAGTATTTTTCAAAGAGCAATAATTGTTCATAAAACTGCTAAAGAAGTAAAAAAATATATCACTGAGCTTGGCTCTGATGGAAGACTTCTTAGGATGCAAACAGAAGAGCTACTTGATAATATTGAGGAAGATTATATAAAAATTATAAAGGATTATATTGCAGATGAAGTTAAAATAGATCCAGTTAAACTTAAAGATAAGATATTAAATATTGAATCAGATGAAATTGTTGAACTAGAAACAATTTCAAAGCTTTTAGGCTATGGGGCAAGTGAAAATTTGATTGAACTTACAGTTCAACCAAGGGGTTATAGAGTTATTTCTGAAGTTATGAGGCTTCAGCCAAATGTTATAAATAACATAATTAATAAATTTGGCAATCTTAAAAACATTTTGGAAGCTAATGTTGATGAGCTTGCAACCGTACAAGGCATTGGCAAAGTTAAAGCTAAATATTTTTTAGAAAGACTTAAAAAATATTCTGAATATTATTTTTATAATGATATCTATAATGGAAAAGGGGGATTAGATTCTAAAATAATTTTTTAGTTAATATCTGATCCAAAATAATGGCGGTTTTAATGATATTTATAATTTTTAAATTTATTAAAATATAAATAATAGCCTAACAATATAAGTATTGTTAGGCTTAATTTTGTAAGTAAATTTAGTTTATTTAGTTTAAAATAAAAATTTTATAATATTTAAGAATTTTAATAATTAAGAGAAAGCAATATGAATTTAGGGATAATAACTGCTGCAGGTAAAGGAACTCGTTTAAAATCAAATATTAATAAGCAATTTATAAATTTATGCGGGAAGCCTATATTAGCACATACCATAGGAATTTTTCAAAGAGCTTCTTTAATTGATGAAATATTTGTTCTTGTTCCTCAAGAATTTGTTGAATATACAAAGAAAAACATAGTTGATAAATATAATTTTAGCAAAGTAACTAAAATTATAATTGGTGGTGATACTAGGCAAGAAACTGTTAAGAATGCTTTAAAATTTATTCCAGATAATTGTAAGATAGTTTCAATACATGATGGAGTTAGGCCTTTAGTTTATTCTTCTGATGTTAATAATTTAATTGAATTGCTAACAAAAGCAAATAAAGAAGATCCTGAGGTTCAAGGATTTATACTTGCTGCTGCAGCATATGAAACAATTAAAAAAGTAGATGAAGAAAAAGGATTTTTAAAAACAATTCCAAGAGAGTTAGTTTATCACGCTCAAACTCCTCAAACATTTTTTAAAGATGCATTAATTAAGGCTTATGAATTAGCAGAAAAAGATAATTTCATTGGAACTGATGATTCAATGTTAGTTGAAAGAGCAGGTTATAAGGTTAAGTTTTTAAAGAGTACTCACGAAAATATAAAAATTACAACAGCTACTGATTTATTTTTAGCAGAGCTTATAATCTCAAAGAATGGAATTCATTAAAATTTAAAATGCTAATTTAAATTTATTGATAAATCAAGAAAATAATAAAAAAATAAAAATATAATTTTAATAGTTT
>Ga0272448_1003472_pt1 | contig 18753 bp, 16 predicted proteins | sample YNPCB0191_FD_202220 | JGI IMG/M metagenome (GOLD analysis project Ga0272448, IMG submission 202220) | Hot spring sediment microbial communities from Yellowstone National Park, WY, United States - YNP-CB-019-1 | ecosystem: Environmental > Aquatic > Thermal springs > Hot (42-90C) > Sediment... | reverse complement strand
CTTTTATTCCAATCATTTGACCTTCTCTTAATCCTTCTTCTTTTATCATTTCGTATATAGGTGATTGAATCATGATGTCTTTCCTCCTCTCAAGTAATCTTGCTGCCAAATATTTATTTTTTAATCCTGTAAATATGACTATTGCACTCAAAAGATCAGCTTTTTCTTCTATATTTATTTGAGTATTTTCATAAACTCTCTTTTCTATTTCATCTATTAATTCAAGTCCCCCATTCATTAATGGTATGAATGGAAAAAGGCTTATCTCATCAAGAAAGTTTTCTGCATCTTTCTCCCAAAATCTAACTACCTCATACTTGAAAGATAGTCTTTTGTCTTCATATAGTCCTGTAGCTTGTAAAGATGGCGTCAATAATAATACAACAGGTATAACTTCTAAATTATGTCTCAACATTGACCGAACAGTGTAATCAATCAATCTTAAAATAAAGCTCCGCTCAAAAAGAGTTTGTATCTCAATTAGAACGATAAACTCTTGTCCATCTTTGAGGCTAACATATAAAGGATAGTCACTTCTTCTAATATTAACAGTTTCTTCTGGCAATTCTAAAATATTAAGTATATCAGAAGTCTTTATCCCTAAAAATCTATGTAAAATTGACTCTTTTGATTTATCAATTATCCTTTTTGTTGCTACATCATATATCATTTAGATTTGATATTCCCCCAAGTATCTGTTATTTTTCCTTTCGCTTGAACAGCCATAGGTGATACATTATCGCCTTCCAGAGAAAAATATTCAGCTACCATCGTGACCTTCGTTCCGCCCCAATTATTAATGAATCCCATACCGACAAGCTCGGGTGCTTTCATCTCATGCTTCCATGAATCCCCAACTTTGGTCCATTGATCATCTGGTTTTTCCTTATAATAGCCAGTATAAGTTGTATCGGATTTTTCAAGTTTGAGATATATAGGCCAACCTTTTACATCAAAATGACCTTTATCGTTCCATGTGCTATCTATCATACTGCCGATCAATGTCTTTTTCTCGCCTTTGCTTCCACCTATGGTTAAGACAGCCCAGTTTTGAGCTAGAACCGCATCGTTGCCATCTTGTCCGATTATGAAAAGCCCAAGCCAATAATCCGCTGCTGGAGCTGGTGGAATTGTGTCAACAAGCATACTTATACTAAAATTGCCTTTTGGTGCTTTTCTAAGTATAAGTGGGCGACCATCTACTATCAAATGTCCAAAGTTAGCTGTTTGCTCATACATCAAGAGTCTGCCTTTCTCTATCTTTATAGTTGTCAGCTTCGCAGGACGATCTGTAATTTTAATCCAATCTTTATTCAAATCTGCTTTATCAAACTCATCACGCCATTCACCAGCGTAAACATACAAGACCCCAAAAGAAAAGATAAGAAACACAAAAACCATTTTAATCATTGTTTTCATAATTACTTACCCCCTATTGGATTGAAAAAGTGGTTATTTTTGAGTAAAGAGACGAAAAAGTGGCATTGACATTTTATAAAACTTCATCGGCAAAGTCAAGTTTTCTTGACAAATAACATCGCCTCCCTAAATTGACCGAGTGCAAGACCATCATAAATTAATTCAAAAGGAATAACATATAACATAGGTTGAATGTCTTTTGGAATAAGAATAGAGAAAGCTATATGACCTTCACTCTTTGCTGGGATACTTGCCGATTTTGGCTTAACATCAATGCCCCAAGATTTCGGCAAAACAGGACGACAAATTGCCTTTTTTTCTGATTCTGAATGATTTGTAATATCAACTCTAATCTCAACAGTATTTCCCGAGATCACGTCTTGTTCGTAAGGATAGCATTTTACCCAAAACTCGTCCATACCATAATTCGCTGAGTCCCAAGGGAATAATTCCCCGTATATTTTTTCTCTCTCTGCAAGATTTGCTCGCATCATTTTTATCTCATCATCGGTGAAATCAAAGGCTAAATCAACGTGGCAGTTAAATATATGTGTTGGCTTGATTTCTTCCATTAATTCAAGACAGCGATCAAATCCAACGCCTTTGCCTAACCAGTTACGATTTCCAGAGCAATAATCATCTATACCAGACATCGTAAACGAATCACCAGCAAAGAACATTTTAACATTTTGATCCTCAACTAATAATCCGCCATGATAATAAGTCTGACCTGGGAAATGATAAGCGGTCATCTTAAATTCATTCCATATCCAAGATTGCCCATCTTTCATTGGATTACTGACTTTCACTGCTGATGGTGAAATACAAGGCAAACGATAGCCTCTCGGATTTTCTAATATATCTGCCATCTTTTCGGAGACATATATCGGACAACCAAATGTCGCCAAAAATTCTGGAACTGCGTCAACGTGGTCATCGTGATAGTGCGTAATCCAAAGACCCGAAACGTCCTTTATTTCCCCTTTATTTTGCATTTCCTTAATTTGCTTTATAACCGCGTTGTTTCCGCAGTCAATAACAAATACATCTTTGTTTTGAGATATAATAAACCATGATGTCCCATAATGCAGAAGGCATGAGGGAATAGGTTTGCCTTGCCTGATCGGCATGTGTCCTGATCTTCCCTCGTATTCAGAGAACATTTCAGGGAAATAATGTCTCAAAGCAGATATAGCAACATACCTGTCATAGCAAATATCAAGACGATCTATCAATGTTTCAACCGCATTTTCAGGATCAGTCATAACCTCACCGTGAGATGGTATCAGAATATCTGGTGATTGACTCAATAGCTTCAAAAGGCTTTGTTTGAGTTGTTTTCTACTACCGAGAAATCCATGATAATCTGAGACCATAGCCTCAGCTTTTTGTAAGCTATAAAGCTCCCAGATTTTGCCTTCACCATATATCAAATCCCCGCTAAATATAACTCTTTGACCATCTACATCTATAATATAAGATATGCTTCCGTCAGTATGACCTGGGGTATCTATGACCGATATAGTCGCATCTCCAAATCTTAATGAATCACCTTCTTTATATCTGTCTGTTATTAAAACGGATTCCGTCAACATAAGGTTGTGAGGATGGAAGTTATATATATGCCAACGATTAGCGGGATTATTCCAGTAATCTTCAACTTCTGAAAACCATTTGTATTCTTGCTCTGGAATTCCTGCTCTTTCACTGTCAGTCGCCTTGAAACCAAAAGCTTGATCTCGATGGTGATGTGTGAATATAACAGAATATATGCTATTTACTCCGAGTTCACTTATATTGTCCTTAACAGTTCCATCTCCAAAATCTATTAGTAAAGCCTTATCATCATTAATCAGAATCCCAACATTGACAACTCCATGATGAACATATAGATGCTTGCTGATGCGGGTTAACTTGCTCGGCATAATATCCTCCATCTTGCTTTATAATATATCAACTCATATCAACGCTTATTCTTGCCCTTTGGATGAAATAAAGCAATTGTCCTGCTTGTGGTCCTGAGTATGGACCATATTGAAAATTGCTTACTTCTATCCATTCATCAGTAATTTCACAAATCTTATCCCATTTACAGAATTTCCCCTCTGGCACTTTTCCTAAACGCAAATCTGCTGACCATTTTTCGCCTTCTTCTTTTGATCCTGTCTTACCTTCTGCATGATTATGTTCCCATTTTTCTGATACAGGGTCAAGCCTTGTAATAATCATCTCTGCCATAAAATTTCCTCCAAAAATATTAGAAGTATGTTTTGTTTTAACAAATACCTTTAATGTCTATATTTCTTTGCAAGGTTGAAAAAATTCTGGAGAATCTTAAAGCCATGCGGATAGTTGTTACTTGATTGTTCTGGATGAAACTGCGTTCCATATATCAGTTTGTCTTTATGAACAAAAGCCTGAACTTTGCAGTTATCAGAGCTTGCAAGAAGTATGAGTTCATCGGATAGTTCCTTAACTTCCCAGCAATGATATTCTTGGACTCTTATAATATCAGGCAACCCATCAAATATAGGATCGCGTTTGACTATATGGACAGGATAGACGCCCCATTCCTTGTATAGATCAGGATTATATCCCGGATTGTGGTCTGGATCATCGTCTCTTAACTTCCGTATAGGACCAATTTTACTGCCAAATTTCGTTGATATGATCTGATGCCCTCCACAAAATCCGATCTGTGGGACATCTTTTTGCGTTATAAGCAGATGATACTCTTCATCTTGGAGGACATCATAATCATCATACATCGCGCTTCCGCCACTGTGACATATAACCCATGGTTGATGTTCAGAGAATAGCTTTTCGTTTACCTGTTTATAATGCAGTATTAGGCAACAATCGCCAGCCATCTGCTCAAAAAGAAGTTTATGATAATAAAAACCAGAAGACCTTTTATAGTTTTCTTCGCTATCCGTAACAACATACCAGATCATTAGAATCTCCTTGTTTCAATTCCGTTTGATGTTTTCAAAATATAAAATCTTTGTAGATAAATTATCTCATAATTTATCAAAAATGAATTATGAGAGCAGATTTTTTGCTCAATTATATGGATTATCAATCAGATTTGGCAGAATTGCTTTAGGAAATGCCCGAACTAATGCCCCAATATCCTTAAAATATGCAGATGTTGAGATATTAAAAGCTAAAATTATGATCAAACATGTAAAGCACTTAAACATTTTCTCTCAATTATCGGCTTAAATCCCAAGGCTCCTGATAATTCTGATATGCTATCTGAAACCATTATTTATCAAGGTTTGAATTAAATGCTTATATGAAAATGTCCATTAGGTAAAGCAATGTGTCACCTATGGAAAAGTTTGTCAACAATAAATTTGTTACCAGTAGATCGGAGAAAGAAAATACTAATCCTTTTAGAAGGCAAAATCCATTGGGTCTCTAAGGATCAGTCGTCAGTCATTCCTGCGGAAGCAGGAATCCAGTTTAAAATCTGTATATCAAACAAAAAATTCACAATACCTTATTAAAATTTGCTTAGCTAATAGTGTTACCCATGTCTATAAACTATACACAAAAAGAATATTAAAATTTACTTCATATTATATTTTTTGAGTTTGTATCTCAAATTTCTTTCGCTTATACCAAGATATTTTGCCGCTTTTGTTTGATTGCCGTCACTTTGTCTAAGAGCATCAGAAATAAGTTTACGTTCTAATTCCTCTACCGCATTGTCAAGAGATATTCTCCCTTTTTCAATATTCAGATCACCTTCACTTTTGATAGACTTCATATAAATTGGTAGGTCACCAGTCGTCAGAATTTTATTCCGTGATAGAACAACTGACCTTTGTATGATATTTTCAAGTTCCCTCACATTCCCTGGATAATCATATTTTAGCAAAATATCCATTGCCTCTTTTGATATGCCCTCAATTTCCTTATTATTTTCAGAGCTGAACTTTTTGATAAAATGATTTACAAGTGGCAGAATATCAGTCCTTCTCTCCCTCAGTGGTGGTATTTTAATTGATATGACATTAAGACGATAATACAAATCCAGCCTGAAAATGCCATCATTGACCATTTTATCTAAATCTCTATTAGTTGCGGATATAACCCTCACATCAACCTCTATTGTTTGATTTCCGCCCACCCTTTCAAACTTGCGTTCTTGAATGACACGGAGTAATTTAACTTGCGTAGCTAATGGAATATCCCCGACCTCGTCAAGAAATATTGTTCCGCCATTGGCTTGTTCAAATCGCCCTTTTCTTTGCCTATCCGCGCCAGTAAAAGCCCCCTTTTCATGTCCAAAAAGCTCACTTTCAAGCAAATTTTCGTTCAATGCAGCACAGTTTACAACAACAAAAGGCTGATCTCTTCTTGGACTAGCGTAATGGATCGCTTTGGCTATAAGCTCTTTACCTGTTCCACTTTCCCCAAATATTAAGATAGACGCCTTACTATTTGCCGATCTGCCTGCGATATTGAGAATCTCTTCCATCTCTGGACTTTGATATATTATCCCCTCAAAACGATATTTATCATAAAGTTTTTCTCGTAACTCCTTATTTTCTGAAATAAGCCTTTTCCTTTCAAGTGCTTTATTTATTGTTATCTCTAAATCGTCAAGCATTATAGGTTTAGTGATAAAATCAAAAGCGTTTTCCTTCATAGCTTGCACTGCTGTTTCAATATCTCCAAATGCAGTTATGATTATCACTGTGATCTCGGAATTGATATTCTTAATCTCTCTGAGGACAGCCATACCATCTTTTACGGGCATTTTATAATCTGTTATAACAAGGTCTATGACTTGCTCACTCGCTATCCTTATGCCATCAACGCTTGATGTGGTAGCGATAACATCAAAGCCCAAATTTTCAAGAAATCCCTTTAACGATCTGAGTTGAGGCTCATCATCTTCTATGATTAATATTGTGCCATTATTCATTTTATCTCCTCTTGATGTTCAATCGGAAGGTAAATTCTAAAAGTAGTGCCAATGTTCAATTTACTATCCACTTTTATCCATCCTTTATGCTCCGAGATTATCCTTTGGACTATGCTCAATCCTAAACCTGTTCCTGTATCTTTGGTTGTAAAATACAAGTCAAATATCCTAGGCAAAACATCATGAGGAATGCCTTTTCCTGTGTCATTTATCTCTATCTGCACTGCATTATCTTCTCTCCACGCTTTAATTGACAATGTCCCACCATCTGGCATAGCTTCAACAGCGTTAAGTAAAAGGTTTAACAATGCTTGCTTTATTTGCTCATAATCTAAATTCATTATGCCTATTTCAGAATATTGTTTATTTATGTTAATTTTATACTTTTCTGCATGTGATGTGATCAATAGTATAACATCATCTAACAATTTGTCAACATTTACAGGTTGCAAATTTAATTTCGGAGGTCTCGCAAATTTGAGAAAATCCTCAATAATTTTGTTTATCCTCATTGATTCATTTTTTATCATTTGAGTAAGCTCACGATATACATCAGTCTTTTCTGTTGTAGTGAACTCCCTGTCAAGCCTTTGTGCTGTCATGCTTATAGCGTTTAGTGGATTTCTAACCTCATGGGCAACTGCTGAGGCAAGCTTCCCCATAGCGATCATCTGCTCTGTCCGTCTAATATTTTCTTCAATAGCTTTTGATTCGGTAATATCCCTAAAAACAGCGATGACAGAAGTATCATTACGATTGGAAATTCTTGACAGATTTAATGATAGTAGTTTCTCTTCTGACCCATCAGAATTAAATTTAATCTCGTAAATATTTGCATTCCAATTAGGATCATAAACACTATTAACTATTTTCTCTATTTCTGAACCGAGATAGGATATAGGTTTGCCTACAAGATCATCTGCTTGTCTTCCAAAAATTTTCTCAGAAGCCTTATTAAAGATTGAGATATTTCTTTTACCATCAATAACAATTATCCCATCAGCAATATTTTCTAATACTGTCTCTGTATAAATTTGAATGCGTTCATAGGCACTATTTAATACTGAGTAACTTTGACTTATTAAAAGAAAACTTAAAACAATTATACCAAAGACAACAGACGCAATAGACAGCAATATTAACCTTTGCAAACTTCTGGCTTTGATAGAGTTAGCCTCTTTCATTGATAGACCAACTCGGAAAAGACCATAGGAATTATAATCAATTAAAAATGGACTTACAACTTCAAAGACATCTCTATCTTCATAATTATAAATACGACTGTCTGATACCTTATTTTGAAGTGCGTTTTCTAAAAAACTATCGCCTGATATTTTTCTCATTTGAGTTATATTTTGAGACGCAGTAATTATTCCCTTTTCGTCCTGCAAGACGATATATTCTATGCCTTCATTTTCGCCGATGGCTTGGACTAATGTCCCGATGCCGATTGATCGCCTAAGTTCTTTAATTTCATTGACATCAGCTATGACTGCGATGATCCCGCCTTTTCTACGATGAACAGCGGACAGAAAAGTGTTTCCTTCGTCATCGTATAAGTCAATTACAGCTTCTTTTTCAGCACCGCTTAATAGAAGTTTAAAATCACTATCAGATTTTATATTATCTATAACATCTTGACCTGTGTCTTTATCAAAAATGACAAGACCATCTTTGTTTAATATAAATGCCTGCTTAATATTGTTTTTATCAATAATTTCATCTAACGTTTTTTTATTTAGATGTCCGTAATAATCCAGCATCTCTAATAAATGTGCATTGTTTAACGCCTTAACGTTTAAAAGCGATATTGCATTATCAAAGCATAATAAAGCCCTATTACTCATAACACTTATAGCCTCAGAAATGGACATAGCTTCCTCATGCAAAACCCTCATCAAGTCCTTATTGCTAGAAGAAAGTTCATATAGCCCCGTCCCAACCATAACAATAATAAAGACAATAGCTATTGCAAATACATATCTTGCCTGAATAATGCCTTTTTTTATAATATTTAAATCAAGTGGCATAATCTCTACCTCCGAAATTTCGGCTTATAAATAGCTTAATAGTATAATAGATTTATGCGACAATTTTGTCAACATTAAACGACTTAATTGTCGGATAAACCGACAAAAACGTCGGAAATAGGATAAAAGCAATAAAATAAAGGACTTGTATATTTTTATTTAAAAATAATTACGACGAAATTGTCGCATATCCATTACGATAAAAAATAGCTAAATTTGCATAGAAGCCCATCATTAAACGATTACAAGCATATTAAAAACATTTGGCATAGTATTTGCCATTAATAGAAGTGACTTTGAAGTAAAAACAATTTAGGTTAAAATAATTTTTATAACTGAAAGGAGAAACAAAAATGAAGGTTAAAACAGCTTTAACGATGGTTTTAGCAACTCTATTTATTATGGGTTTGGCAGTGGGATTTTCCTCAGCAGACGTAAAAGGCTATGGAAAATCAAGATCGTTTGTAGATGCAAATGGTGATGGTATTAATGACAATGCCCCAGATTCAGATGGAGATGGAATCCCTAATGGCAAAGATGCTGATTATACTGGGACAAAGGCAAAAAATGGAAACAATGCCAAAGGATTTGTTGATGCTAATGGCGATGGTATCAACGACAACGCAGTTGATAGCGATAATGACGGCATTCCAAATGGGCAAGACCCAGATTATGTTAAACCACAAGATGGAACAGGTCAACAAAAAGGCAATACGAAGAAAGCCAAAAGAGGTTTTGTAGATGCTGATGGTGATGGCATCAACGACAACGCAGTTGATAGCGATAACGATGGCATCCCAAATTGTCAAGACCCAGATTATGTTCCAGCTGGTCAGGCAAAGAAGACGAAAGCAAGAAATGGACGCTCAGTGACCGCCTATGATTCCAACAGCGCGAAGTTAGCTCCGTTGGCAGATAGGATCAGGGATAGGCTTCAAGACGGTTCTTGTGGAATATGCGACGGGACAGGATTTAAGAAAACAAGAAATAGAGGGAAATAATTGATTTTCCTTAAAATAGGGATGTGTGAAATACATCCCTTAATATTAAGATGGAGGTTAAATAAAAATGAAAAAGAGATTGATTATAGGCTCAATAGTTGCTTTAATTGTGTTAGTTACAACTGCCATTGCCTTTTCTTATCAAGGCTGGCGAATACAAAATTGGGATAAAAGCAAAGTTGTCACATTAGAAGGAAAAATAACTGACGCCGATAGACCGATAATAACTATGGAAGCAGACGGAAAAGAATATATTGTCCATCTTGGTCGTCCTGCTTACTGGATAGACAAAGGCTTAAAACTTGAAAAAGGCACATCAGTAAAAATTACTGGAATGGTCCTTGATATTAATGGTAAAATGAATATATATCCTCAGTCAATAATTGCTGACAGCAAAGAATTCAAGGTTTCAGATGAAAATGGCGTCCCTGTTTGGTCTGGTAATGGCAGGGAATATGGACATGGCAGGCACGGTTGGCAAGGACGGGGAAATCAAAGAGGTTTCTGCGGTAGAAATTGGAATTCTTGTCCTTGTTTCAATGTCCGTTAATAATGTAAATGTATAAGTTGGGGGTGTTTTTGATGAACTGGAAAATGTTTTTGATATTTATCTTATCTTTTTTGATCTATCAAGCTATATTCGTTAACGTTGGATATTCAGCTGATAATCCAAAGTCTGGTTCTGTCATTAACACCCCTAAAATTATAGGTTGGGTAGATAAAAATAAAGATGGTATAAATGACAAATTCCATGACGCTAATGGAGATGGGATAAACGATGTCACAAATACTAAATATGAACATCATTTTGCTTTCGTTGACAAAAACAAAGACGGCATAAATGATATATTCATTGACAGAGACGGCGACGGTGTAAATGATTATAGAACAGAGTTTGTAGATAAAAATAACGACGGAATTAACGATAATGTTTTAGATTTTGATAGAGACGGTATAAATGACATAACAGGTCTAAAATATCAAAATAAAAATCTGATGGGCTATCGCTATGGAATTGTAGAAGAAGAAATGAAGAAAATTCATAAAAAATTCATTGACGAAGATGGCGATGGCATGCATGACCCAATAGCTAAAAGGATGTGCTTTCAAGATGAAAATGCAGATGGCGTAAATGATAAATTTATTGATAAAGACGGTGATGGTATATGTGATGGACGCAGGTTCGGGCGAAAAATGTTTAGACAAGGACAACAAAAGCAACAGCAAGAAATGGAGAAAGGTCAGAAAAATAGGCATAGATACGGTGGAGGGAAAGGAAATTGAGGATTTTAATACTATCTATAATACTAATTGTGTTTATCATAGGCTTTGTCCAAGCCGAAGTGCCATTATCAGCGGAATTTAAGCTATATTCCGCCTATGTTGACAACCTATTCCAGACGTCAACGCCTTATTCTGATTATGTTACACTTTTAAGCCTTGATACCTCGTTAAATTTAAATGAATCTTCGTCAATCCAATATGTTTTTGACATTAACCGTTTCAAAGAGTATTCAGACCTACATAATCAAACTCATTTCCTTGGCATTAACTACGGAAAAAGCGTATTTGATGGACAAGGAATATTACAATTAGGTAGCTTTACGGGTCTGCATGATAACACTTCGGAATATGCTTATTATGATTATAGGTCTGTTGGTGTGCGTTCCAACTTAAAATATTATTTTTCAGAAACGCTATTTTTATTGACAGAATATCAGGCAGAATATGAAAATCATCATAATTTTGATGATTACAGTTCTCTCGAAAACTATGGCTTTATACAGATAAACAAGTCATTTAACACGAGGACAACTGTTCAAACAAAATTAGAAACTGGCAGAAGAGATCATACAAATCTTGATAGCAATGCGACTTTGATAACAGGTTCTATCAAGATCGCTCAATCGTTAGCTGATCTTACAGGGCTTCAATTACAATATATATGGCATAACACTTATGGCAATTCGTCATATCTTTTGAATAACTATTATCTCTTAGAAGATCAAGATGATGAATATAGTTATTCTGGCAATAAATGGCAATTAACATTGAAGCATTATGCCCCTTGGAATATTATGCTAAAGGGAACTCTTAGCCGAGACCAAAGATCATATAATATCTCATTTACAAATGGACAAAAAAGAAACGACGTAAACATAAACGTCTTGTTAGAGTTAGAAAAGAGGATTTCATTTAGCAATCCATTGCTTCAAAACATATCCTTCTATATGCAATTTCTCCATAAAAACACACGTTCTAACGACCCAAATTTTCAATCCGCTACCAATATTCTATCCATTGGTTCTGGAATATCATTTTAGAGCAATAATTCATCAGGGATAACAACTCTATTTTCTTTTGCAGAGATATAAACCGCCTCTATAATAGCGACAGATTTTAGGTTATCATGTGCAGAACAATAGAAGGGCTTTCTGTTGTCAAGTGCATCAACGAAATGAGCCATAGAATTTCCAAACGCATCAGGAAACCACTTTCCATGCACTTCTGGCGTCATCTCTCGTCCATCGGCACATTTGACGTGAATATGCTCAGAATCAAAGGTAATTACGCCTCTATCGCCTTGAACGACTATCTCCTCAATAGAATGTGGACGATGTCTATTGCCACGATAACTCCAATTATTGATAATTGCAGCACGGATGCCATTTTTAAATACAAGATTGACGACACCGACAGTATCGCCCTTGACGAACTCCTGTGATTTATCCCTTGCAAGTATCGCATATACGGACTTGACATCTCCGAACCAGTGTCGCACCAAAGCGAAATGATGAATAGCCATATCCGCCTGCACCCAGCGTTCATCTTTCGCTACCCAAGCATCTTGACCGGGATTAACCCATGCCCGATTTTCTATCTGACAATAATAAATACGACCCATTATGTCATAATCGCGCATATAATATTCAGCCATAAGCATCCCAGGAGCGAAAATAGAATTTTGATTGACCATCATCGGAACGCCATATTCATCAACAGTCTCAACTAATTTTTTTGCCCAATCAAGATATGGCATCATCGGTTTTTGGATAAATATAGCCTTGCCTTTACTCGCAGCATATTCCACTATTGGTAATCGCCTTTCTAACTTATCATGTGGGACTATTATATCAACAATCTTGACTTCGGGATGATCTATTAGTTGTCTATAATCGTCTGTTATAAATGGCAATTTAAACTGCTCTTGTGCTAATTTTGCTCGCTCCAAGCTAATATCTGCACCACCTACAACTTTTAGACCTTGAATTGCGTATCCTTCAAGATGATGTCTTGATATACCGCCAAGTCCAACAAGACCAATGCCCCAATCTGAACGTGCCATAAGTTTCCCTCCTTCGTTTTATTATAGGCTTCTAAGAAACTTTATGCCTTCCTCTAATTTTTCTTCCGGTGAAACATCTGATCTGAAATCTTCAACGGATATAAATCCTTTGTAACCGATCTTACGCAGACAATCAACCATTTTTGAATAATCATAAAGTCCTTCTGCCATTGGACAGCCGGGCCACGACCAAGTGACGATACCTTTTTCATTTGGTTTATTCGGAACTGGCTTATGTCCTCCTGCGTGTATGTGTGCTAAATAATCTCCTAATAATTCAAGTGCAAGTTGAGTAGTTTCATACCCATCAGAAACCATATTTTGCGGATCATAGATAACGCCTATGTCATTTGGATCAAAGTTTGAGACAAGCCTATGTGCAAGCGAAGCGCTAAGATGGATCGTCCCGCCATGAGTTTCTACAAGGGCTTTTATTCCGTATTCCCTTGTGATCTCCAATGCCTTAGCGTAGTTTCTGACAGCCTCATCATAAAGCACGTTATAGTTGACAGTGCCGTTGTATCCTCTGCAACCGATCCTTATTGCAGGGCATCCAACAGCTTTCGCCCCCTCAGCAAGCAAACGCACTTGATCAAGGTCGCTGGCGTCACAAGCAGAGGCAAACGCTGGTATTTCAAGCCCATACTCTTTGACAGTTGATCTAACCTCATCAGCACGTTTAAGTATGTTGTCCGGTGAAAGGTCAGTAAGATGCCTTCCCCAAGGGCTTGGTGCTTCGTTTGCCCTTTCTGATGGAAGTCTGCGAACTCTTAACTCCATACCATCAAAGCCTAATCTTTTCAATAATTCGCAAGTTTGCCTTAAATCAAGATGCGGTAACATAACGGTTGTCACTGATATTTTCATTTCGTTTGCTTCCTTTCGTTCATAACGGATTTAAATTCGTCAACCGATAAAAGAGTTTTTCCAAGCATATTGCCCATTTTTATAATCTCAGGCAGTCTCATTCCTGCGGATTCAAGCTCCTCTTGGCGAGAAAAAACCTCTCGCACAGTTCCATCTATGATGATAGAACCATCATTTATGACGACTGCCCTATGTGCATATTCTGCGACAACCCATAGAGAATGAGTGATTATTATAATAGTATGACCTGCTGAATTCAACGAACGTAGCAATTCCATCATACTTTTCTGTTGGATATAATCTAATCCAGTAGTTGGCTCATCAAGAATAAGCACCTTTGGCTTACACGCTAAGATAGAAGCAACCGCAACCCTTTGTCTTTCGCCCTTTGTTAGAGAAAAAGGATCGCGATCCTCGTAACCCCCAAGATGGACAGCTTGAAGAGCTTGAATGATGTTATCTGATATTTGATCCTCAGATAAACCAAAATTTCTTGGTCCGAACGTCAATTCTTCTTTCACCGTATTTGAGAATATCTGATGATCGGGATTTTGAAAGACGTATCCGACATTTTTGCCCAGATCAGATATTTTCGTTTTTGATGTGTCTTTGCCAAAACATATAACCTTGCCAGAAGTTGGTTTAAGCAAACCATTGATCAGTTTGGCTAATGTAGTCTTACCTGAACCGTTTTGACCAATTATAGCGACAAACTCGCCTTCTCTAATGCTCAAATTAATATCATTTAGGACATTTTCGCCTTTACTATATGAGTGCGTTACATTTTTGATCTCAATGACAACATCGCCGTATTTTCTGTTTTTATCTCTTTCTTTCAAAGAATTGTATTTATGTTCGTCAATTAATGACTCCAATAATTCTCCTGATGCCTCATAAGCGGATTCAGCAGTGAAAGGCACTATATCTAATCCTATTTCCATAAATAGCTTAGGTATCTGTAAAGGGCGTATCCCATAGGATTCAAGAAATTTTGTATCCTTTAAGATATTTTTTGTATCGTCAAAAGCAACTATCTTTCCATCACTTAGTATCATTATCCTATCGCTATTAATAACGTCTTCGGCATCATGTTCAACTAAGATCATTGATATAGACTCTTTTTTGAGTTCAGATAGCGATTGGAAAATCTCGTATCTTCCGATGGGGTCAAGATCAGTAGTTGGTTCATCTAATATCATAATTTTTGGTCTCATAGATAAAACAGAAGCGATAGCAAGACGTTGTTTTTCCCCACCTGAAAGTGTATGCGGTTGTCTGTTTTCAAAACCGATTAAGCCTACCTTATTAAGAGAATGCCTGATCCTTTTTCCTATTTCTTCCCTTGATAATGATAGGTTTTCTGGTCCAAAGGCTACTTCAAGCTCAACATTTGTAGAAAAAAGTTGAGATTCAAAATCCTGAAATACTAAACCGACATTTTGGGCAATTTGGTATATCGGTTTATCCTTTATTGGTTCACCAAAAACTTCTATATCGCCAGATAAATCACCCTTTACAAACTTTGGTATAATGCCATTTAGACATCGGCAAAGCGTTGATTTTCCTGCACCTGACTTGCCCATGATTACTAACATCTCGCCCTGATGCAATTTGAAGCTGATCCCGTCAAGTGCCTTATGATCTGAATTACGATATGTAAAACTGAGATTGTTAACGCTAATTGAAACCATGAAAATAATGATCAGTAAAAATTATTAATCAATGATATAAGATCAGCGAAAGATCATTGAGTCAATATAACTTTTCCCTCAAGTCCCTGTGAGAAGCGACTATATGCGATGTCAGCTTGTTCTATTGGAAATCTATTAGTGATAAGCCGATTTGCCTGAAGCCCATTATGTAGCATTTTCAGCATTATATCAAAATCGCTGAAATGACAGACCCAGTTTCCCATCAACCTCAAATTTTTATGGAATATGAGACGTTGTGGATTTATCTTTTGATCACCATGACCAATAACCATGACGATCCCTTCGGGCATTGTCACGTTTATTGCGACATCAAGCGTTTCTTGTCTGCCTGAGCATTCAAAACATTTATTAGGTCCAAGACCGTTCGTCAAATCTAACAGAATTCCTCTTAGATCGTTAGTTTCTGTGGGATTTATAGTCTTCCATGCCCCCATTTCTGATGCAAGACTTAGCCTATGTGGATTAATGTCAACAGCTATAACTCTTGCACCGATAAAGGTTTGAACAAGAGTCATCCCTAATCCAACAGGTCCTACACCAAAGACGCAGGTAACATCACCGGGAACAACCCCTGCTCTCATACTCGCACCACAAGGCACGCCAAGCCCATCACCAGCCAAAAGCACACCAAGTCCATCATCAATATCATCTGATAGGGGATGAAGCCATACCTCTTTTGATACAATGTATTCGCTATGGGCATTTGATAATGCGCCAGCCTGTTTACAGAAATCAGGTTTGCCTTGCAGACACCAGAAGCATTTTCCACAGCCTTGAATTGTAAAAACTCCAACGCGATCACCTATGCGAAATCGTTTTGATCCATTTGGATCGGCGATTTCTCCCATAGCCTCGTGTCCAGCGTTACCGTTCATAGCATTAGGGCTTCTATATGCCCCCATCTCGCTTCCACATATCGCGCTAGCCTTTACCTTTACTAAAACTTCGCCTTCTCCCGGAACAGGATCAGGAAGATCGGTTAATTCAACTTTGCTATTGCCTAAAAACTTTAACCCTTTCATAACCCCTCCAATTATTTTCTTTGAAATTTCTGATCTAATTCAGATTTGCTCATTTTCACGATTATCGGTCTCCCATGAGGACAGAGATATGGCTGTTCAGTCTTGAATAGCTCTTTAATCAAATTTGCGACTTCTGCATCTGTCAAAGAGTCACCAGACTGAATAGCCGACCGACAAGCAGTTGTTATAAGAATTTCATCTTGAAGTTTTAATCTATCAAGTTTGCCAAAAGAATCTAATATTTGATCTATTATGTCAGACACAATTTGCTTAACATCGCCTCTTTGGATCAGCGAAGGGATAGAATGGACAATGATAGTCCTTCCGCCGAATGGCTCTAACTCAAAGCCTATGTTTTTTAGCATATCAATTATTGTATCCAAAAGCTCATTCTGAGATAAAGAAAGCTCAACTGTGACTGGCAAAAGCAGACCCTGAGATGGTATTGACTCCTTTTGCATTTGCTCTCTTAATTTTTCATAGATTATCCGTTCATCTGCTATGTGTTGATCTATAAAAAGCACATCATTTTCTGTCTCAACGACTATATAAGTGTTAAAAAGTCTTGCTTTTATATTAATATCGCCAACAGTCTCCATCTCTGTTGAGATTTTCTTCTCCTGTCTTATGATCTGACGCTCTAACAGATCAGAGATGTCTTGATTATAATGTTGTCTTTCTGTTTTTTTAGCCTCTCTTGGAATATATTGATGACTGATGTTTGGCGGAGTTGTCCTTTGCCTATTAAGGAATTTTGAGACAGAAGACTCAATTTGCGGTTCTCTTGGGCTAACATCTGTCCGCAGTTCCTTATCTAATCCGATATTCTCAATTTCTTGCGATGGAACATTGGACACAGAGACGTCAATACTTGGGATATACCCTTGATTTTGTATTGCAAGAAGAAGACAACGGGTAACATCACTATAAACCGCCCTTTCGTCACGAAATCTGACTTCCCACTTTGCAGGATGGACATTTACATCAATTTCATTTGGATCAATTTCAATAAGCATAATGACTATTGGGTATCTTCCTTTTGGTAAAATGGTTTTGAAGACAACTCCTACCGCAGAGTTTAACAGATTGCTTCTAATAGGACGTTTATTAAGGAAAAACATCTGATAATCTCTGTTTGTCCTTGTCCAATTGGGCTTGCCGACGAAGGCATGGATTTTTACAGTCTCAAATTCTTGCTCTATCTCAACGACATTGTCAGCGAATTCTTTGCCATAAAGCGTATATATTCTCTCTAATATGGTATTACATTTTCTTGCTTCTATTAAAATTCTGTCATTGCTTATCAGTTTAAATGATATATTGGGATAAGCCAAAGATGCCCAAGAAACATATTTGATTATGTGATCAAGCTCCGTCGCGTTAGATTTGAGGAACTTCTTTCGTGCAGGGACATTATAAAAAAGGTTTGATACGGTGATACGTGTCCCTGTGGCACTTCCTATACGAGTTACGTCCTTGATTACTCCGCCTTCTATCTTTATTCTCGTGCCTTCTAACTCGTCTTTCTGTTGAGTGATCATCTCCATAATTGACACAGAGGCAATACTCGGCAACGCTTCGCCTCTGAAACCAAATGTGTTGATAGATTCAAGGTCGCGGACAGAGCTTATTTTACTTGTGGCATGACGTTCAAGCGATAAAAGGGCGTCATCATAAGACATGCCTATTCCATTGTCTATAATACGGATCAAGTCCTTACCGCCGTTTTTGACCTCTATGATTATATCTGTGCTTTCGGCATCAATAGAGTTTTCAACTAATTCTTTCACAACAGACGACGGTCTTTCAACGACCTCACCAGCGGCGATTTTATTTGCTATATTATCTGATAGAATTCTTATCTTTCCCATTTTCTAATACCTACTGCTTGTTATCTGCTATCTTGTTATATTCTAAATCAAAGGCTTTGCATAATCAAGGGTGATTTATTGAGGTTTGAACAGCTTATTATATCATTTCTTAATATGTCATAGGGATTTTTGAAATATCCAACTTATGTCCAAACTTCAGTTGAGTGTAATTCAAATTTTAGGCAAAGATCAGAAGAATGCAATTCAAAGTCAAGGCAAGGATAATTTAGATAATTTAGCCACAGAATAACTCGGAAAATAGACACTGAATACAAACAATATACTTAACTCTATACTTTCGCAGAAATAGCGATATTAAAATGATATTAAATTGAATTATCAACAGTATAAACCATCATAAACCATCGTTTAAGCTGTAATCCTGAAAATAGGTTCATATTGCTTTGCCATTTTTTCTAACTCTGTACTGCACCCCATTTTTCAAGACATTTTTTATGCCCAAAAGTTGTAGAGATTATGCCGCTGACTTCATATGTTGACTTTCATATTTTTCTTCAAACTCTTCTGGACTTATATATCCAAGCC
>Ga0272448_1003470_pt1 | contig 18766 bp, 11 predicted proteins | sample YNPCB0191_FD_202220 | JGI IMG/M metagenome (GOLD analysis project Ga0272448, IMG submission 202220) | Hot spring sediment microbial communities from Yellowstone National Park, WY, United States - YNP-CB-019-1 | ecosystem: Environmental > Aquatic > Thermal springs > Hot (42-90C) > Sediment... | reverse complement strand
ACGCAGCCAATGCCAACAAAACAAAGGCAGATTGGCCCTCCGCCGGCCATCTGCTGTCCAAGCCAGGAGAGGAAAACAAAGGGATGGGCGGGATCGTGGCCGCCCGGCCTCACGGTCCCGGCGGGACCTGGCAAGTCTCGGCCCCCTGGACGCTGACGTCTTCATCCCGGGCACGGACAGGCCCGAGGACCTGCCCGCGCCGGAGAGGGATTCAAAAGCTGAGTCTTAAGGACATCTGAATTTGCCGGCTCGCCCCTAGCCCGACGTCCTTGGTGACGGTGGAATTCAGGAATCCGAACGTGCCGCCGGCCGAAGCCTGCGTGAAGGGCTCGCCCGGTTGAAGCTGGTTGGCGCCCGTGCCCAAGGCGTTGTTCAAGCGCGAGACCGGATTTGCGAAATTCGCGTGGTTTAACAAGTTGTAGATTTCGGACCGGAACTCGAGCTTGACGCGTTCGCTCACCAGGAACCGCTTGTGCAGCGTCAGGTCGAACTGGGAGAGTCCAGGCCCGTGCAAGGCCCAGCGGCCCAGGTTCCCGAACTTGCCGGGAGCGGGAATCGAGAACGCCGCCGGATTCAGGAACACGCGCTTGTCAGTGGGGGAAGAAAGGTACGGGCTCACTCCGGGCGCCACATCCGGCCGCCGGTTGCTCCGGAACGCGCCCCCGTAAGGGTTGTTGACGATAGGCGTCGTGAGAATCGTCCCGTCCGAGGCCACCTGCGGACTGCCCACAATCGCGCCGGTCGAGTTGACCCGGTAGACGATGTCGTTCCGCGAAAGCGTGAGGTCGATGGGCAGACCGGTCCGGAAGTTGAAGACGCCGCCGACCTCCCAGCCGCCAAGCAGGTGGTTGAGCGCGCCGCCTAAATCGGAGAGGTGCTTCCGCCCCCTGCCCAAAGGGATCTCGTAAAGAGCGCTGGCATGGGCGCTGTGCCGGACATCAAAAGCGTTGTTGCCCCGGTCCAACCTGAAGTCCAGCGGGCTGGTCGAGGTCTGAGCCTCATTGGATCCGCCCGTGTTCCCGATGCTGTGGCCCCACGTCCACTGGGACCCAATCGTGAGGCCCCGGTCGAACCGCCGGTTGACGGTCACCTGAAGCGAGTCGTAATGGTCGGTCCCGCCGCTGGTCTTGTAATCCAGTTGGCCGAATCGGTCTCCGAACTGGAGCACCGCCGCACCGGCGCCCGTCACCGGGTTCATCGTGACTCCGGTCATGTAGTTGGTCCAGGAGCGCAGGAAGAGATTCCGTCCCTGGCTGCCCACGTAAGCGGCAGTCAGCACCGTTCCCGCTGGAAGTTGCTGCTGGATGGAGGCGGTATAGGAGAGGATCTTCTCCGGGACCCGGTAGCCGGGCGCGTAGACGCGAGGCGAGAAGTTCTTCAGGTTGTTGATGTCGAAACTGTTGATGATGGCCTGGCTGTCCACCGGAAAGGCCACCCCGCTGGTGCGCGTGACCGTGACGCGGTCGCTGTCGATCGGCTGCACCAGGTCCTCGGTCTGCCCTGGCCCGTAATAGTAGCCGGCGCCGGCGCGGAAGACCGTGTTGTTGCCGAACCGCTCCGGCGCCCAGACGATGGCCACCCGCGGGCCGAAGTTCCGCTTCGAGCTTTGGTACCAGGGGCGGTTGGGATTGAAGTCAAGGTCCCCCTTCAGCATGTCGAAGTACGTGAACAGATTCCGTGCTTCTTTCATCACCGTGTAGTACTCGTACCGCAGCCCGTAGTTCAAGGTCATGTGATTGTGAAGCTTCCACTCGTCCTGAACGAAGCCGCTGTAATAGATCTGCTTCAAAAACCGGTTTCCAGAGACCCCGTTGTGCAACGGGTTGGGGGCGCTCACGTCGCCTATGACCTGAACGCTGGCCGGACGGTTGTTCAGCAGATCGTTCAGGCTGGAGAACGTGTATGTGGTTCCGCCCAGCCGGTCCGTGTACAGGCGCACGGGGCGGATTTCGCCGCCGAACTTAAGATTGTGGCCGCCTAAGGCCATGCTCACCTGGTCGGCAAAGGTCAGGCTGTAGTTTGTGTACGGGACCGCGCGGCCGTTCTGCGCGCTGTTGGAGCGGATCAAGCCGCCTAACCGCGCCGCGCCCCCGGAGACTCCCTGCCCGCCGATGCCGGCGATTGTGGCGCTTCCGGTGAAATCAATCGAGAGAGCGGATAGATCAATCCCGTTGACCGCCGGCGCCACCCCGTTAATGCGGGTCTTCGCCCCGTTCAGTCCCAGCTTCAATTGATGCACCGTGCGTGAGCCGATGAGCTGCTGCCAGCCGATCAGCGCATTTTGCGGAACGGCCGTTACGCGCTGGTAGTTTCCTGTCACGTTCAAAGGACTGACCAGCTCTCCCTGGTCCCGGAAGTAACGCAGCGTGAGCGAATGGTAGTCGTTGATCCGGTAGTCCAGCCGCAGGCTTCCGTAGTCCTCTTCCATGCGCGAACTGGCCTCCAGCCGGTACAGGTCGAGGTCCGGGTTGGAGGTTGGCATGCCGCCTTTCGGATAGGCATCCATGAGCGGCGCGATCGACGGAACGGCGCGGGCGCGGGCGGCGGCGCTCGGCACAGCTTCGATCAGGTTCACGCCGGCGCGTTGGCGCAGCCCCTCATAGCTGGCGAAGAAGAAGAACTTGTCACGCTGCACCGGACCGCCCAGAGAACCGCCGAACTGATTCAGCCGCAGCGGGGACTTTCTCAAACCGTCGAAGAAGTTGCGGGCATCCATCGCGTTATTCCGCAAATACTCGAACAGCGCGCCGTGGAAGTCGTTCGACCCGGACTTCGTCACTACGGAGATCTGCCCGCCCGCGCCCGTGCCATACTCCGCCGGGTAGTTGCTAGACTCCACGCGAAATTCCTGTACGTTTTCCAGACTGGACTGGAGCCGGAATCCGGTCGACGTCTCGCCGTTCAGATTCCCTGGCGAAGCGTCAATAATGGACGACGCTTCAATGCCGTCAAACCGGATCGCGTTCTGTTGGTTGGCGCGCCCGCTGAAGCGGATATTGTCGTAAGATCCTCCGCCCGCCGTCACCGTGCCCGGCGCCATGAGATAGAGCTGGGAGAGCTGGCGTCCGTTCAAGGGCAGAGCCGCGGCTTCCCTCTGGTTGATGTTCGCGCCAATGCGCGCCGAGCTGGTGTCGACGACAACCAGCTCCCCGCCGGAAACCGTAACCGATTGGTGAAGCACCGAGGGACGGAGCACGAGTTCGATCTCTCGTTCCTGGCCCGCGGTTAAGGTGATGCCTGTCAACTCTGATGGCCCTAAGCCGGGGGCGCTGGCCGTCACGCTGTACACCGACGGCGCCAGGTTGCCCGCGGCAAACCGCCCCTGCTCATTGGAGAGCACCGTTCGCGCCGTTCCGGTTTTCTGATTCTTGATCACGACTTGCGCGCCGGGCGCCATTGCGCCATCGCTGTCTTTGATAGTGCCGGCGATGCGGCCTTGCTCTGATTGCGCGTAAGCGGCCAGACATGCAGCCAAGCCGCACCATAAGAGCGCTGTTCTGAGTTTCATCGGACTCTTCCTCCGGATAAGATCATGTGGCAGTTTCAAAATGACCCCGATGGGCGCCGGAGCGGATATGGAAATGTTTCATAGCGGCTGCAACCGGCCGCGCATCTGGGGCGCATACGGTTCCAGCCTATGCGGCCTGTGTTTCAAAGCCGTTATAAACCGAGGAAAAAGCCGTGAAACTTAGAGACAGGCTCCTTGGGCTAAGCGAAAGCGGGGCTGCACAAGCGTTGCCTGCGAAACCCTGGTCCGCGCGGCAACCGCAGCGCCCTCTACTCATTCGGCGGGGGGCTCAATCACAACCACCCGATTCTTGAAATCCAACGTAACCACGAACTCTTGAAGCAGCGCATTTCCCAGGTTTCCGCCCCGGTCCCGGGTTCCCTCCCCGATTCGATAGCCTCCTCTCACGTACGCCACTTCCACCGCCCCAAGGTCCATCTTCCCAAGCGCCAGCGACTTGACCCACCCCTTAGTAAGCCGGACCAAGCCGCCGTATCCCGCGGCCGGCATGGGAAGTCCCGTACGCGCAAGCGGTTCGAGTCCCAGCCGCTGGATGGCGTGGGGAAAAAGAATCAGGCCCAGGCTCGAGCCGGTGTCCACCGTCAACGATAGACGCACCCCGTTGACGTAGCAGTCTTCCAATACCGGCATCACCGAGCCTTCTACAAACTGCATCGGCGAGGAGAATCTTTGCGCCGTGCTCGCCGGAAGCGCGCCCGGCGGAAACGGAGATTCCTCCATGACCCGCAACCGCCGGTGGAAGTAATCGATTTGGATGATTCTGCCCGACAGGAATCCGTTCCCCAAAACGCCATCGAGCGGCCTTCGGAATTGCTCGGAGGCGGCCGTAAGATCCAGCGCCGCGGCGGGAAAGTCCGAAAGAGTCAAACCGCCCAATCTGAGCCTCTCAATCCGCGTGGCGCGGGCGCGCACCGGGCGGTTCCCCGCGCCGATCCCGGCCGCCGGACGGGAGTCCAACGGCAACTTCAACTCCTTGGCCAGGCGCAGACTTACCGTGGATGAAAACGTCCCGCTGTCCAGCACGAACTGGAACGGCCCCTTCCCGTTCACCTCCGCCTCCAGCAAGATTTGGTTCCGGAAAAACGTGAAAGGAATCTCCAGGCTGGAGCCGGCGGCACGGCAGACGGCAGCCGCGGGCAACACCAGGGCAATCGCGGCGGCGAAGACTTTTTCCGCACGCCTGTGGTTCCAGCGCCCGCAGCTCATTCTCGGCCCGTCCTGAAGGAACGGCATTATAGCAACTTGCGCTCCCTGTCCCTGTGCGGCGGCGCGCTCCAAGTACAATGAGTTCCTGGTGATTTCTCGCCGCCAGTTTTTGCCCCTGCCGCTGGCGCTGCCGGCTGCATGCCGCCGCCGCAGCCCTGGTTACCCCGGTTACGCCTTCGTCGCGCTCGGAGAAGGCCGCGCCTTGGCGGTGGTGGATCTTTTGGCCTTCGCCTTGCGCCGCCAGATTCCGCTCCCGGCTGCGCCTTCTGAGGTGATTGCGCCGCCCGGAGGCCCGGCCGTGTACGCCCTGCTGCCGGAAGCCGGCCTTATCTGCGAAGCCGACTCTTCCCGGCTCCAGATCACGCGGCGCTTGTCCACACGAGCGCGGCTGCTCCGCATGAAGGCTGCGCCCGGCCGCGGAACCTTGTGGCTGCTGGCCGCGGAGCCCCGCCAGCTCATGGCCGTCTCGCTCGACGATTTCCAAATCAAGACCAGGCTGAACCTCCCGGCCCAGCCCTTCGACTTTGACCTCAGTCCGGATGGCAATCTCGCCGCCGTCACCTTTGGCGACGCCGGGCTTCTCAGCCTCGTCGATTTGCAGCAGAACCGTGTGCATCCGCCCGCGCCTGCCGGACAGAGCTGTGAGATCGTTTGCTTCCGGCCCGACGGACGGCAGGTGCTCACCGCAAACCCGGCCGAGCGCCGATTGGCCGTGATCAGTGCGGAAACCCGGCAGTGGGTCACCTCTCTGTCGGTCGCGATCCGTCCGCGTCACTTCTGCTTCAAAAACGACGGCGGAGAGCTCTTCGTCACGGGAGAAGGCATGGACGCCGTGGTCATCGTCAGCCCCTATTCGACCGAAGTCACCGAAACCGTCTTGGCGGGACGCGCGCCCGGCCCCATGGCCGTTTCCCGTTCCCCGGAATACCTCTTCGTCGCCAATCCCCCATCCGGCGACGTCACCATCCTCGACGTCGAAACCCGGCGCGTGGTCGCGGTCACCCCGGTAGGCCAGAAGCCGGGTCCGATTCAGATTACCCCGGACGACCGTTATGCTCTGATCTTGGATCAAGCCACAGGGAGCGTGGCGGTGATCCGTCTTGCCTCTATCCTGCCCCGCCGAACCCGCGGCGCGCCTCTGTTTACCGCCATCCCGGTGGGGCTCAACCCCCGCAGCATCGCAATTGCCGCCATGACGTAAAAACTCCGCCCCGCCTGCCATCCCTTGGGCCAATGGCCGCATCCCAGATCCCTGCAATCGCATCTTACAGAGTAAGCAGGCGCGGGGCCAGTGCCCCGGCCGTTCCGGCAACCCCGTCAACACGATTACGGATTGGGTCCGAAAAGCCGGAAAAATGAATCAGGCCTGACGCAGGGCCCCTTGAGCGCTACAAGCCTCGGGGGCCCTCTCAACAAAAAGCTCCGCACCCCTACGCCTTGGCGCACGCTTTGCGCCGCAGACCTCCTCTTCTGGAGCCGACCGCTTTTGTGGGCCAACTTTACTTGTAGGGCGGCCTGTTCTTGTGGGGCAGGCTTTCTAGCCTGCGGCCGGCTTTCGAGCCGGCCTCGGCGCCCTTTACCCTCTGCCCTCTCTACCGCCAACCCGCCGCCCCCAGTGGAGCATGCTGCCAAGCTTGCCACACCGGCGCCCCCGTGGAGCGCGCAGTCTTGCGTGCCACGCCGGCAGTCCTGCCGGTGGTCGGCTTCTGGCCTTCCTCCTCCGCTTCTGTGGGGCACGCTTTATTGTGGGGCAGGCATTCTTGCCTGCGGACGGCATTATTGCCGGCCGCTCCTTCATCGCCCGTTGTGCGCCCCGCTCGCGAGCCACTATGTCCCTCTGCACTTCCACCCCGCTGACCATCCAAAACCCCCAAAAGTCATCTCCCTCGCCTTCACATCCCGATGTAACGCGCGTAAAGGCTGCGAGCCAACCCCGTATCCATAGTCCCCTTGATGATCGCCCGGCCGTCAGGAAATAGCGTGATCTCGTACGGCGGAATCGAGAACCTCAGCACATATGGATTCACCCGGACTTGGCCCAGCGGTTGAAGTCGCCGCGCCGTCTCTTCCAGGTCCAATTGCCGCGGGGTCTCGTGAATTTGAACCGCATTCCGCCCGCACAGCGTCACAGGCGCGCGCCGGGGTGCGTCCAGATGCACGAATTCCCGCCGCCCGCAAGCCGCGCACTCTGGGTCCGGCCCCGGTTGTTTGACTTGGCGCACCAGCCCGGTCCAAACATCGACTGAGGTAATCCGCCGTGAAACCGCCTCTCGCTTCCCAGCCAGGATCTTGATCGCTTCGCTCGCCTGCAAGGCCGCCACCACCGCCGGAACCGTGTTCAGAATGCCCACCGTCTCGCAGGTCACGTTCCCGTTTGGCGGCGCCGCCGGGTAAACGCACTTCAGACAGGCGGTTTCCCCCGGCAGCACGGTCATCACTGTGCCGTAGGTGGCCACCGCGCCCCCGTAAACCCAAGGGATGCCGTTCTTCACGCAGAAGTCATTAATTAAATAACGGGTCTCGAAGTTGTCCGTACCGTCCAGCACCACCCCGGCGCCGCCCAGCAGCCGTCCAATATTGTCCGCCGTCAGATCCGCAACCTCGGCCTGGATCTGGACGTCCGAGTTCACCTCGGCCAGCCGCCGGGCCGCAGCCACGGCCTTAGGCAAACCCTCCTCCGCATCCGATTCCCGGTACAGGCATTGACGTTGTAAATTGCTGAACTCCACGTAGTCCCGGTCGATGAGCACCAGGCGGCCCACCCCGGCCCGGCAGAGCGCATCCGCGACAAACGTGCCCAGTCCCCCGCACCCCGCAATGACCGCGGAGGAGTCCAAAAGCCGCTGCTGTCCTTCTTCCCCCAGGACCCGGACGAGGATCTGGCGGCTGTAGCGCTGGCGGTCGCGGGATCTCATCCGATCCAATCGTAGCAACCGTTGCAGTATCATGCAGGTAGTGCGCTGTGCTGGCTTGCGAACTCAGAAGGCGCTGGTTTTCCTGCTTTGCTTCGGTGTCGGATTGCTTGCGGGCGCCGGCGATTACGAGGGCCGGACCATCGCCAGCGTGAGCTTCGAGCCGGCCTTGCAACCCTTGCCCGCCTCAGAGTTAAACGCCATCCTCCCCTTGCGCCGCAACCAGCCCCTGCGCATGAAAGACGTGCGCGAAACCATCGACCGTCTTTACGCCACCGGCCGCTACAGCGACATCGCGGTGGAGGCCGACGAGGTGAACGGCCAACTGGCCATCCGCATCCGCACCAAGGGCAACTGGTTTGTCGGCCCGGTCACGGTCGTGGGCGCTCCTCAACCTCCTGGCAAAGGTCAGCTCATTAACGCCACCGGACTGAAGCTCGGCGCCCCCTTCTACACCGAAGACTTGGACACGGCCGCCGCAAATCTGAAACGGGTCCTGGCGACCAACGGCTTCTTTCAACCCGCCATCGAGCCTCGCCTCTCCTACGACCACCGCACCCAGCAAGCCGGCATCACCTTCGAGATTCAGCCCGGCCCCCGAGCACGGTTCGGCCCGCCGGTTTGGGAAGGGCAGTTTCAAGACCCTCCCGGCCGCCTGCAAAAGGCCGCCAAATGGAAAGGCTGGTTCGGCTGGCGCCGGGTCACCGAAGAACGCACCCAAAACGGCATCCAGCGCATCCTGCGCTCCTTCAGCAAGAGAGATTACCTCATGGCCCGGGTCTCTTTAGACCGGATGGATTACGATGCATCCACCGGGACCGCCATCCCCCATCTCACCGTCACGCAGGGGCCGCCCGTCGTGATCGAGGTGGAAGGCGCCAAAGTCAGCCGCGGCCGCTTGCGCCGGCTGATCCCCATCTTCGAGGAGCAGACCGTGGACCGGGAGTTGCTGGAAGAGGGAGCCCGCCAGCTCGCCGAATACCTGCAAGCAGAGGGCTACTTCGATGCCCGGGTCACGTACGCCGCTTCCCAGGATGCCGCCGGACGCATGCGCATCACTTACAAGGTCGAGCGGGGCGAACGTCATAAGCTGGCTCACATTGAGATCCAGGGGAACCGCTATTTCGACGAACGGACGCTGCGTGAGCGGCTCCTGGCCGCCCCGGCCGGCACGCTCCACCTCCGGCGTGGCCGGTTCAGCGCCAACATTTTGGAGCGGGACCTGGACTCCATCCAGAGCCTTTATCGCGCCAACGGCTTCCGCGAGGTCAAAGTCGCGGCCCGTCTGGAAGAGAACTACCGCGGCAAGCGCGGGCAAACGGCCTTGCTCTTCCAGATTGAGGAAGGTCCGCATTGGCTGGTCTCCCGCGTTGATTTCCAAGGCATCAGCCCGCAGCATGAAGCCGCCATCCGCGGCATCCTCCAGTCCGCCCCCGGTCAGCCCTTCAGCGAAGCCAACATCGCCGCCGACCGCGATAACATCCTGGCCTACTATTACGACCGCGGCTACTCCGAAGCCCAGTTCGAATACGCCTACCGGCCCTCCACCGAGCCGTCCCGCATGGAGTTGCAATACACCGTCCGGGAAGGCCCCAGCCGCGTGGTGCGGGAGGTTCTCTTGGGAGGCCTGGACGCGACTCGCCCGCAATTGGTCCACCAGAGACTGGGAATCAATGTCGGCGACCCGCTTTCGCCCACGCAAATGATCCAGACGCAGCGCCGTCTTTACGACTTGGGCATCTTCGCCAAAGTCGAAACCGCCATCCAGAACCCGGAGGGCGAAGAGCCGGCCAAATACGTCGACTTCCAAATGGAAGAATCCCGCAAGTACTCCGTAGCCGGCGGCGTCGGCGCGGAAATCGCGCGCATCGGCGGCAGCCGCACCGATCTCACCGCTCCCGCCGGACAAGCGGGCTTCAGCCCTCGCCTCTCCTTCGATCTGAGCCGTTTGAACTTCCTCGGCCGGGCGCACACCGTCAGCCTCCGCACCCGGGTTTCCACCTTGCAGCAACGCGTGCTGCTCAGTTATCTGGCGCCGCAGTTCCGCAACCGGCAGAACCTGGACCTGACCGTGAACGCCTTGTTCGACACCTCCAAGAACGTCCGCACCTTCTCGGCCCGGCGCTGGGAAGGCTCCACCCAGATCGCGCATCGCTGGACCCGCTCGAAGACCTTCTTCTATCGCTTCGCCTACCGCCGCGTCTCGGTCGACCAAAACACCCTCAACATCAGCAAAGATCTGATCCCGCTGCTGTCACAGCCGGTGCGTGTGGGCGTCTTGTCGGCCTCCTACGTCGACGACCGCCGGGATGATCCGATCGATTCCAGCCGCGGCACCTACAACAGCCTCGACCTCGGCGTGGCATCCCGCCTGTTCGTTTCCGAAACCGACTACGGCCGACTGCTGGCGCGCAACTCCACCTACCACCCGCTGCCCGGCCGCCTGGTGCTGGCGCGCAATACCTCCTTTGGCTTGATGACCACCTTGCGCCGCCGTCCCGGCCAGCTCCCCAGCCCGCAGGACATCCCGCTGCCGGAGCGCTTCTTCGCCGGCGGCGCCAGCTCCCACCGCGCCTTCCCTGAAAACCAGGCCGGCCCTCGCGACTTGCAGACCGGCTTCCCTCTGGGCGGCAAAGCCTTGCTCGCCTTCAACACCGAACTGCGCTTCCCCATCGCCGGACAAAACATCCGCGGCGTCCTGTTCCACGACGCCGGCAACGTGTACTCCAGCGTCCGCGATGTTTCTTTCCGGCTGCGGCAGCGCGATAAGACCGACTTCGACTACATGGTCCACGCCGTCGGTCTCGGCCTCCGCTACCGTACCCCCGTCGGCCCCGTCCGTCTGGACCTATCTTTCTCCCCCAACTCTCCCCGCTTCTACGGTTGCAGCGGCACCCGCGAGGATCTGCTCGCCGGACGCTGCAATCCCTCCGACCAGCGCATTAACCGCTTGCAGTTTCATTTCTCCCTGGGGCAGACCTTCTGATGCGCCGCCGGCTGTGGTCTCTTCTGTGCGCCTGCGCCGCAGTCTGCCTGCCCGCGGTCTTGGACCGCATCGTGGTCACCGTCGGCCGCCGGGCCATCACCGAAAGCGACCTTGTAAAGGAGATCCGCCTGTCGTCATTCCTCAATCAGACGGAACCGGACTACTCGGACCAAAGCCGCAAGGCCGCCGCCAAACGTCTCATCGACAGAGCTTTGATCGCCGCCGAAATGCAGGCGGGCCGCTACCTCAACCCGGATCCGGAGGAAGTGAGGCCCGCCCTGGAATCTTTGAGAAAGAACCGCAGCCAGGGATCTTCCTCGCTGGAAGACGCCCTCCGCAAATACGGCCTTACCGAGGAAGATCTGTGGCGCTACTTGTTGGAGCAGGCGGCGGTCCTTCGCTTCATTGATCTTCGCTTTGGGGCCGCGGTCCAAATCGCGGAATCCGACGTGCGCGACTATTATCTACGTCAGTTTCTTCCGGAGTGGCAGAATAAAGGCAAGGGCCCGGCGCCCTCTTTCGAGGAAGTACGGGAAGACTTGGAGCGCCTGTTGCGCCAACAGCGGGCGGACCTGTTGGTGGAAGAGTGGCTGAAAGAGGCCGGCAGCCGGGTGCGCATCGAGTTCAAGGACGACACACTGCGGTGATCAAAGCCAAGCGGTTCTGGTTCGGCGCAGCCCTCGCGGCGGCGGCTGTGGTGGTGGCGGTCGCCGCTGTGCTGCTCTTGCTTCATTCCGCATGGTTTCACGAAAAGGTCCGCCAGCGCATCGTACAGGAAGTCGAGCGCGCCACCGGCGGCCGCGCGGAAATCGGGCAGTTCCGCTTCGATCCTCAGCGCCTCCACGCGGAAGTCTCTCGCTTTGTCCTCCACGGCAAGGAGAGCCCGGCGGAGCCGCCTCTGTTCTCGGCCGGCTCCATCGGCGTCGACTTCCGCATACTTTCCTTTGTCCGCCGGGACATCGTTCTCACCCGCGTCGCTCTCGAGCGCCCGGAGTTGAACATCACGGTCTACCCGGACGGCAGCACCAATCTCCCCGAACCTGCCGTCAAGCGGGAACGCCGCGGCCCGGTCCAACAGTTCCTGGCCCTCGCCATCCGCTACTTCCAAATCCGGGAAGGACTCGTTCGCATCAACGAGCGGCGTCTGCCCGTCGAACTCTCGGGCGAGAATCTGGCCGCGCAACTCTTTTATCATGCGCAAGACCCGCACTACAGCGGCCAACTCTCTTTTCGCAAGCTGCACGCCGCCGCAGCAGGACGCACGCTTCCCGCCTTTGACGCGGACCTCACTTTGACGCTCGATGAGCGCCGCCTTCGGTTGCAGCCGGCCAAGTTTGCCAGCCAAGGCTCGAGATTGGAAGCGGAGGCCGTCCTCGAGAATCTTCTGGCGCCTCGGATTCAAGCATCCTTCGACGCTTACTTGGAGGCGCAGGAGTGGTTCCCCCCCGCAAATAGCGCAGCAGTCTCTGGAAAAGTCCGCCTCACCGGTGAATTCTCGCTGGAGGACAAGAACCACTACTCAGCTCGCGGCAACGCATCAGCCCCGTCCTTGTTTGTCCAGGCTTCAGGCGTCCGAACGTCCGCGTCCGACGTCGCCGCCCAGTTCCAGTTGGCCCCGGACCGGCTCGAACTCCGCGGCCTGCGTTTGTCCACCCTGGGCGGCACACTGCGCGGCGCCGCGAGCCTGCTCGAGTGGAAGAGCTTCCGCTGGTCGGGACAGGCGGAGGGCATCTCGCTGGCCGCGCTGGCTCGTCTGCGCAATATCCAGGCGGATTCCTGGCAGGGCTCTCTATCGGGCCCCGTCGAGGTGCAGGGCGAAATCACCCCGAAGGGACCTGCCCGGCTCAAGGCAGCCGGCACACTCACCATCCAGGCGACGGCCGCGGATCGCCCTGTCGAAGGCTTCCTTGCCTTTGCCTACGACCAGGCTTCCGCGGCATTGCAGTTGCGCGATTCCTGGCTGTCGTCGCCCGCCACCAAACTCCACTTCGACGGAACTCTGCAAAATGAGCTCCGCCTGAGCGCGGCCACCACGGATCTGGCCGACATCGCCGCCGCGGCCTCCCTGGCTGGCGCCGCGCTTCCATCTCCGCTGCCGGTCCGGCTACAGGGCGGCACGGCCCGCTTCGATGGTTCCGTCTACGGCGACCTGTCCAGCCCCAGAATCCGCGGCTCGCTATCCGCCTCCAACCTCTCATATGAAGGGCACATCTTCGAGCGCCTCCAAGCCGCCGTCGAAGCTACAAAAGACTCGCTTCAAGCCGGCGGACTGAACATCGTTTACAAAGGCGCCCGGCTGGAGGGCAGCGCCCGGATCGGCCTCACGGAGTGGAAGGCGGGCGCGGACAGCCTCATCCGCGGATCCTTTCGCCTGCGCGGTCTCTCCCTGGAGCCGTTGCTGGAGGAAACCGGACGCAAGGTCGATCTGCGTGGCCTTCTCAATGGTGATTTTCAGCTCGCAGGCACGGTTGGCGCTCCCCGTCTCTCCGGACAGGCCAGTTTGGATGCGGGCGAGGCCTACGGCCTGAAGCTCGATGCCGCGCGCGCGAGTCTGCTGCTTGATGGTCGCACCTTGACCCTGGGTCCAATCCAGCTTCAGTCTGGAAAGGCCCGCCTCCAGGGACGGCTTGCGTTCGAGTCGAACGCGGAGAACTGGCGAACGGGCGCGCTGCGCTTCGAGATCGCCGCCCGGGATTGGAAGCTGTCTCAACTTCGCGGCTTCACCGGCGTCCGGGCGGCGGTCGATGGCGAGGCGGCGCTGACGCTCGAGGGTGAAGCCGCAGCCGCCGGGCAGCTCCGGCTCACCCTTCTGCACGGCACAGGGTCGGTGCGCAACGTCACCATCGAAAAACGTCCCGCCGGACAGCTTGATTTCAGCCTGGAGACCCAGGGCGACTTGCTCGAACTCACCGGCTCGGGCAAGGCCGCTGGCGCGCCTGTGAATGTGCGGGCCCGGGCGCGCCTGCACGGGGACTACCCTGCGGAAGGCGAGCTGCGCTTCGGGCAGATCGCCTTGTCCACCCTCTACAGCCTGACCAGCGCAAAAAAGGACGAGCCGCTGCCGCTGGAGTTTTTCGCCGATGGCAAAGTCTTGTTTTCCACCCAGCTGCTGAAGCCCGCCGTCTGGAAAGCGGAGGTGGAACTGCCTGTGGTAATCCTCCAGCCACAGGCGGGCGAGTCGAACGGCGCTTTGCGCCTGACCTCGGCCGCGCCGGTGCGCATCTCAGTCAACCCGAAGCAAGCTTCGATTCAGCGGGCGCAATTCTCCGGCGCAGGCGGCAGCCTCGAAGTCTCCGGGCGCTTGGTCTTCGGCTCGCGGGGTCCGCAGTATGACCTGCGGATGATTGGGAACGTCAACCTGGAGGTCCTGCGCAACTTCGACCGCAACATCACCGCCTCTGGGGCCTCCGAAGTGGATCTCTCCTTGCGCGGTCCCCTGCGCCAGCCCGATCTCTACGGGCGCTTGCGCCTCAAGGACGCTTCGGTCTATCTTCGCGGCCTCCCCAACGGCATCGACGCCGCCAACGGCGAAATCTTCTTATTCCGCGACCGGGCCACCATCGAACGGCTCACCGCGCGCACCGGCGGCGGGACCGTCTCCCTCAGCGGTTTCATCGGCTTCGCCTCCGAACGTCCCTTTTATCAGATCAAAGCTTTGGCCCGCCAGGTGCGGGTCCGCTATCCCGAGGGCATCAGCACCACGTTCGACGCCACCCTCGAACTGCGCGGCACCGCGCAGCGCAGCCTCCTGACCGGTTCAGCCTCGGTCATCCGCAGCAGCATTTCTCCCAATCTGGACTTCGCCTCCGTGTTCGGCCGTCCCGCCCAGCCCTTCGCGCCCCCAGCCTCGCCCAACGAGCTGCTCAGCGGCATGCAGTTGGACGTTTCAGTCACCACGGCGCCCAACGCCCGCTTTGAGAACTCGCTGGCGCGCAACCTCCAGGCCGAGGCCGACCTGCGCATTCAGGGCACGCCCTACAAGCCCGTTCTCCTAGGCCGAATCTCGGTCAATCAGGGTGAGATCAATTTTCTCGGAAACCGCTACCGCATCAGCCGCGGCGACATCACTTTCGCCAACCCGTTCCGCGTCGAGCCGCTTCTCGATCTGGACTTGAACACCCGCGTGCGCGGCATTGAAGTAACCATGAACTTTTCCGGCCCCGTCGACAAGCTCAATGTGACTTACCGCTCCGACCCGCCGCTTCAAGTCAATGAGATCATCGCCCTGCTGGCCGTCGGCCGCACCCCTTCTTCCGACCCCGCGGTCCTCGCCCGCCAGACCCAGGCGGACCAAAGCTGGCAGCAGATCGGCGCCAGCACCCTCATCGGCGCAGCCTTCGAGACTCTGGAAGGCGGCCGGCTCCAGCGCTTCTTCGGAGTCAGCCGCATCAAGATCGATCCCAACCTCACCGGGCTGAGCAGAGTCCCGGAGGCGCAGATCACCCTGGAACAACAAGTCTCGCGCGACATCACCTTCACCTACGTGACCAACTTGGCGCAGGAGCAGCAGCAGCTGGTGCGCGTGGAGTGGAACTTGAGCCGCCAGTGGTCGCTGCTGGCGGTCCGCGATGAGAACGGACAGTTCAGCCTCGAGGTCCAGTTCCGCAGGCAATTCCGATGAGCCAGAAAACAACCACCACGGATTGGGAGCGGCAACGCCTGGAAATGGTGGAACGCCAGCTCTACGCCCGGGGCATCCGCAATCCCCGCGTTTTGGAAGCCATGCGCCGCATCCCGCGCGAGGAGTTCATTCCGCCTCAGCACCGCCACCTCAGCTACGTCGATGAGCCCGTCCCCATCGGCTTCGGCCAAACCATTTCGCAGCCTTACATGACGGCCCTGATGGCCGAGTGCCTGGAATTGCAGGGCACGGAGACCGTGCTGGAGGTCGGCGCCGGCTCCGGCTACCACGCCGCGGTTCTGGGCGCGCTGGCGGCCAGGGTCATCTCCGTGGAAATCTTGCCGGAACTGGCGGCCTACGCCAGGGAGAACCTGGACCGCACCGGCTGCGGCTCTAATGTCCAGGTGGTCTGCGCCGACGGCTCGCTCGGCTGGCCTCCCGCCGCTCCTTACGACGCTATCTCGGTTGCCGCTGCCGCTTCCGACGTTCCCCCGGCGTTGCTCGAACAGTTGAAAGACCCCGGCCTTCTGGTCATCCCCGTCGGACCCTCCTGGGAGCAGGAGCTCCGCGTCTATAGCAAACGCCAAGGCCGTGTCTTTGTCCGGACCGTCACTTTCTGCCGTTTCGTGCCGCTACGCGGAAAGGCCGGATGGGAGTAGCTTCACTTACCAGCTCCGGCCTGCTCTAAGTACGCCCGCAGCGGTTCATAATACGCCAACATCGCACGGCTGCTCAGATCTTCTCCCGTCTTCTCCCGCAGCAACTGCCGCCAGTCGCGCATGGCTCCCTCCCTCAGGATTTCCCACAACCACCGCCCCACCTCCCGGCTCCCGTAGTAGTTGCACTGCCAGGGGCTTTGCTTCAACAGATTGCGTGCGATGTAGTCGTGGAGCTGGTGCTTGATCAATTGTGCGATGGCGTAGTCGTAGGCTTGCGCCGGCGCCTCGGCCATTTCCGCCAGCCCGCAGGGCTCGCATTCATCCCCGCCTCGGGCTGCCGGCGGCCGGATTCTCTGATAGCGGGCGGTCAACTCCCACCATCGCTGGTTGAATCGTTCGGCAGGAAGCTTCTGCTCATACAGCTCGTACTCAAAGCGGCTAAGAACTCCCGCATACCACGGCATCGCAACCACGGCGCCCTCCAGCGCCTCCTGAAGAAGACGCTGTCCCTGGTTCAACTCCGCTCCCGGCGGCAACAGGCCAAGCTGCCGCAAATACGGCTCTTGTCCCGCCGCGGCGCCGAACAGCTCGCCCACCGCCAAATAAAACGCCCGGCTGGCTCCCTCGCGCAGCACCGCCGGAACCCGCGGGTCCGAGTAAGCCAATTGGTAATAAGCGCCGGCCAGCTCCCGGTGACTCACCCGAAACCACTCCCGGCTGGCGGTCACGTTCATCAGACAACGAATGTCCTGGTCCCGGTCGATCGTCCGGCAAAAAGCCCCGGCGTGCTTTTTCCGCGGCGAGCCGGACGGCAGCGCGTAGAGATCCGAACGTTCCCAGAAGCTTCGCGGCAAACCAGGCCAACCCAAAGACGCGTACAAACGCGCCGCCTGCTCCACCACCCACTGTGGCGAGCGGTTCTTGAAAGCTGCATCCGGATTTGGCCCCTCGCTCAGCCCCCACCATTGCCGCCCCCACCGGTCTCCCAACCAGTGAACCGGAATCTCCTCCCCCACGCCCTGGCCGTAGCGCTCGGAAAGCCGCCGGGACGCATAGCGGTGTAGCACCAGGTACAGCGGCTCCAGCTCCGCAACCGTACGGTCCATGAGCTGCATCATCTCCGCGACGCTCATCCCGTAATCGGCCACCCGCAGGTGAAAGTACGACGAGTAGCCCAGCTCGGCCGCCACACGGTTCCGCAAATTGCGCACGCGGTCCAGTTGCTCCTTCAAAGCCGCCCCGGGCTGTTGTGCCGCTTCCCACAGGCGGCGCCGCTCGCCCAGATCGTTCGAGCTCCGCAACCTCTGCTCCAGTTCCGCCGCCGTTAGCGGCTTCAGGCACTGGCCGTTGCGCCGCTCCAAACAATAATCCGCCGAGTCCAAAGCCCGGTCGTAGTTCACTTCCGCCTCGATCCGCGCGCGAACCACTTCCGGAATCGTGCCCGGCGACTCGGCCGCGTTCAGCAGGATCTTGTCCAACTGGCGGAACTCCGCATCCGTCAGCATCTCCCGCTCGCGCAGAAAGCGCCGGCTGTTTTCGATCACATACCGGCTCCCCATAAACACGGCCAGCGCCCGCCCCGCGCCGATCCTCTCCCCCAGGTGTTCACCGGTCAGATCCGTTGCCGCCTTCCATTGCGCCTCCGCCGCCGCCGTACTCAGGCCTTGGTAGAGCTCCTCATACATCCGCAGGAACTCCTGCACCTCGGTCCTTTGAGCCGGCGGCGCCGACGGACCACACCCCGCCAGCAGCCACATCGCCGCACTCAAGCCCAGCAGCTTCGCCCGCCGCATCTCACGGCGATTGTACCGCGGCAGCCTCCCCGCGGGTTCCCGCAAGCGCCCCGTGGCTCAAGACTCCCGCTCCTCGCCACCCTTCAGGCAGTGGTATAGCGCCAGGCTCGTGGGCTCCATCCTCACGGAAAGGATCAGGAATCCGGCGCGATGAAGCAGCCCTTCCATAATCCAGTCGTATGTGCTGAATTCCCTGGCAACGTGCCGGGCAGTGTTCGCCCGCATTTCAGGAAGCGATTGGACGAACCGCTCGAAGCAATCCGTTGGAGACTCCCCTTCCCGGAGAGCAAACACCACGTCGCGCAGGAGCAACTGCCCGCCTTCTTTCAACACCCGCGCGGCATTGCGCAAGGCCACAAGTTTCCACGCATCGGGCAGATGATGCAGCGCCAGGCTGGAGACCACCGCATCAAAACTCGCCGGCGGGAAGTCCATGGTTAGAAAACCCGCCTTCCTCGTAGCAAGAGTCTGAAGTCCCGCCCGCTTCGCTTCCTTCTCACAGTAGCGCAGCATCGTTGGTGAGATATCACAGGCCGTCACAAGCAGGCCGGCCGCCGCAGCCATTCTCGCAAACCAGCCCGTGCCGCACCCGATCTCGAGCACCGCGGCGCCGGCAGGCAGACGCAGCGCGGCCAGCGCCTCACGGCCCTCGCTCTCCAGATCTCGGAACGAACTCATCCGCCTCTCGTAGGCTTGTACCTCCGCTTCATCCGTGTAATCCGTCCCGATTTGCCGCTCCTCGTCCCACTGCCATTCCGTAATCATCCCGCTATTCCCTTCTTCCGCAACTGCCTCCCGCAGAATACCTATTTTGCACTCCGGCCGGTCGCCGGAACCCGGCGGCCAAAGCCACCCCCATGCCCTTCGCATTGTCCCCTTCCCGCCTTCCGTGTCATGCTCGTGGTTGGTATGCGGTTCGAACGGCACACCGCCGGCGCCATCGCCGCTGTTCTCGGCTTGAGCACCGTCGTCATCTTGCTCGCCGTGCTCCAATATCAATGGACCGGCGAGATCAGCCGGGGCGCCGAGGAGCGCATGCGGGAGGCCTTGGCGGCCTCCG
>Ga0272448_1003469_pt1 | contig 18770 bp, 13 predicted proteins | sample YNPCB0191_FD_202220 | JGI IMG/M metagenome (GOLD analysis project Ga0272448, IMG submission 202220) | Hot spring sediment microbial communities from Yellowstone National Park, WY, United States - YNP-CB-019-1 | ecosystem: Environmental > Aquatic > Thermal springs > Hot (42-90C) > Sediment... | reverse complement strand
ATGGTTGGGCGCTTGGTGCGAACACGAGGCGGATTGTTCTCGTGTCCAGGTATGCGTCTTGTCATAGCGCCAGTATACCACAATCAGGCCATTCTAGGATAGCCTCTAAGGACCAAGGACTGGAATTAGCATGAATGCACAAGAGCGGGTTATCCGTACAATCGAGTTCCGCCATCCCGATCACCTGCCGCTGCGCTTTGCCAGCGACCCTGAACGCTCGGATCTGGTGGGCTTGGGATATGGCCGGGCGGATGGCTGGAAGCCTGAGGTACATGTGGCGGGCAGCACGCGTCTTAGCCAGGCTGCAGCGATCCTGAAAGCATCACGAGCCGGACTGGACGAGTGGGGCTGCTTTTGGCAAGAGCATGAGTTCACAAGCTGGGGGCAGGTCAGGGGACATCCTCTGGCAGATTGGAGCGCGCTCGACAGCTACACGTTTCCCGATCCTGAGGCGCCCGGACGCTTCGATGACAATGCGGCCCGCGCCGCTCGCTATCAGGACCGCTATCTCGTCGGCTCCATCGGCATCATGGGATTGAACCGGCTGTTCTTCCTGCGTGGTTTTGAGAACCTGATGGTGGATCTCCTCGCCGAGCCTGAGAAGATCGGTTGGTTGGCCGACAGGGTCTTTGCTTTCATGACCGGCATCGCCAGCAAATGGGCAGAAGTCGGCGTGCAAGCAGTTGACGTTGCCGATGATCTCGGCACCGAGCAAGGCACGATGATCAGCCCGGCTCTGTTCCGTTCATTCTTCAAGCCGCGCTACGCCGACTTCTGCACCCATTGTCACAGACTGGGGCTACATACCATTCTGCATAGCTGTGGTAACGTCTGGGAGATCATCGGCGATCTGATCGAATGTGGGTTTGATGTGCTCAACCTGGAGCAGCCGCGCGTCTTCGGGCTGGAGCGGCTGGCAGCCACGTATGCCGGCAAGGTCTGCTTCCTCACCAATCCAGACTCACAGGTGACCATTCCCGTGGCATCGCCTGCAGAGGTGGCTGCCGAGACTGAGCTGGTGGTGAAAATGCTGGCCACCGACGCCGGGGGCATCATCGGCAACGCCGATTGTACCTGGAACCACGGCTACACACCGCCGGAGAATCTGGAGGCCATGGCCCGGACATTCGAAAGGTTACGCGGCTGCCCCTGGGGTGAATGGAACAGCTCAAAAACAGGGACGCCTGGGGTGGACACAGCATGAGACCACAGATGACCCAACGGCAACGCTTTCTTCGCTACATGCGCGGTCAGATGGTTGACCGTGTACCGCTCATGGAGATGGGCGTCTGGCCTGAGACCTTCGACCGCTGGCACCACGAAGGACTACCTCCGTGGGTGACGGATATCCGCCACCTGGAAGACTATCTGCATCTCGACCTTAGCTTCAACCTCAATTGGCTGCCCATCGAACAGCGCGTCTTCCCGCGCTTTGAGGTCCAGGTGCTGAGCGAGACGGAAAACGAATGGACGATACGTGATGAGTGGGGCGTTATCCTGCGCCAGCAGAAATACCACAAGACCATTCCCCAATATATCCGCTTCCCGGTGGAGAACGAGGCCGACTACGAGGGCCTCCTGCCGCGCCTCAACGGCAAGGACCCGGGACGCTATCCGCCGGACTTTGACGAGGATCTACACTGGCGGCAGTGGCGCGGCGAGATCATTGGCGTCAACTTTCATAGCTTTTTTGGCTTCCCCCGCGGCCTGATGGGCCTGGAGAACTACTGCCTGGCGTTCTACGATCAACCCCATCTGGTGCGCCGTATCATCGCCGATCGTGTGCAATTCGCCAAAGACCTGCTGACACCGCTCTTGGCGAAGAAGGCTCTGGACTTCGTGCAGGTGTGGGAAGACATGGCTTTCAAGACTGCCCCACTCATCTCGCCTCAGCTCGTCCGCCAGTACATGCTACCCGCCTACGAGGAACTGGTGGACTTTCTTCGTCAGGGTGGTGTACAATTGATCATGGTGGATTGTGACGGCCGCGTCAATGACCTGCTGCCCATCTTCCGTGAGGCAGGGATTGACGGCGTGCACCCGTGTGAGGTCGCCGCCGGGGCCGACCCGATCACATTGCGTCGTATCTGGCCTGGATGTGCCCTAATGGGCGGCATGGACAAACGGGTGATTGCCAGCGGGGAAGAGGGCGTTGATGCCGAGATCGAGCGCATACAACCTGTCTTGCGGGAAGGCGCCTATATCCCATTTCTCGATCACTTCGTACCGCCGGACGTCTCGTACGAGACGTATCTGTACTATGTCGAGAGACGTCGTGATCTACTCGGCGGGCCATCTAGGCGCGAACCATAACCAATCCAGAGGAGTGAAACAACGGTGAACGAGCTCATGCTTGATCTGACCCACGCCGTGGTCGTTTCCCCGCCGGATCTCTCCACCCGAGAGAAGAAGGCGGTTGCCATGCTGCTGGACGAAGTCGAAAAGCGCACACGCCTGCGCTGGCCGTGCACGGCAGACCGGCCGGCTCCCGGCGTTCCGGTCATTGCCGTTGCACCCTACCGGTCTCTCGCCGCTTTCGCCGGGCGCGTGCAGATAGATGGCGATACCGGTGCTGCCGAAGGCTACCACATCCGCAGCGATAGTCGGCAGCCCGCCGTCTACGTCATCGGCAATGATGAGCGCGGTGTGTTGTTCGGCATCGGGCACATCCTACGCAATCTGCGCATGGACAAAGGCAAAGCAACCCTGCCGGCCGGCATCAATGTGTCCACCGCACCTGCCTACCGCCTGCGCGGCCATCAGATCGGCTACCGTGACAAGGTCAACTCCTACGACGGCTGGGACCTGCCACAATGGGAGCAATACATTCGTGACCTGGCCGTTTTCGGCAGCAACGCCGTGGAGATGATCCCCCCGCGCTCCGACGACAGGCCGACCAGCGTGCACTTTCCCCGCCCGCCGCTGGAAATGATGGCCGGCGTCTCGCATCTTGCTGATGAGTACGGTCTGGACGTGTGGCTGTGGTATCCGGCCATGGATGAGGACTACTCGAATCCGGCCACGGTTGAATTTGCCCTTAACGAGTGGGCAGAAGTCTTCCGGGCCTTGCCACGTCTCAACGCGGTCATGGTGCCCGGCGGCGATCCTGGACATGCTCATCCCCGTCACTTGATGGCCATGCTGGAAAAGCAGGCAGCGCAATTAGAGACAATACACACTGGCGTCCAATGGTGGGTATCGCCCCAAGGCTTCACGCAGGAATGGATGGACGAATTCGTGGGCATTCTGCGCAACGAAAGCCCCGCCTGGCTGACCGGTGTGGTGCTCGGCCCCTGGGTTCACATGACCATGTCCGAGTTTCGCACCATGATTCCTGCCCGCTATCCGATCAGAAACTACCCGGACATCACCCACACGCTGAGTTGCCAGCATCCCGTCCCCGATTGGGACATTGCCTACGCCCTGACGATCGGCCGCGAGCCGATCAATCCGCGGCCACTTGACCAGGCGGCCATCTTCCGGGCGGAACAGCCGGGGAGCATTGGCTTTCTGGCCTACTGCGAGGGCTGCCATGATGATGTGAACAAGTGCATCTGGAGCAGGCTGGGCTGGGACCCCCAGACGCCGATCATTGATATCCTGCGCGAGTACAGCCGTTACTTCATCGGTGAACGCTACACGGATGACTTTGCCCAGGGCCTGCTGGCTTTGGAGCGTAACTGGCGCGGCCCACTGGCCGCCAATGTGGGCGTCTATACAACCTTGCAGCAATTCCAGACACTGGAGGAGATGGCGTCGCCGTGGACGCTAAAGAACTGGCGCTTCCTGCAGGCTCTGTACCGCGCCTACTATGATGCCTATGTGCGCAGCCGCTTACTGTACGAGAGCAGCCTGGAGGAGCAGGCGATGTCGCTCTTGCGCCAGGCAAAACGCATCGGCTCATTGCTGGCCATTGCCGAGGCCGAGCACATTCTCGACCGTGCAGTGACGCAGCCGGTCTCCACAGGCTGGCGCACGCGCATCTTCCAATTAGCTGAGGCGCTGTTCCAGAGCCCGGCGCATATGCAGTTGAGTGTGCACCTCTATCAAGGGCAAGAAGAGGTGCGCGGGGCTAATCTCGATGGCGTTGACTACCCGCTCAACAATCGCCCCTGGCTCAAGGATCGTTTTGCCGCGATCCGCCAGCTTACAACCGAGGAGCAGCGCCTGGAGGCTATCAAGGAGATCGTCGAATGGACGAACCCCGGTCCCGGCGGCTTCTACGATGACCTGGGCAGCTCGGTCGAACAGCCTCATGTCGTCAAGGGACCAGGCTATGAGCATGATCCACAGTTTCTGCGCTCGCCGCAGCACCGTTATCCCTATCGTAAAGATCCCCGGCCCATTCGCCTCTCCTGGCGCGGCTTCAGCGGGCCGCTGAACGATGCGCCGTTCCGTATGCGCTACACGAACCTTGATCCGGAGGCTCGTTATCGCATCCGCATCGTCTATTCAGACCTGGCGCCCGAGATCAAAGTAAGGTTAGAGGCAAACGGCTATGAGGTTCATCCCTGGATGCTCAAGCCGGTGCCACGCCAGCTGGTGGAATTTGCTATTCCACAGGAGGCAACGCGCCACGGTGAATTGGTCTTGACCTGGCAGCGCGAGCCCGGGCGTGGTCACTCCGGCGTCGGCTGCGAGATGTCAGAAGTCTGGCTGATCAAGATATGATACCATCAGTCTGTTGGAGGGTTAGTTGATGAGTGTTGCATCGTTCGTGGCACCACAGCACATCACCAGCGTTGGCGGCTTCCTGGGGCAACGCTTCCATGCCAACCGTACAGGCCGCCTGAAGGACTGCCTTTTGTCGGAGACCTATATTCGACTTCACGAGCAAAAGAATCATGATGAGTGGTTCTGGCTAGGTGAACAGGTGGGCAAATGGCTGGATGCCGCGGCCTACACGGGCCTGATCGCCAAAGATAACGACCTGCTCAATCGAGTTGCCGATGTCCTCGACCGGCTGGCGCGTAGCCAGGAAGAAGACGGCTACCTGGGCATCACGCGGCGATACCACCGCAATCCTGTGCGTGGTATGGAACTCTACGAGATGTACTACGTTCTGCATGGGTTGTTGGTGTGTGCCGATCTGCTCAAAAGCGAGGTGGCCCTGCGCACGGCGCGCCGACTTGGAGACTTTATCATTCGCACGTGGGGCCCGCAGCCGGGGCAATTCCCCCTGGCCGGCCGTTTTCCGGGTAACGGCCACGACGGCGGCGAAGGAACATTGATCCTGGAGCCCATCGTCTTACTAGGGCAGAGGACCGGCGATCAGCGCTACATCGAATGGGGTGAGCAGACATTGGCCATGTGGGATGAATGGCTGGCCCGCTACCCACAGTCTACCCACACCTGCGACTATAGCGCCATGCGGCGTTTCGCCGCCGGCGAAAAGGATGTAGACGAGCTACGCGAGAACATCCATGCCCACACCTTTCATATGACCCTGTTGGGTGTGGCCGCGCTATACAACGCCACAGGCAAAGCAGAGTATCGCGATGTTGTCCTGGGCTCGGTCAATCGTCTGGCCGACGAGTGGATCTTCCTGACCGGCGGGATGAGCTCGGATGAGCGCTACGTGCCGCGTCGTTACTATCACCCGCGCAACGACATCGAGGTCTGTCCTCAGCACACATGGATCCTGTTGCTGGCTCAGGCGCTCGAGTGGACGGGCGAGGCGCGCTACGCTGCCGAGATCGAGCGCGACCTGTTCAACCACTTCCTGGCCGCCCAACTGGCCGACGGGACGAACTGGAGCTACTTTACACCCCTCAACGGCCATTCGGAGGAGCCGGGCGGGCCCAATTGCTGCAACGCAGCAGGGCAGCGCATCGCCGGGCGTATGCCGGTGTACCTGTATGGGCTGCGCCAGGGCGCGCCGGCTGTCTTCATGTACAGCCAGAGCCAAGCGACGCTGCACAGCCAATCGGTGGGTACAATCGTCCTCAGCCAGGAGACGGCATTCCCATCCGGCGGCGACGTGACGATCCACGTACAGATCGAGCGCCCACTCAGGTTTCCTCTGCACCTGCGCATTCCACCCTACGCCGGGAATGCCACCGTGCAGGCAGGCGACGAAACAGTGGTGCAGGCGCCAGCAGGCCAGTTCGTGGTTATTGATCGCCAATGGCAACCGGGCGACACTGTGCGCCTATCGCTGCCCATGCGGGCGGCCTGTCAGGCCGGGCCCGATATGGTCGCCATCACGCGTGGGCCCCTGGTCTATGCCTACTTCCAGTCGGCTCAGGCCGATCCGGTGGTGTTTCACAATCGGCGGGGTATGTTCCCTGAGGATGTCGTGCTGACGCTGGATCCACAACGACCTGAGACCTTCATCGTTGAGGAGGCAGCCGCTGAGGGGCTGCTCGGCCCGGCGCTGCGTGTGCCCGGTCGCATTCGCCCGCGCGCGCCGATCTTTGCCACAGCCGCTGCCAATGCCCGGTTGCTGCCTCATGGCGAGACATCCTTTGTCCTGCTGCCCTTCGCCGACCAGGGCGCGATACGCGGCGAATACCGCGTCTTTATGGACTACAGACGGCCATGAGCATTCTGCAATTGCGCAATCACATTCCCATCAGTGGGCCGGCCCGCCGCGAGCCCACTGATGGCAGCGAAACAGCCATGCGCGTCTCACTCGGTTTCGAGCCGGCGTGGTTTCACCGACGCTGCGGCGTGGATTTCTCTAAGCGGTGGCACACGGATCCCGTCTACCGCCATGAGACGCTGGTCGCCATGAAGGATGAGCTCTGCCGGGCTTTCCCAATGGTGACGTATTGGGATCGCCGACGAAGTGACGACACATGGACGCTGTCGGGCGTGTACGGGGCCTACGTTGTCCCGCTGGTGATGGGCTGCAGGTTGCACTATGCTGCCGATCGCTGGCCGGTCATCAGCGAGAGGCCAAAAAGTACGCTGGCGGAGTGGGCCAGTGTGGACGTTCAGGAGCTGGCGAGCGGCCCGGTCATGCAAGACCTGGCGCGCCAGATGGATGTGATCGAGGCCAAAGCGGGCAAGATACATGGCTACCTGAACTGGCAAGGGGTGCTGAACAATGCCTTCAATGTCTACGGGGAACACATCTTCCTGGACATGATCGAGCAGCCTGACCTGGCCCATCGTTTCTTCGGCCTGATCACCGACCTGATGATCACCCTGGCCAAGAGAGTGCAAGAACGGCAGCGGCGTTCCGGATTCTCTATCAATCAGCTCGACGTGAGCAACTGCGTCATGAATATGATCTCGCCGCACATGTACGCCGAGTTCATCTATCCCTATGACAGGCGGATTGCCGAGAGCTTCGAGCGCTTTGGCGTCCATACCTGCAACTGGGATGCCACACCGTACCTGGCGCAGTTGCAGAAGCTACCCAAGATGGGCTATCTGGACATGGGCATAATGTCCGATCTGAGGAAGGCAAAAGCCATGTTCCCCGATACCCGTCGGGCCGTTATGTACTCGCCGGTGAAGCTGCAGGATGCATCTCTCGACGAGATTCGGGCCGATATGGAGAGAATCTACGCTGAATATGCGCCGTGCGACATCGTTATGGCCGACATCCAGGCCACGACGCCCGACAGCCGTGTGCACGAGCTGCTGGACATCTGTAGACGGCTGGAAAGCCTTCGCTAGGCGAGTCCGATCCGCTTGCAGATGGCCTGGTAGGCCCACATATCCCATTCTTCCTGAACACCAATGCCGGGCAGGTCTGGATAGTTCTTGCAGATCAGGCCGCCCTCGAAAACGTCTACCATGCGGCGGGCGCCCGCCTCGATGATCGCCCGGTCGCCCGTGGGTAAGATTTGCTGAATATCAACCGGGCTCCACAGGGCAGCCTTGCGCTGGCGCAATAGCGCAGCCAGCCTGGGCATGTCATAGAGGGCAGGCTGGTCGAACTGGAAGACGTCCACCCCTGCGTCCAACAGGTCGGGCACGATAGCCCAATTCTGGCCGCAGGAGTGCATGAGCACTTTCATGCCATAGTCGTGAGCAATGGCGAACAGGCGCGTGTACATGTCCTTGAAGTACTCGCGGAACATGGCCGGGCTGAAGAGCAACCCGGTCTGTGTGCCCATGTCCTCGCCGATCATGATGCCGTCGGCGCCCGCTTTGCCCGCCAGGTGGATCTTCTGCTCGTACACTCTGGCGACAATGTCATGCATGCGCCTGACCTCATCGGGGTAAAGCGCCATATCCAGGAAATAGACCTCCATCTTGCGCAGGTAGCGGGCGTTGTCGAAGATCCAGCCGCCGATATGAGCCAGCTTGAATTTGTCGGTCGGCTGGCTGAACACTGCCCTCAGGCGCGCCGCACAATCAGGGTGGCTGTAGTCCGGCGGCTGTAATGTGTCCAATTGACGCCAGTCCTCGATGGCCGGCTTATATATCTCGCCCTTGACCGAGCCGTCGCGCATGCGCCGCCAAAGGTTGCCCCATTCGTCGTCGTAGTACTCCAGCTTGCCCTCGACCCAGCGCTTCTGTTGATAACCGTGCGGCATCAGGCCGGCGCCCACCATGTCATTGATCCGGCCGCGATCGAACGTCATGCCGGGTCTAGGCGGGTTGTCGTGATTGATGTTCGCCAGGATGATATCCTTCGGTCGCACGCTGCCCTCCTTCATTACCCGTATACTTCCTCAATGACCTGCCTGGTTATCTGCACCCAGCGCCGAACGCGCTGGGGATCGCCTTGCACCGTCTCGACATCTTTGAGCGTGATGTCGGTGTGACACGTCTTGCAGGCTTGCAGGTCACGCCGCAAGATCGAGCGGATGCGCTCTTCATCGAAGCCGTAGCCAACCATATCGGCCGGGCTGGGACGGTAGCTCAGCACGTAGTCTGTGCCGATCTGCTCGGCACAGCGGGCCGCGTCGGCGAAGGGAGAGACGGCGATGCGCCGCAGGTTCGGAATCTGGCGTAGAATGTCAATCTTGCGCGTCAGGTCTTCACAGCAGCCGTAGGCGACCAGGCCAAACTCGCGCAGGATGGGGAGCTGGTACTGCAAGAGAAATTCATCGTGCATCTTTGCCGAGACGAGCGCGAATTCCTGAGCGGCCATGAAACCCCACAGTTGCTTTCGCTTGACGCCGTTCACATTCGCAGCGGGATCGGGAAGCTCCTCGGCGTATGGCATAGCCTGGTTCTGGTGTGCACAGAGTCCCCAATCGCCCGCCGCCTCAGCCTGCTCATGGGTGCGCAGGATGCCGTCGCGCATGAAGGCCACGAGCTGATGGAGCCATTCGGGCCGGTCGTACATGTCCAGCATGAAGTGCTCGATGCCACGCAGGTAGCCTAAATCGGTGGAGATGTCGCCGCTCCACATGCGGTAGGCCGGCCCCCGGTCAACATTGATGGTGATAATGTCACCGATAGCATCTGCCAGCCGGCCGACGTTGCGCGCCGTTTCCTCCTCGTTGATCTCATGCCAGGGGGCCCGAAGCAGAGCAATGTCCTCGGGCTGCTTGAGGGGATAGGCGACCTTAAAAGATCCCCGCTCTTCTTCAGAACGATGTCGCTCCCCACTGACTCCCCATCCCACGCAACGGTAGACAGCTTGCACGGTGACCCATGGCTCGAAAACCGAATCGTCGTCCAGGCTGTCCCAGAAGAGACGGTTGCGGAAGAAGTCCTCATAGGTGCGCAGGAAAGGATCGCTGCATTGGCAGCGCGACTCAGGCATCTCTCGCCAGGCAAAGGCACGTACATAGATCAGAGGACGCGTCCACTTCAAGCTGTTGTGCTGTCTCCATAGGCGGCGACGCTCTGCCTGGACAGGCCGGTTGCAGACCTCCAGATAACGCTGGGCCAGATCGCGCAAAATGGTGCGATCGGTGTTGTCCATCCATGCCCCTCCCTTCTCCGCCGAGAGCATACACAAACCGCCATTGTTTGTCAATCGCTAAAATCTCTTGACAAGACAGCACGAACGTAGTATGATGCTATTACCGTAGGTCATATGACCATAGGTGCATAGCTATGATCCCCTTCACACCCATTCAACCCGTTAGAACAATAGATGCCGTTGCCGAGAGGCTCGAAGCCCGCATTTTCGACGGCACGTTTGCTCCTGGCGACAAGTTGCCCTCGGAAAGCCAGATTGCAGCACAGCTTCACGTCGGCCGGCGAACTGTGCGGGAAGCCCTCAAGGTCCTTGAAACAAAAGGTCTTGTCGAAATCAAGATGGGAGTAGGAGCTATCGTGAAGTGCAACAATCTCGATAGCTTCCTGCAAGCCTTGACGCACAACATCAATTCTTACCTCACGATTGATAAAGCCGATATTATCCATGTCATGGAGCTGCGTTGGCTGCTCGAACGGGCTGCCTTGCAGCGGCTGATGCAGAATCCCGATCAGGAGCGTCTGCGGCGACTGGCAGAGAATGTTCAAGCACAGCGCCGGGCCGATCTGGCCGGGGATGCCGACGACTATCAAGACTGGCATTTCCGCTTCCATCACGACATCGTTGACGCCCTGAATAACCCGGTCATCAGCATGATCTACCGTCAGGTTCTGGCACTCGTGCGCAAGCCCATGGAACGTGCCGGCCAGGACCTGACAATTCGCAGACAGTCCATCGCTGATCATGAAATCATGGTCAACGCCCTGTGTGGTCTGACGCCCGACGAGTTGGAGGCGGCGCTACAGCGGCATCTGGAAGGATTCATCGCGAACCTGACCGCCGAGAAGCAAACAGCCGACCCGGTTGTCGTCAACAAGACGTAGCGCCAACAGACGATCGTCAGATCTGTGAAGCTCACGGGTGGCAGACTGAGATCGAGGGTGATCGCCGTTTCACCGATTACCCGCCAGCAGGAGGTGATGTGACATTCGTGACAGAGCAGTGTTGTGTGCCTTGGAACCCCTTTCGTTTTCGCCAATCAGTAGTCTAAAAGAAAGGAGAAACAAGCGATGTCAACCAAAGTGTCCCGGCGAGAGTTTCTACGTGTGGCGGCCCTGGCGGGGGCTGCAACAGTAATTGCCGCCTGCGGCGCTACACCAACGGCCACCCCGGTTCCGCCGACAGCAACCAAGCCACCGACCGCCGCTGCGCCGACAGCTACCAAGCCACCGGCTGCCGCTGCACCAACGGCCACCCAAGCTCCGGCTGCCCCCAGCGGCAAGACCTTGCCCGCCGACGCCGCACCCGCAGCGCAGCAGATCCTGCGTGCTCAGTTCGCCTCATCAGGCTCATCCAGCTTCCACTTCATGCCAACGGCCACCGGCAGCGACTTTGAAACCTGGATGCCTGTGTTCAATGTGCCCCCCATGTACTTTGATGAGGCATTCAAGACGCTCAAACCTGGAGTCTTTGTCTCGTGGGAGTCTACACCGGACTTCAAGGTGTGGACGTTCAGGCTCGATCCCAAGGCCAAGTGGTCTGACAACACCGCCATCACTGCCGCCGACTGCAAAGCCAGTTGGGAACTCCTGGCAAACAAGCTGGTCACGCTGCAATGGTGGGAGGAGGACCGCAGCCAAGACGGATTCTACGCCGTGCCGGGCTACAAGGCTCTGTCCTACTATCATCTTCCTGACGGTCGCGTCGTTGGTTTGTGGAAGTGGTCAAAGGCAGCAATCAGCGCCGACGAAGGGAAGACATGGACGCCGGTGGCCGATGTGCCGTCGCTGGTCATGGCCGGCGCTAAGATCTGGGGCCAGCGCACATCCGATGGACGTTATGCCCTGGTCTACAACCCTAACCCCGACGGTGAGCACCGTTGGCCGTTGGCCGTTGTAACGTCCGACGATGGCATCAATTTCGACAAGCTGCGTCTGGTTAGTGGAGAAGTACCACCTCGGCGTTTTATCGGCACCTTCAAGGATTTTGGGCAGAACTACGTCCGTGGTATTTGTGAAGGTGATGGCATTCCGCCCGATGGCGCGATGTGGATTACATATAGCATGAACAAAGAGGACATCTGGATAACGCGTGTCCCTGTGCCCATCTGCGACGCCGTTGCAGAGCCGGTGAACGATAGTTTTGATGACATGCCAACCGGTGGTCTTGTGCCCGGCTGGAATATCTACAGCCCATGCTGGGCTAGGGTGTCGGTCATAGACTTTCCCAGCCGCGAGGACAAAAGCTTGGAGCTGCGCGACGAAGACCCCTATGACTATGCCAAGGCGGAACGCATCTTTCCAGAGAGCACGCGCGTCACGATCGAGTTCAGCGTGATGTGTCGCGAACGCGTGAATGACGGCCAGTTGCAAATAGAGGTCACCGATCCATATGGGAATCCGGCCGTGCGGATAATCTTCGATAGCGACGGCGGCATCAAGGGTGGGCATCGCGAATACGTCCTTGCCGGCTACCGGCCACATCAATGGTACAAACTGACCCTGAGTGTTGACGCCATCCGTCATGGATGGAGACTGGCGGTCAACGACAACATCGTCCTGCCGGCCGACCCGACGCTTATGCCCATTCGCTCGGTCTCGCGCTTGATCTTCCGGACAGGTGAGCGTCGCCGTGAACCTACACTAGAGTCGGACCGTTTCATGGGTGCAGATTTGCCCCATGCCGATGATAAGGCTCTGCCAGTCACTTTCTGCATTAACGATGTGATGACCTCTCAGCACGAGCCGCTATGAATTGGCAGCTCGAGTCCGTTGCTGACCAGGTCATGAAGAAAGGAAACGAATCGCGTGCTATGAACAACACAAAGGTCAAAGCTGCTGAACACTATCGTGGTGTTGTCGTTCCGATGGTAACGCCGATCACGCCGCAGGGGAATCTCGACGAAGCTGCCGCTCGGCGTATCATTGATCACATGATTGCCGGTGGGGTTGATGGCGTTTTCGTCTTGGGCACAACCGGTGAGGCCAATTCCGTGCCACGCACCATGCGTCTGCGCCTCGTCACTCTGGCCGTCGAGCAGGCACAAGAGCGCGTCCGGGTCTATGCTGGGATTAGCGATAACTGCCTGGCTCATTCGATCGAAGCTGCTTTTGAGTACTCTCGGCTGGGAATTGATGCCCTCGTTGCCCATCTCCCCAGCTACTATGCCCTCGGCGCTCAGGAGATGTTGGCCTATTACAGAAAGCTGGCCGATAGCATCCCCGCTCCGCTCCTGGTGTACAACATCCCGCAGACGACGCACATGTCGCTTCCGGTAGAGGTCATCGAGCAGCTTAGCAGCCATCCGAACATTGTCGGCCTGAAGGACTCAGAAAACGACCCGCTGCGTCTGGAGGGAGTGATGTCTAGACTGGGTGGGCGCAGTGACTTCAGTATCCTGATCGGTGCGGCGGCTCTGACAGCCAAGGGACTGGCGTTGGGCGCCGATGGTTCGGTACCGAGTGGGGGCAATCTCGTGCCGGAGATCTGGTCTGCTCTGTACAAGGCAGCGAAAGAGGGCAATCACAGCAAAGCGACCGAGTATCAGCAACAAGCCGATCAGTTCTCGGCCATCTACCAACGCAGTCGTTTCGCCCGACGCTCCATCCCTGCGCTCAAAGCTGCCATGGGAGCGCTGGGCTTGTGTGGCCCCGATGTCTTGCCCCCTCTGCTGCCTCTGACAGAGGCAGAACAGGCCGATGTTCGAGACGAGTTCCATATGCTCAAGGTGGGGGTCTATTGACGATTCGTGGAGGTGTCTCTATGCAGGCTGTTCGCTTACTTCAGCCGCGAACGATATGGTTTGGCACGGGCTGCGCCACCAAGTGTGCCGATGACATCATTGCGCGTGGTCTCAAGAGTGTTTTCGTTGTCACCAGTCCGCCAACGCGCTCTCTTGTTGAGCCACTGGCCGGCAAACTGCAGTCCAGCGGCGTGGCGGTTGCCACCTATGCCGACATAGCAAGTGAACCGAGCATCACCCATTTCGAGTCGGCCCTCAAAGCGGCCCGCCCAGTCGCTCCCGATGCGGTTGTTGGCCTGGGCGGCGGCAGTGCGATGGATGTGGCCAAGCTTGTGGCCGCCCTGATTGATGGCCGCCAAAGCATCAAGGACGTTTTCGGCACCGACAAGCTGGCCGGGCGCTCGCTCTACCTGGCCTGTCTGCCCACGACGGCGGGCACAGGGAGCGAGGTTTCGCCCAATGCCCTCTTGCTCGACGAGAGCGAGAATCTCAAGAAGGGTGTTGTCAGCCCGTACCTGGTGCCCGATGTGGCCTGCGTTGATCCGTTGCTGACCCTCAGCGTACCACCCGCAGTGACAGCAGCCACCGGCATGGACGCCTTCATTCATTGTATTGAGACCTATGCCAATCGCTTTGCCCATCCACTGGTGGATATGTATGGGCTGGAGGGGATACGTTTAATCACGGCCAACTTACTCACGGCGGTGAAGAACGGCAACGATGTGGAGGCACGCAGCAATATGGCCATGGGCAGTCTGTTGGGTGGCCTCTGCCTGGCCCCCGTCAATACGGCAGCCGTTCACGCCCTGGCCTATCCACTGGGCAGCCAGTTCCACATCGCCCATGGTGTCTCCAATGCCGTGTTGCTGCCGCATGTCTTGCGCTTCAACCTGCCCGCAGCAGCGGAACGCTATGCAAACATTGCTCTGGCAATGGGCGTGACGCCTGGCAAGACTGCACTGGAGACAGCATTGCGGGGAATCGAACAGATCGAGCACCTGATGCGCGAGTGTGGCTTGCCGCGAGGCATGCGTGATCTCGGTGTGCCGGAAGAGGCCATCCCGCGCATGGCTGAGGATGCCATGAAGGTGCAGCGGCTCCTGAAGAACAACCTGCGCGAGGTGACACTAGCCGACGCCGAAGCAATCTACCGCAGCGCGTTCTGAACGGTTCACTCGCCAGATGGCATCGCCGGGCGTTCTACTGCTGCCGATCTCAGAAATTCTTCCCGAACGGTAAACCCTTAATCAAAAATGCGTTTTTGCCTAGTGGTAACTGTTCACGTTTACCCTGGAGGCAGGTGCATCGGCATGCCTGGACCCTCCCGCAGGTTTGGGTAACCTGCGGGAGGGTCATCCGTGTTTCCGTGCAATCCGTGCCCGGAATCCGTGGCCAGCTCGGCCCGCTTTCCAAACTTCCTTACCCCCAACGCTGAACAGTTAGTTGCCCAGACTCCTTGACTTTCGTCCCTCATTCGTATACAATGCAACCAGCATAGTGAAAACCAATTCACATGAGCACCCCGCATTTTGGGGTGCTTTTTCTTGATACTTGAGATGAAATGAGGAGATTCTTCGACTAATGTCAACAAAAGAAAAGCTGCGTATCATCCCCCTGGGTGGCGTCGGCGAAGTCGGCAAGAACATGATCGTCCTGGAGTACGCAGATGACATCATTGTCATTGACTGTGGCGTCATGTTCCCCGATGAGGAAATGCTGGGGATTGATCTGGTCATCCCCGACGCAACGTACCTGGAAGAGCATAAAGAGAAGGTACGCGGCATCATCATTACCCATGGCCATGAAGATCACACCGGGGCGCTGCCCTATATCTGGCCAAAGCTACGTGTTCCTATTTATGCTTCGCGGTTGACGCGAGGCCTGATCAGCGTCAAACTGAGAGAACATAAGATCCTGGATGAGTCCTATCTGCACATGATCTCCGCCGGTGAGATCCTGAGTCTGGGTGCCTTCCGCGTTGAGTTCTACCATGTTTGCCACTCCATTCCCGACGGTATCGGTTTGGCGATTCACACGCCGGTTGGCACGGTCGTCCACTCTGGCGACTACAAATTCGACCAGACGCCGGTGGACGGCAGATTGACCGACTATGCCCGGCTGTCCAAGTTGGGCGAAGAAGGCGTGCTCTGTCTGCTGGGCGACAGTACCAACGCCGAAAAACCTGGTTTCACACCCTCAGAAAAGGTGGTCAGCGAGACCTTTGACCACGTCTTCGCCCAGACCACCGGGCGCATCATCGTGGCAACGTTTGCCTCCAACATCTCGCGCATTCAGCAGGTCATTGACGCAGCCGTGCAACACAATCGCCGCGTGGGCATCCTGGGTCGCAGCATGATTGACAATGTACGTATGGCCCTGGAGCTCGGCTACCTTAACCTGCGCGGCACCCAGCTCTTGCGTCTCGATGAGATGACCAGACAGCCTCCCAGCCGCGTAGCGATCGTCACCACCGGCAGCCAGGGCGAGCCAACCTCGGCTCTCACCAAAATGGCCAACCAGGATTACAAGGGTCTGCAGATCATTCCCGGCGACACGGTCATCATCTCGGCTACAGCCATACCCGGTAACGAGGAGCTCGTCAACCACACGATTGACAATCTCTTCCGCCTGGGTGCCAACGTCATCTACGAGAAGGCCATGCAGGTACACGTGTCGGGGCACGGCAGCCAGGAAGATCAGCGCTTGTTGCTCAGCTTGCTCAAGCCGCGCTTCTTCATCCCCATCCATGGCGAGTATCGCCATCTGACCTTGCATGCACGGCTGGCCCAGCAGGTGGGGATCGCCCCGGACAATATCCTGACCATCGAGAACGGTACTGTGGTCGAGCTCGATGAGCACAGCATCCATCACAACGGCAGCGTTCCGGCTGGCTATGTCTTTGTGGACGGGCTGGGCGTGGGCGATGTGGGCGAAGTCGTTCTGCGCGATCGCAAGCTGCTCTCCCAAGACGGTGTGGTCATGGTCAGCGTTGTGATCAATGCGCAGACGGGTGAACCGCTGAACGATCCAGACATCGTGACGCGAGGCTTTGTCTATGAACGAGAGGCGGGCGATTTGCTCAGCGCGGCACGCGAGTATGTGCGTCAGACGATCGAAGACCACCGCGCCGGCCCGGCAGGGTGGAGCTTCTACAACAATCTGATCCGCGAACAGCTCTCCACCTTCCTCTATGAGCAAACGCACCGCCGGCCCATCATTCTGCCGGTCGTTATGGAAGTGTAGCATGAGCCGCAATGCAGGAGGCAGCATCCAGGTCGGCGCCTCCTGCATTGCCTGGCCACGAACGGTCGCCAGACGGTCTGCAAACCTGCGTGGAGGCCTGCCCTTATGCGCTACCTCAATTACCTGCTGATCTTGATCCCCATTGCCGCTCTGGCCGACCTGCTGCATGCCGATCCGGTCGTGGTCTTTCTCCTATCGGCGCTGGCCATTGTCCCGCTGGCCGGCGTCTTGGGCAAGGCGACCGAAGAGCTGGCCGTCTATGCCGGATCAAAGGCGGGCGGCTTCCTCAATGCCACGTTCGGCAATGCTGCCGAGCTGATTATCACGCTGGCAGCAGTACGGGCAGGCCTGCTGGAGGTCGTCAAAGCGTCCATCACCGGTTCGATCCTGGGCAACCTGCTGCTCGTGTTGGGCTTCTCTATGCTCTTGGGTGGCGTGAAAAACGGTATCCAACGCTTCGATCGCCTTGAGGCGGGCAATAGCTCGGCCATGTTGGCGCTGGCAGTCATCGGCCTGGGTGTGCCGGCTGTGTTCAGCCACACGATTGATCTGGTCAGGCATGATGCTATCGAATGGCTGAGCATTGGTGTGGCAGTGGTGCTCATCCTGCTCTACTTTCTCAGCCTCATCTTTTCCTTTTCCAGCGCCGGCCACGGCGGGCGCGGCAGCATCATGCCGGGGGATGAGATTCTGGCAACCAGGGCGGAATGGAGCAAACAGAAGGCACTGGCCATTCTCGTCGGGGCGACGTTGCTGGTGGTGTTGATGAGCGAAATCTTGGTCGGCTCGATTGAGGCATCCATCAAGACGCTCGGCCTGACCGAGTTCTTCGTCGGCGTGATTATCGTGCCCATCATCGGCAATGTGGCCGAGCATCTGGTAGCCGTACAGACGGCGATCAAGAACAAAATGGATCTATCTATGGGGGTAGCAGTTGGCTCAAGTATGCAGATTGCCCTTTTCGTGGCGCCCTTTCTTGTCTTTGCCAGCATCGTGCTGGGCCACCCCATGACCCTGATCTTCAACCAGTTTGAGCTCATCACGTTGGGAGCAGCCGTCGCCATCAGTGCGCTTATCTCGCTGGACGGGCGCTCTCACTGGCTGGAGGGTGTCCAGCTTCTGGCCGTGTATGTCATTATTGCGCTGGCGTTCTTCTTCCTGCCGGCGGTCTAAGAGGCTACGGCCCGGTGCGCCACCTGGGGCGGCCACGAGGGTGGTCATTGCGCCGGGGCGCGGCGTGGTCTCCTTTGGCGGCCAGCCCTCGCTCTTGCTCGAACTGCCGCCAGTGCTGCTCAAGGATATCATCGTCCATCGCCCGTCGCACCTCGATGATCTGATCACGCAACAGAGCCGCCTTCTCAAACTCAAGATTCTTGGCCGCCTCCTTCATCTGCCGCTCCAGGTCCTTCACCAGTCGTGCGGCCTCGTCATGCGGCAGCGGCATGCCGACCTTGTATTCAGGGTGAGCTTCGGCAACGGCGCGTACGCGATCGTTGATGTCGCGAATGGCCTTCTTGATGCCTTGCGGCGTAATGCCGTGCTGTTCGTTGTACTCCATCTGGATACGGCGCCGGCGATTCGTCTCATCAATTGCCCGCTGCATTGAGTCGGTGATGGTATCGGCATACATGATCACGTGACCGTCAACGTGTCGCGCGGCGCGGCCCATTGTCTGAATGAGACTGCCCTGCGAGCGCAGGTATCCTTCCTTGTCGGCGTCCAGCACCGCCACAAGTGAAACCTCCGGCAGGTCGAGGCCCTCACGCAACAGGTTGATGCCGACCACCACGTCATAGACGCCCAGACGCAGGTCACGCAGGATATCAATACGATCCAGCGTCTCGACCTCAGAATGTAGATAGTGCACCTTGATGCCCATCTCTTGCAGATAGTCGGCCAGGTCTTCGGCCATGCGCTTGGTCAGCGTGGTCACGAGGGCGCGCTCACCAC
>Ga0272448_1003468_pt1 | contig 18772 bp, 20 predicted proteins | sample YNPCB0191_FD_202220 | JGI IMG/M metagenome (GOLD analysis project Ga0272448, IMG submission 202220) | Hot spring sediment microbial communities from Yellowstone National Park, WY, United States - YNP-CB-019-1 | ecosystem: Environmental > Aquatic > Thermal springs > Hot (42-90C) > Sediment... | reverse complement strand
TCAGAAAAATTTTTCTTTCCTCAAACCATTTTACCAATAGGTCGAGCATGGGTATCCCCTCCCTTATACAGGGAGATTATGCTCGACCTATTTTTCACTTTATATTTTTCTTAAGTTGACAGTGTCGCTCCATGAGACCGATACTTTTATATTTTGGTTTTATATTGAAGGACGAGGGATCAAAATGCAGCAAGAAAATGTAATCTTTGTGGGAAATAAACCGCCAATGAATTATGTGCTGGCAGCAATAACACAGCTTAACTCTGGAGCGAACAAAGTAGCAATAAAGGCGAGGGGAAGAGCTATCTCCAGAGCGGTCGATGTTGCAGAGATTGTCAGAAGAAGGTTTGTGCCAGATGCAAAGATAGAGGATGTAAAGATATTCACCGAAGAGCTAACGAATGAGCAGGGCGGAAAAGTAAATGTTTCCTGTATAGAAATTTACCTCGCCAGATAAATCTTTACCCTCTTTTTATCTTATTTTACCAAAAATATTTATAACACTTTTATTTAAAAGAAAATATGAATCCTTTGCTTAATCCATTATTCTCTGCAAGAATTTTAAAACATTATTTAACAGATATAAAAAGAGCATGGAAAAGCGGGGAGGAAATCAAAAGATATCAGGATAAAGCAATCAAAAAAGTAGTCAGATATGCATATAATATTCCACTTTATCATGAAAAATATAAAAAGGTTGGTATAAAGCCAGAAGATATTAGGGGTATAAAAGATTTAAAAAAATTACCTGTTATTACCAAAGATGATATCATAGGAGGTTATCCAGATAAAATATTACCAAAAAACTATAAAAAGGAAAAAATTTCTGTCAGCACTTCCGGTTCATCTGGCAAGGCTATTACAATCTTTAAAGATGCGGAGTTAATAATGGTTGAGGCAATTTTCGCTCTCAGACAGCTTTTTACTTATGGAATAAGCTGGAGGAAAGATAAAATAACAAATATAGGTGATTTTTCGGTTCCAAAAACAAGTGATGAAGAATGTTTGAGAAAAGGATTGATGAGGAATTTATCTCCATTATTCTCTTTTAAAAATTATCAAAATTTATATACGGGTGAAGAAGTAAATATTTTATTAAATAAAATAGAAGAATTTTCCCCGAAACTTATAATAGGTTATACAAGTGTTTTGATGGGTATAGCATATCTTAGAAAAAAATATGGAAGAGTTGAGCCAGATTATATAATCTCAAGTGGGGAAGTTTTAGACAATTATTCAAGAAAATATATTGAAGAAGCTTTTAATTGCGATGTATTAAATCTCTATGCAACAACAGAAGGTGGTTCAATAGCTTTTGAATGTCTTGAAAAAAACTTCCACATAAACAGCGATTTCTCCTATTTGGAGATTCTTGATGAGAACTTTGAGGAGGCGGGCGAAAATGAACATGGAAATGTTGTAATAACCCGCCTGCATGCGAGCGCGACCCCCGTCATAAGATATATCGGGCTTAATGACATCGCATCCATTTCTCGAGATAAATGCAATTGCGGACAGAATACCCCCCTACTTCACTCCTTGGGTGGAAGGAAAAAAGATGCAATAATACTGGAAGGTGGGGCAATTATTCCGCCAGCTACCCTGCCTATGCCACTTGTAGAAATTTTTGAAAAGCATGAAAGCAAGGCGATAAAAAGATATCAGTTCATTCAGGATAGAGTGGGGAATGTTGAGATAAGAATTGAGGCAGAGGAAGAGGTTGGAGAGGAATTTCTTGAAGGAATAAGAAATGCTTATGAAAAATTTTTTGAGGGAAGGGCTAAAGTGGAGGTAAGGGAAAAAGAAGCTGAGAAAGTGGGTTATTCATATCCAATGGTTATATCTAAAGTAAATATAGAACATGAAATACAGAAAAATATTAAATGAGGAAGAAGTAACTTTCCTTATTTATGATATAATAGAGGTAAAGCTGGATAGAAAAATTTATGAAAAATATAGAAAGAAGTATAAAGACGATGAAATAATTATATTCTGTCCTTTCAAAGAAATTTATAATGCTGTAACTGGAAGAAAATTATATTTCATATCTGAAGAGAGTGAAATACCTTTAATTGGCTATACTTCTTTCGGGCTTATAGACAGGGATACAAATATTATCCAGGTTCGTCCTATATCTGGATGTAACTTAAATTGCATATTCTGCTCTGTGGATGAAGGTAAGAGTAAAACAAGGTTTGTTGATTATATGGTAGATGCTGATTATCTTCTGAAGGAATTTGAGGAAATTGTAAAAATGAAAAGAAAAAAATGCGGTATGATAGAGGCGCATATAGACGGGCAGGGAGAGCCATTTTTGTATCCATATATCGAGAAACTGATTAAAGGATTAAAAGAGATTGCAGATATTGTATCTATACAAACAAATGGTATCCTGCTTAATAAGGAAAGAATAAGAAGACTTGAAGGATATTTGGATAGAATAAATTTATCAATAAATGCAATTGATAGAAATCTTGCAGAAAAAATAGCGGGATGTAAATATGATATCGGGCATGTAATGGAAATAGCTGAGGAAATAGCAACAAGCGATATAGATTTACTTATTGCTCCAGTTTGGCTGAAAAATTATAATGATTATGAAATATTAAAAATAATAGAATTCGGAAAAAGAATAGGAGCTGGAAAAAAATGGAAACCGTTTGGAATACAGAAATATATCAGGCATAAATTTGGCAGAAGACCAAAAGGTATAAAAGTTATTGATTTTAAAAAATTTTATGAAGAAATTGAAAAAATTGATAAAAATTTGCGTCTTTACCCTGAAGACTTTGGTATAGTTAAATGCAAGGTTTTGCCCAAAAAATTTAAGATAGGTGAAAAAGTTAAATTAAGGGTAAAAATGGAAGGGAGGATGAGAAATGAAATGCTTTCTTTTGCAAGAGAAAGAATTATAAGTATTTTAGATACAAATAAAAAAGTTGATGAATTTGTTTATGCAAAGATTATAAAAAATAAGCACAATATATATGTCGCAAAAGAGCTTTAATTTTTATCAAAAGATTTTAAATATTAGAAAAGATATTTTCAAGAATGATTGATGAGGGAAGTATTGTTATACCAGGTGAGAAGGTCGCAACAACTGAAGAATTAATTGCAGGAAATGGAACATACGAGGAGGGAGGTGTAATAAGGGCGAGCATACTTGGAAAATTTATTATAGATAAAGAAAAGATGAAAGCTGTTATAAAGCCTTTAACAGATGTGCCTCTGGTATTAAAGGAGGGGGATATTGTTATATGTGAAATAAAGCAGATTATGGAAAATATTGTAATTGCGAAAATTCTTTATCTTGCAGGAAATAAAAGAGAAATTGCTGGAGAAAAAGAGGGTACAATATTTATCTCAAACATTGATACTGAATTTGTTGAAGATGTTAAAAGTAAATTAAGGATAGGAGATATTATAAGAGCAAGAGTTATAAAGGTAGACCCTGTAATCAATTTTTCCACAAAAGATAGACATCTGGGAGTCATAAAGGCGTTTTGTAGCGAGTGTAGAAATATACTTATAAGAAAAAATAATATACTTGAATGCAAAATATGTGGAAGAACAGAAATAAGAAAAATTGCGGATGATTATGGTTCAGGCAATATTGATAGGGTGGTATAATGGAGATAAAAATAAAGAAGGATAATGAAAAGGAAATAGAATTTGAGTTAATAGGAGAAAAAACAATTTTAAATCCCTTAAAGCAAAAACTTTTGCAATATGAAGAGGTAGAATATGCAGAGTGGAGGGTAGAGCATTCCCTCATTTCCAATCCAGAATTTTATCTCAGAGTTAATAAAGGAAATGCCAAAAAAATTTTGAAAAAAGCAATAAAGGAAATAAAAAATGAAATTGATGAATTGTATAGTTGCTTAGAGTAAATGGAAAAAATTATTGGTATAGAAGTTTTTTTAACAAAATCACCTGGTATAGGTGGCAAAATAAAGATGTTTCCGGAAGATTTTATTGTTGAAGAATTGCCAATTTATCCAAAACCAGGAGATGGAAAATTTGTTATAGCAAGAGTGACATCATGCAACTGGGAAGCAAATCGCCTTATAGAAGCCCTTGCCTCCGCCGCCAAAATATCTTCAAATTCTATAGGTTATGCGGGAATAAAGGATAGAAGGGCAATAACGGTTCAAATTATGTCATTCCCTTCAGAAATTGAGAATTTAAGGAAAGTAAATTTGAAGGATGTAAAAATAGATATACTGTATAAATCAAGAGAGAGGGTTTATAGGGGGAAATTAACTGGCAATTACTTCCATATTATTGTAAGGAATATAAAAGGAAATCATGAAAATGTTGAAAACATAATGAATGAAATATTGAAAATAGGTGGCTTCCCAAACTTTTTTGGCATACAGCGTTTTGGCATCGCCCGCCCCATAACGCATCTGGTGGGCAAGTATATAATAAAGAATGAAATGAAGAGGGCGGTTATGACATATATTGGAAATCCAATGGAGGGTGAAGATGAGGAAAGTTATAAGGCAAGAAAGTTTTTGGAGGAAACAGAGGACTTTGAAGAAAGCCTTGAGATTTATCCGAAGAAATTAATTTTTGAGAGAAGAATAATAAAACATCTTTCGGAAAATAAAGATGACTGGACTGGAGCAATTTTGAAACTACCAAAAAATCTGATAAAAATATTTGTTCATGCGTATCAATCATATCTTTTTAACAGAATTTTATCTGAGAGAATAAAAGAAGAAATTCCAATAAACAGGGCGATTGAAGGAGATATTGTTATTCCCTTTAAAGGAGAAACACAGACATATGATGGAATAATTGTTACAAATGAAAATATTGAAAAAATAAATAATCAGATTGAAAAAGGAAAATGTTATCCTTCAGCAATTATATTTGGCTATGATTCCTTGTTTGCGGGTAAGAAAATGGGAGAAATAGAAAAAAGAATAATTGAGGAAGAGGAAATAAAACAGGAAGATTTTAAAGTAAGGCATATACCATTTCTTTCCTGTAGAGGAATGAGAAGAATAATATTTGTTCCAATAAAAAATTTAAAATGGATGGTGGAGGAAAATAATTTATTTATTGACTTTTTTCTTCCTAAAGGATGCTATGCAACATCATTGCTAAGGGAGATAATGAAAGGTGAGGTATATGACTACTGATTTATCATTTTTTGATAATCATATGCATCTCAGAGAGGATGGAAGATATATTGAAGAAATTAAGGAATTCAGAAAGCATGGTGGAAAATATCTCAATTACTGCCCATATACAGATATCAAAAAAATAATTGAGGAAAAAAGTTATTTATCATGTTATGAAAAAGGTTTAAAAATTGCAAAGAATGCGATGGAAAAAATGGATATTAAGATATTTCTTACAGTTGGTCCATATCCTGTGGATTATATAAAGATGAGAGATTTGTTTGGAAAGGAAAAAGCAATTGAATTAATGAAAAAAGGGATGGAAGAGGCTGGTGATTTTTGTAGGGAAGGAAAGGCAATAGCAATTGGAGAAATTGGAAGACCCCATTTTAAAGTTAATGAGGATATAATGGAAGAAAGTAATGAAATTATGAAATTTGGGATGGAGATTGCAAAAGATATAGATGTTCCAGTAATAATTCATATGGAAGGGGCAAATCAATCAAATATGAAGGAGATATCAGAAATTGCAAAAAATGTGGGAATTAAAAAGGATAAGGTAATAAAACATTTTTCTCCCCCTATAGTAAGAGAAGACGAAAATTTTGGTATATTTCCTTCAATAATCGCAACAGAAAAAAATATTGAAGAAGCAATAAATAAAGGGAGAAGATTTATGTTAGAAACAGATTATCTCGATGATTTAAGGAGGCCTGGCGCAGTGCTTTCTCTTAAAACCATACCAGTAAAGATAAAAAACCTTTTAATTAAAGGAAAGATGAGTTATGAAGATGCTATGATTATAAATAAGGATAATCCAGAAAAAATTTATGGTATAGAGCTATAAGAAAAGCAGGGGAATTACCATTTCTTTTCCACATTTCTGGCAGATATAATATAATCTACCATTAAAGGAATGCCCTTTCATTTCTGCTCCGCACTCTGGGCATCTTTTTGCTATCATTCTGCTAACTATATCTAATTTTAATATTTAAATTTTTTGGGCAAGTTTAAAAATGTATCACGCTATTGCATCATGGAAAGAATGTCTTATGACGAATATTTTATGGAAATTGCAAAAATTGTTTCAAAAAGATCAACATGCCTGCGAAGAAATGTTGGTGCGGTAATAGTTAAGGATAAACATATTTTATCAACTGGTTATAATGGAGCCCCAAAGGGCTTCAGGCATTGCAGCGAGGTTGGTTGCTTGAGAGAAAAACTTGGAATAAAAAGCGGGGAAAGGCATGAGCTTTGCAGAGGATTGCATGCGGAGCAAAATGCAATAATTCAGGCGGCGGTTTTTGGTGTGGCGATAAGGGATGCATCCATTTATGTAACTGATTTTCCCTGTAGCGTATGCGCAAAAATGCTTGTTAATGCAGGGATAAAAGAGTTAATATACTTGAATGATTATCCAGATGAGTTTGCAGAAAAAATACTTGAAGAAAGCAAAATAAAGGTGAGAAAGTTATGATGGAAAGGGAAAAAATACTCTCATTTATAAGAGAAATAATTGTTGCAGTAGCTTTTATATGTATAATATTGATTATTTTATGGGGTTATACAGGACAATTTCCTCATTCTCCAATGGTGGTTGTTACTTCAAGCTCGATGATGCATAGCGATGCATCTTTTGGAAAAATAGGAACAATTGACCCAGGAGATTTAGTTCTGGTTAAAAAAGCAAAGGATATAATTACAAGAGAGGAAGGAAGAGAAAAAGGCTACATCACATATCGGGATTATGGAGATGTTATAATATATTATCCAAATGGTAATAAAAATGCAACTCCTATAATTCATCGTGCGATTTGCTGGGTTGAAAAAAATAAGGATGGAACATATAATGTTGAAGAATATGGGATATATAATCAACAAAGTATAACAATTCCTGAGCTAGAGTTGAGAAATTATAAGCCACCTCACAGCGGATTTATTACAAAAGGAGATAATAATGGAAATTTAAGTGATCAGGCAACCGAACTATCTTCGCCCGTAAAGCCAGAATGGGTTTTGGGAAAAGCTCGTGGAGAAATACCATGGTTCGGGCTGATAAAGCTTATAATTTTTGGGAACGAAAATGGATATCACGGGGATGATGCTGTATGGATAGGGAGGGCAGTTGCTCCAAGGGATGAATGGATATGCCTTGGTATATCCCTTTTTGTTATAATAGGAATTCCAAGTATATGGGATGGCTACAATTACTATAAAAAATGGAAATTAAAGAAGCTTAGATTGTAATTTTGGCTTATAATCTTTTAAATCAGGTAAATCACCACTTTTTTCAATTGTTTCTTTTATTTTATCGGGCGAAAATACTTCTATTTCTCTTGTTCTTCCATATCTTCCCTTTGAAATTACCCTTGCAGTTATTATTCCGAGCATATCAAGTTCAGATATTAAATCAGCAACTCTTCTCTGAGTTAAAGCACTTATCCCAGAAATTTTGCATAAATCCTTATATATCTCATATAAATCTCCAGTAGTCAAATCATCATAAGATTCATTACCTATTATCGCAGACATAAGAACAATTTTTGATTGCACGGGCAAAGTTTTAACGATTTCATTAACCCTGTCAAGTTCTATTTTATTTTCCGCGATTTTTACATGCCTTTCAGTAATCTTCTTTTCCCCCTCTCTCTCCGCAATCTCGGCAGCAACACGAAGCAAATCAAGCGCCCGCCTAGCGTCGCCATGCTCCTGCGCGGCCAGCGCCGAGCATAATGGAATTACATTTTCTTCGAGGGAGTTTTCCTTAAGAGCTATTGTTGCCCTTTCTATTAGTATATCTGCGAGTTCATCTGCGGTATATGGAGGAAAAACAACATTTTCCTGCCCAAGAGAGGATTTTATCCTTGGGTCAAGAAATTCTGTGAATTTTAAATCATTTGATATACCAATTATTGATGCTCTTGCTTTTTTTAAATCATAATTTATGCGGGATAAGTTGTATAAAACTTCATCATCCTTTACTTTGTCTACTTCATCGAGCACTATTATTGTTACTCCTCCTGTTCTATCTATTGTTTCAACAAGCTTTGAATAAACTTCATCTGTTGGCCATCCAGTGAATGGGACCCTCTCCTCCCATTTCCTGATAAAATGATTTGAAATATTTTGTAAAACTCTGTATTGTGTATCTACAATTTCACAATTTATATAAACAAAATTTGTTGCTATTTTTAGCTCTTCTCCTTTATTAACAAGTTGCTTCCCCATAAATTTTGCAACAGCGGTTTTTCCTGTTCCGGTTTTTCCATAAATAAAAACATTCGATGGATTTTCTCCTTTTAAAGCTGGGGCAAGTATTTTTGCAAGCTCCTCTATCTGTTTTTCTCTATGTGGCAAAATATCGGGAATATATGAATGGGATAAAACTTCCCTGTTCTTGAAAATGCTTTCTGAGCCGATTAAGTTATGGAATACGTCCTTCATTTTCTCCCCAAAAATCAACAATAAATACAATTTAATAAATAAATTTTTTGTGACAGCTACATTTTGGATTTATTGGCAATTCAAAAATATCAAAGAAATTTCTATAGCCATCATAATAAAAAATATTTTTTATGTAGTTTTTTAAGGAATGAGTAATTTTCAATGCTTCCTGAACTTGGAAAGATGCCACTATACTTGCTGTATTTATATCTGATGCAATTTTTGGCTCAAAATATTTTATACCATCTCCAGTGCAGCTGAATCTTTTTTTCAAAATTTCTTCATGTGTTGAATTTATATAGCATTCAAAACAGCTTGTTTCAGGAGGAAAAACAACCTGCACTTTTCCTATCTGCCCATCTATTGCTCCATCTATATAAGGAATTATGTAATGATAGCAGAATGAGTTTATATGTAAGCGGGCTTCAATGTTATCAACGCATCCAATAACTAAGTCATGAGATTGAATGAATTTATCAGGCATTTCCTCTATTTTTTTATTGAAATATTTTATATTTTCATCTTTTTCAATTTTCCTCAGTTTCTTTGCAAGAACTTCTGCTTTAAATTTTCCTTTGTCTTTTTCATTGAAAAAAATGCATCTGCTTAAATTTGAGATTACTATCCTGTCAGCATCAACTATATCTATATTCTTATAGCCAGACAGGATTAAATTCTTGCATACCTCATTTCCAAGTGCTCCTGCTCCAACAACAAGAATTTTTTTGTTTTTAACTTTTTCAATATCGAACCATTTATAAAGTTTTAGCCTGCTATATTTATCTTCATCTATGCTTCCAACCTTTATTTCCACATAAAAAATTAAATTTTGAGAAAAAAACTTTTCGGAAGATGTTATAAATATGCTAATATTTACAATTATGTTTGAAAAAAGACATGGCATAATAATTGCGTGCGATGTTGAAAATATGGAAAAGTTGAAGGAGCTTGTTGAAAAAACATATGGCATAGAGGGAATTGTTGGTTATAAGATAGGAGCAAATCTTGCTTTAAAATATGGCTTAAAAAATATAATGGGCGAGATTGATTTTTGCCTGCCAGTTATTTATGACCATCAGAAAGCGGGAACAGATATCCCTCAAATAGCAAACAAGTTTGCAAAAGCATGCAGGGAAGCGGGAATAAAAGGCGTGATAATTTTTCCGCAGGCGGGGCCGAAAAGCGAAGAAGCTTTTATAGATGCAATATTCATGCATAAGATGGTGCCAATGGTTGGAGGGGAGATGACGCATGAAAAATATTTGTATGAGGAGGGTGGGTTTATTGTTGATAGTGCTCCTTCAAAAATATATGAGATAGCCGCAAGGAAAAGAGTTGATTATTTCATTCTTCCTGGGAATAAGGAGGAGGCGATAAAAAAATATCATATGATTATAGCAAACCTTATAAATGAGCCAAAATACTGCATGCCAGGCATAGGAAGGCAGGGAGGGGAAATAAAAAAAGTTTTTAGCTTGCTACTTGGTTATCCCTCATATGCAATAGTTGGCTCATCAATATATGATAGCAGTGATATAGAAAAATCTGCAAAAATCTTTGCAAAGGAGGCGATGGAATTTGAATGAAAAAGAAATTTTTATAGAATTTTATAAAAGGGGGTTAATAAAGACATGGAAAAAAGATAATCCAAATGGATGGAAGCTTTTATCTGGTATGTGGTCACCATTTTATGTGCAATTCAGAAACCTTCCATCTCATCCTGATTTGTTGAATCAATCCGCAAAGTTGCTTGCTGAGAAAATAAAAGGAAAGGGAAATAAGCTACTTGGCATAGCAATGGCAGGAATACCAATAGCAACAGCAGTTAGCTTGCATTCAATGCTTCCAATGTGCTATACAAGAAAAAATTCAGCAAGCTATGGAGAGCACTCTTTAATTGAAGGAGAAATAAATGAAGGAGACAATTTTATAATAATTGATGATGTTGTTACAAAATTTGATAGCAAGTTAAATGCAATAAAGCAACTTGAGGAAGAGGCAAAAAAAAGAAATTGCGGTGTTAAATGTGAAAATGTTGCTGTTATAATAGACAGGCAGCAGGGGGCGGAGGAGGCGGCGAGCAACCACGGGGTAAAAATTCATTCGATTATAAAATTCAGGGATAATATTGAATGGCTTAGAGATGAAATGAGCAGAGAAGAATATGAAATAATAGTAGATTATTTAGTAAATCCAGAAAAATATCAGGATGAAGAAAGAAGAAGATATTTATTAAAAAATTAATTATCCAAACAGGGTATTCCAAACATTTCCATTGAAATAATTAATTTATTAGATGGAGAAACATTTTTCAGTATTTAAGAGGCGAAATATTTTTATAATAAATTCTGCATTTTTATCATGCCAGATTTAAAAAGAATTCTTGAAATTGCGATAAAGTCAGAGATAGATGCAGCAGAAAATTACAGAAAGATGGCTAATTTAACAAATATATTTTTACTACAAGATAAACTAATTTTTTTAGAAAAAGAAGAAATAGGGCATAGAAACTTGCTTGAAAAACTTTTTAGTAAAAAATTTCCTGGAGAAGAAATAGATTTGCCAGAAAAAAGTGAAATACCATTTCCAGAATTTAAAATAAAAGAGAATATGCAGTTATCAGATATGATAAAAAAAGCAATGGAAGCGGAAAAAATTGCATCAGATTATTATAAAAAAATGGAGGAAAATCTTAGCAAAGAAGAGGAAAAAGCAATTGCAAGATATCTTTCGAGTATGGAACAAAGCCACTACTATCTCTTAAAAAGTGAATTGGAAATAGCTTATAACTTTGAATTATATGATGAAGTTCATGAGATGATGCACATTGGACCATGAACAGAGTAGATATAATATTTTTTTCCTATATTCTTTTAATTTTACCCATTATATCCCTAATTTATTTTGCCTATATTTTTACGAATTTTGAAAAAATTTTCAGCATTGCAGGATTGATTTTATTCTGGATTGTAGCAATACCATACCCATTATACTGGTATGGCAAGAATAGAATTTTTATATAAGAAATAAATTCGCATACATGGAAAAAAAAGATATACTCGGATTATACATAGGAATAGGCGATGTATTTGAAAATGAAAAAAGAATTGGAGAATGCATTTTTAACCTTGAACTTATAATGATGCCATCAGGAAAAATAGAAGGTGAAGGAGTTATTTTAGAAGTAACAGATGGGGAAGTAAATTACCAGGGCAAGGAAGTAACATTTAAGATATCAGGAATTTTGAGCAGGGACCATACTACATATACAACCGAATTTAAATGCAGAATAAGTCCAAAAACATATCCAAAATTTATTGTTGAAGATAGTGAGGAAATTTTTAGAAATCTAAAATCTAATCCTTAGCATTTCTGTTTTTTCCTTTGCTTTTGGAAGATGAAAATACAGGATAAACTTAACTCCTTTTCCCAAATCACTTTCTACTTCAATCTTCCCATCATATTGCTCCATAATTTTTTTTACAATATAAAGCCCCATACCGCTCCCGCCCCCGCCCTTTTTCCAGCCTTCTTCGAAAATTTTGCCTAAATCATCTTGCGGAATGCCCTTTCCATCGTCTTTGAAATAAATTTTGTAGAAGTTGCCTTCTCTTTCACCATATATTTCTATATTTTTGCAGTTTGCATGCTGGATTGAATTATCTATTAAATTTGAAAAAATATCTCTTACAAAATCGTTTGCGAGTATTAAAACATCATTTATCCTGCATGATATTTTTATTCCCTTTTCATCCAATTTTTCTTCGTAACGGGAGCATTCTTCCTCTACTATCTCCTTTATTTTTAATGGATGTATTTCTTTTTTTATTTTTCTTATTTCCTCAGCCTTTTTCACATTACTGACCAATCTGTTTATATCATGAAGTGCTTCCCTTATTTTTTTGATGAATGATTCCTGTTTTTTTGTTATATTTGTTTTTTCAAGAAGTCCAAGATAGCCAATTGCAATTTCATTCTTGTTATGAATATCATGTCTCAAAAGAGAGTTATAAAATTCAGCCTCCTTCTCTCTTTCTTTTTCTGAAGTTACATCACTTACAATAGATATTATCTCTCCATTTAAAGCCCAAGCATTTTCCATAGCAATAAATTCCTTGTTTTTTCCCTTCCATTTACTCAAAAATTTTTCAACTTTTCCCTTACCCAATTCTTCAAAAAATTTCTCCCTATTTTCAGAAAAATCTGATAGTTTTTTACCTTTTAATTCCTCAAAATTATAGCCAGATAATTCTTCAAAGCAATTATTAACATAAATTATATTTCCATCCTTATCAATCTTATATACCGCAAAATCATCAAGTATATGCTTGATATTATCAATATTCTCAAGAGCATTTGAAATAGCTATTATTAAAAATTCCACCTTTTCAATTTTTTCCCTATAATGGGAGGGGACTGATATAAAACCCACAATTTCATTTCCTTTATATATTGAGAATTCTTGAAAATTTTCCTCATTTTTTCCTCTTTCCTTATCAATCAATTTTATGTAGAAAGGAATATCTAATTTTTCGAGAAATTTAGAAGCTTCATCAAATATTTCATTAATATTTTTACTTTTCAGAATATCCTCAAAAATTTTGTATATATCCTCTTCTATAAAAAACTCCAAAACATCAGTTGCTTTTATTATAACTTTAGCGGTTTTTTCATTTATTGAAATTTTACCTTCATATTCTCCTTTCTCCAAAGCAGTTGATATAATCTCTACCAGTTTATCCTTTTCCTCAACAATATCAAATATATTCCTCCCTTTTAAATCACTCCATTCCTCGCCAGCCTGAATAACATTCCCTAAAAAATCTGTTATAAAAGATAATTTTTCTTTTTTTAATTCTTTACCTATCGAATAAAACTTTTCATCATGCCTTATAATTTTTAAATAAATAGTATTTCTTTCATCACCTTCCTTCAAAACAAGTTTTCCCTCGCTTTTCCCTCTTTTTTTTGCCTCATAAAAAATTTTCGCTGCGTTCCTCCTTTCGCTGCCTTCAAATATACTTACAAAACTTTTCCCAATGAAATTTTTACTGAGATTATTTACAAACTCAAAACTACCCCTTTCATCAAGGATGAATGTGATGTATTCATCGAGCAAATTTATTATTTCCTCCACATAAATATTTTTATATAATATATAAATGTTTTTTCCAGAAAAATCAAAATGATTAAAAATATCTATTCTATTTATTGTATGGTATTGGATAGAATAATTGAGAAATATAAAAATAATGTCTCGATAGCAACATCCTGTTCTCATTCAAGCCTTCAAATTTTTGATGGAGCAAGAAAGGAGGGATTTAAAAGCATCGGAATTGCGATTGGGAAAAAGCCCGATTTTTATGATGCCTTTCCACTTGCAAAACCCGATGAATTTATTGTTTTGAAAAGTTACAATGAAATAAACAAAAATGCAGAAAAATTTTATAGAAAAAAAGCAATAATTGTCCCTCATGGTTCTTTTGTTGAATATATGGGAGCAAAAAATTTTATGAAATTGAAGGTTCCTACATTTGGAAACAAGGCGGTTCTTGAATGGGAATCTGATAGGGAAAAAGAAAGAAAATGGCTTGAGAGAGCGGGTTTAAAATTACCGGAAATTGTAGAGAATCCAAAAGATATAAACAAGCCTGTTATAGTAAAGTACTATGGTGCTAAGGGGGGGAAAAATTTTTTCATTGCAAAGAGTTATGAAGATTTCAAGAGAAAAATTGAAAAAAAGCCATATATGATACAGGAATTTCTTATTGGGACAAGATACTATATACATTATTTCTATTCACCAATAGTCAAGGAGGGATATAGAACTGCAAAAGGTAGTCTGCAACTTCTTTCAATAGATAGAAGGGATGAGACAAATATTGATGAAGCCCATCGTCTTGGCTCATTTTCTGAGCTTGAAAAAATGGGAATTCAGCCAACATTTGTAGTTACAGGAAATACACCCATTGTTATAAGGGAATCACTCCTCCCAAAAGTTTTTGAAATGGGTAAAAGAGTTGTTGAAGAATCATATAAACTTTTCGGTGGGATAATAGGACCATTTTGCCTGGAAACAGTTATAACAGATAAACTCGAAATAAAGGTGTTTGAAATATCTGCAAGAATAGTCGCTGGAACAAATCTCTTCATTTCAGGCAGCCCCTACTCTGATTTAATTCAACCATACCTCTCTACAGGAAGGCGGATTGCGCAGGAAATAAAAATTGCCTTAAGAGAAGATAAAATGGAAGAAATAATAACATGATGCAAATTATAATTGGGGAAAGTGAGCTTGAAATTGCAAGGGAAATTGGCATCGATGATATACTTGATTCCTCAATCCATCATCCTTATATGAAAAAAATGAAGAACTGGGAAAGAAGAGGTAGACCAGATATAATTCATATGTGCCTGTTAATTGCTCTTGAATCAATTTTGAATAAAGAGAAATTACTGAGAATATACATACATACAAGAAATGATGAAGTTATATATGTTAATCCCGCTACAAGAATGATTAAAAATTATAACAGATTCAAAGGGCTCATGAAACAGCTTCTTGAATATGGTAGGGTTCCATTAAATGATTCTCCTTTGATGGAAATAAAAAAAGAGAAACTTCCACAGCTTATTGAGAAAATGAAAGGTAAAAAAATTTTATTCAGCAGAAAAGGAGAAAAGAAAAATCTCAAGGAAGTATTTGAAGAGGATACAATATGCATAATCGGGGGATTTCCTTCTGGGGATTTTTATTCACCGGTGCATGAATATGTGGATGAGGTAATAAGCTTGCATGATGAAATGCTACCAGCATGGATAGTAGAAATGGAAGCAATAGTGACTTATGAGGAGTATATAAGAGATAGATTATTTTCCAAATAATTTTTTCAATTCCTCCACTGTATATGTATTTATTATATCCTCTTTTTTAGCCCATCCCCTTCTCGCAACCGCCGTCCCGAGCTCATAATATCTTAGATGGTCAATGGTATGTGCATCTGTTCCTATAGATAATTTAACACCAATTTCAACGGCAAGTTTTGTATTTATATCATTTAAATCAAGCCTGTCTGGATAGGCATTTATTTCCATAACAACATTGTTATCTTTCGCTGATTGCAAAACTTTTTCAATATCAACTTTTATTGGTTCTCTTTCCTGAATTATTCTGCATGTTGGATGAGCTATTATATCTACATAATCATGCTTTATTGCTTTTATAACACGGGCTGTCATTTCTTCTTCATTCATTCTGAAGGCTGTGTGAACACTTGCGAGAACAACATCCACATCCTTTAAAAGAGAGTTGCTCACATCAAGCTCACCATCTTTCATAATGTTTGCCTCAACCCCATGAAATATATATATGTCATCATATTTTTCTCTTAATTTTTCTATCTCTTTACCCTGCTCAATTACTTTTTTTTCATCCATTCCTCCAGCTATTTTTAAGCTTCCAACATGGTCAGTTATTGCAATAAATTTATGTCCCAATCTTCTTGCCTCTTCAACCATATCTTCTATACTATTCGCTCCATCGCTCCATACCGTATGCATCTGCAGATCTCCCTTAACTTCTTCATATTCAACAATTTTTGGAAGTTTTCCATCAAGTGCAAGTTCTATTTCTCCTCTGTTTTCTCTCATCTCTGGTGGGATCCATTGCATACCAAGCATTTTATAAACCTTTTCCTCGTCTTCTCCCGCAATCCTCAAATCATTTTCAAACAAACCATATTCATTCAACTTATATCCTTTCTTTATAGCGATTTTCCTCAGCTCTATGTTATGCTCCTTGCTCCCTGTGAAATACTGGAGTGCTGAACCAAAACTCTCTTTGTCAACTATCCTCAAATCAACCTGCAAGCCGCCGTAAAGCCTTACAGATGACTTTGTGTCTCCCTTTGCAATTACCTTTTCAACCTTTTTCATACTTGTAAAAATATCCATAATTTTATGAGGCTCTTTTGCTATAGCAAGTATATCAACATCACCTATTGTCTCCTTTCTTCTTCTTATTGAACCAGCCAAACTTATTTTTTCTACATGTCCTTTAATTAAATCTATTACTTCAAGAGCATCTTTTAAGGCGAATCCAAGCAAAAAACGCTCCTGTCTTTTTCTTGCTATTTCTATGTTTTCGATTATATTTTTTTCTGTTTTCTCTCCAAAACCTCTCAGCTTTCTTATTTTTCCTTCTCTTGCAGCTTTTTCCAAATCATCTAAATTCTTAACTCCGAGTTGTTCATAAAGAGCCTTTATCATTTTCGGACCAAGTCCTTCAATTTTTGATAAACTTTCTATATCAATCGGTATTCTTTTCCTCATTTCCTCCAATTTATTTATCCTGCCCGTTTCTAGATATTCCCTTATTTTCTCCTCTATACTTTTTCCAACACCCGGTATGCTTTTCAGCTCATTTTTTTTATATAACTCCTCTATATCAATGCTAAAACTCTCTATATTTTGCGCCGCCTTCCTGTAGGCGCGGGGCTTAAATTCAACTCCCTCTATTTCAAGAAGGTCTGCAATCTCATAAAGCAATTTTGCAACTTCCTGATTTTTCATGCTTATTTAAATTTTCTTTATTAATATATTTTGCTTTATAAATCTGTATTGGTAAGTCAAGATTGAATTGCTAAAATGCAATTAACTATCTCTAAAAGTTTATCTTTAAGAATTTACAAAATTCTTGAAGTTGATTGTAAAATAAATGCTAAATTTCATGAATTTTTCTATTTAACAAACTAATCATTTTCATAAGGGCAAATGTTCTGAAAAAATTTTAAAAAGAGGAATATAGCAGGATTAAACCAATTATAATCAAAAACAGACCTATTAAAATTTTTACATATAAATAACTCTTTTTCTGTGCTTCGCCAAATTTTTCTGAGGATTGGCCAAAATAAAATAATGAGAGAATTATTATTAAGGGAAGAACGAACATCAGGTTATATAAAAATAGATATGTTAAAGCAATGCTTCTCAAGGAACTGGCACTTTGTATTACTTTTGCAATCGGAAGATATATCTGTCCAGTGCATGCAAGCTCTATCCCAGATACAATAAATCCAGTAAAGAAGGATATAAATGATAGAATAATCACTTTCCTGTCTTCAGTTACTTTTTTTATTAGCCTTCCTCTCCTCTTTTTTATAAACATAGGAAGCTGAAGTTTTGCTTCCTCTCCTTTTTTTATTGCAAAAAAATCATAAATACTTAATGCACCAAGAATAATTGCAGCGCTACCTATGGCAATGTTTATATATCTCTTGGTGTAGCTTTCTATAAATCCAAAAAATTCAACCAATCCAATGCCGATAAGAAAATAACATATAAATATCCCGGCGGTGAATGCCAGCCCTATTGCGAGTATAGATTTTTTCTTTGCTCTTTCAAGATATGATATAAAAAATACAAGAGTTGCAAAAGCGCACGGGTTTATCCCATCAAGCAAGCCAGCGACTATAACGCTCAAGAGAGTAAATCCCCTAATTATGTTTTCCGCCCCCTCAATTGCCCCCTCTTCAACACTTGGATAGCCTATCCCGCTACCCAGATATTTTTTTATTTCATTTTCAAAATCACTTAAATTCTCCTTTATAAAATATTTATCTCCAATAAATGCTATTGCGTCATATGGATATTCAACTCTATAAAAATTGTAGTAGTTAAGTAAAATTTCCTCATTTTTCTTTTCTTTCAAATCATAAATTTTTATTTCGAGAGGGTAAAAATTGCCTAATAGTTCAACACTTCTTTTAAAATTAACACAAATTGGGCATGTTGATTTATAAAACAAAACAACGCATATCTTTTTCTCTTTATACCCATATGGAAAATCTATACCAGCTTTTTCATAATATTTTGCTGTTGAAATTATCTCATCTATATTTTCTTCAAAAATTATACTTTTATTTCCTATAAAAATAATTGGGTTGGATAAATCAAAATTACCCAAATTTTTTATTATACTCCTGTTTTCCTCATAACTTAAATCCAGTTTCTCTATTTTTGTAAAACTTATATTTTCTTCAAGAGCATTGAGAATTTCATTAACATCATGAAGCGAGGGGTTATATGCAATAAGAATGCAAACTGGTTTTGGATAAACCAATTTCCCATTATCCTCAATTAAATTTTCAATCTCAAAATCCTTAATTTCATTCAGAAAATTTTTAACTTTTTCCTTT
>Ga0272448_1003466_pt1 | contig 18773 bp, 23 predicted proteins | sample YNPCB0191_FD_202220 | JGI IMG/M metagenome (GOLD analysis project Ga0272448, IMG submission 202220) | Hot spring sediment microbial communities from Yellowstone National Park, WY, United States - YNP-CB-019-1 | ecosystem: Environmental > Aquatic > Thermal springs > Hot (42-90C) > Sediment... | reverse complement strand
ACAGGAATGAGCCTATTGTTCATAGTATTAAAGAAGTTGATAATAGTTATAATTGGCATGGCACTATTGTTAAGTTTTACAGTAAAGCAGATTTTAATAGGGCTTTAAATTATATTGTTAAGTATTTGCAGTTGACTAATATTGTTTGTCCTTACGCTAGTGTAAAGTTTACTTTTAACGATAAAGAAATCTACAATTACAAGAGAGTTACTGATTTGATGCCTGAAGTTCCCAGAGAGGTTAAGTGGCATCCTCATGGTGTTGATGCTGAAACTGTCCGTGAATTAGTTAATAGTTGCGATAAGGATTTGAAGTTGAGTGATTTTCTTGTTAAGTGTTTTCAACGTGTTGGTTATAATATTGCTAAACATTTCTTAGAACATTATGGTTTACAGGATGTTAATGTTGGTTCTTTAACTGATTATAGTATTAGCAAACTTACTGATTATTTGAAGGATTTTGATGAGTTTATTTCTCCTACTACTGAATGTTTAAGTGTTATAAGTGAGGATATTTTGAGGCAGAGTTTGTTTACTCGTTTTGAACCTCTTTTTGTATGTTATAGTAGTCGTAAAGGTGTTTATTCTGGTCATCCTTTTATTGTTGAGTGTTCTTTAGCTTATGGTGGCAAACATATTGAGAAATTACGTAATGCTGATAAGGACGGTTTTATACTGTATCGTTTTGCTAATCGTATTCCATTATTGTATGATGAAAGTAGCTGTGTATTGAGAAGAGTTTTAAATGACATTAACAAGAACGTTTATAAGCTGACTGAGGAAGATACAGTACTGTTTGTTGCTAACTTATCTAGTACTAAGGTGCCATACAAGACTATTGGTAAAGAATGTATTAGTGACGCTTACGAGAACGTTAATCATGCTGTTAAACTGTGCTATCAAGATGTACTAAGAAAACTTAAAGAGTTTGTTGTTCATAAAAAGAAGTATGAGGCTAATGTTAAACGTAAAAGTGTATTGAAGAAATATCTTGAACATATCAACTTCTTTGTATGCGATACTTTAGGGAAAAATAAAATTAATATTGAAGAAATATTGAAAAATGTAACAAAAGAATAAGAGAGAGCGTGTAAAATATGGATGAATTAGCTGATGACTGGTATAATGAAGTTTTTGAGGTTTGTCCTGAAATAGAAAGATGTAAAAAGAAGGTTAGTAGAATGTATTTTGAAAATGTTTGCTTAAGTCGTCTTAAAGGTGAGAAATGTATTAAAGAGAAAAAGTTTTGGGTGTATTGTACTCCTAGAATGTGGTATCTGACTTGTCATATAGATAGAGTTTGGGAGAATAAAGAGTTAATGAACAAGTTTCATAATGAACAGAGAAGTATATTTCATAAGTTAATACATATATTAAAGAGGAGATGTCTAGGTGAGTGAAGACATATCTGAAAGAATAGAGTTTGCAAAGGAACGTGTGAGTCAAATATATTATACGATACTGAAGTTGGTTAGTGAAGACACTCAGATGACAACTAGGAAGTTGAGGGCTTTGTTGTCTAAACAGTTCAATATTTCTCCGAGATATGCCTACGACTATATTGATGTTGAACTAGCATTAGAAGAAATAACACATGATGGAAATTTCATAGTTTTAACAGAAAAAGGCTGTAAACAACTTGGAATAGACTATAAAGTGTACATGAACAAAAGGGTGCTATCTTTCATACCACAAAAATACCAAAAATAAAAGAGGTTCTATAATTTTAGCGATTTCGCTTTTTCTCTCCATTTGCGATAAATTTCTATTGCTTCCTGCTCTGTTATCTTACCTTCTTTAATCATTTTTCTTAACTTTGTTTGAACAACTACAGGAACTTCAAACACGCTAAACTCTATTTCCTTTTCACTCATAATCTATCACTATCTCTATTACTGTCCCTCTAATATATAAACTTTTCTGAAGAAACCCAATTGAAAATCGCTAGAACTTAAATAATAATTATTAATAATAATATTCTCTAGCTGTGTGTGTTCTGATGTGTGTGTTCAGTAAAATCGATGTGTTTTGATGTTGAAGTTTGGAGAAGTGTACAGTTAAACGGAAACATTGACGAGTTGTATGAGAGTATTGAAAGTTGGATGGAACCTATGAAAGCTTGATGTAAATGTATCTAGATAATCGGAAACTTTGACAGTTGAATTTTAGTGTATGATAGTTGTAATTGGTAATCTTATGTGTTTATATTATGATTATCAATATTAGTAAGATTATTAATCTTTTCGGGAGTGTTTAGTTATACATGGAAGTGTTAATTGGTTGTTGAGTTTGTTCTTGTTTTGTAGGGTTTGTTATAGTAAAGTTTATATGTGTGTTACTGTTATATGATTGTTGAGGTTAGAGTGATGTGTCAAGTTAGTAAGCTAAAAGAGATAATAGAGTATCGTGGGCATACGCTTGATGTAAATGATGTGAGAGAGCAATTGCAATCGTTCAAGAATAGTGATGGTTCGCCTTACTTTTCTGTTGGTGAACTTGAAAGACAAGTTCAAAGATATATTGTGAGATGGAAAAGATGTATAGGAAGAATGGAAGGAAGTGTAAATCGAGAAAAGTATCAGGGTTTTAGGTTAGCGTTCTATTTGAAGGAGAGGCAGTTGTATCCTGAAGCATTTGAAACTAAAGTAGATGATAGAACAGCAGAATTACTTGTAAAGAAGTTGTATAGACATTTTTATGAAAAAACTTATAAACTACTGTGTTAAGAAAGGATATATAAAGAGGAATTTAAATGAAAGAGAAATGTGTAATTTGTGGAAAAGAAATAATCGGTTATGGCAATAATGCTGAACCTGTAGCTGAAGGAAGATGTTGTGATGTCTGTAACATTACAGTAGTGATTCCAGAACGTCTTAGATTAATAAGGAGGAGAGAAAAATGAAAAATCCAAAAATAATAGATGAACACATAAAGATTCTGAAAAAGTATTCTCGTTATAAGAATTGGTGGTTTAAAGTTGAAATTCTTGCCTCAACAAACCCAATTTTATGGGTTTCTCCTACAGAGGCTAGTGGATACTTGTCGCTTGATGAAGCAATCAAACTGAAAGAAAAATATGAGAAAAGTGGAGAGAAGGCAAGAATAGTTTTACATGAAAAAAAGCATATTTTAAATAAAAGGAGTTGATGATGTATGGGATACTATGTTGGTGATTGTCCAAACTGTGGCGCAAGATTGATAGTAGAATATGAGAAGGCTAATAATTATTTTGAACTTGACTTATCGTCGTCGCATCTTGAGATAACTTATATTGTTAAATGTTGGAACTGCAATAAAATTGTAGAGGCTACAATTTGGGCAGATATTGATGAATTTCCTTTGAAAATTAGTTTAGTTCCAGAAGATGTAAAAGAAAGATTTGTTGCAATTGAAACTAGAAGTTTGAGAGAGGAGCGTAAATAAAAGGGTTAGGATTAGGACTATAAAAACTATGTCAAAGAGTTGAGAAGTATGGTTATATGGTTTAACGTTAAGAAAGCAAGAGATTTCCTATTAAAGAACGGTTATGTCTATACTCTTCGACCAAAGAAAAGACGAGAGGGAATAGATATTCTAAGTTACGGTGGTTTCGGAAAGAAAGGCGTGGTTTATGTTATTTTTGTTAAAGAAATAAAAAATGACGTAGAATTAAGAGAGTTTGTAAAAGACAGCGGATTTGAATCTGTTCAAGAATGGAGAAAAGAAGCAGGAGAAAGTCGATTTTTATATTACGTGTTTACCTTAGAAGAGAGGTAATAGTCTTGGGATTAATCAAAGCTAAGGGAAATATGTATCCTTTTTGCGATTTCACATGGAACCCTTTAGGTGGTAAATGCTATCATAGTTGCGGTTATTGTCTCCCTGAAGATACTTTAATACTGATGTCTGACTTTACATGGAGGTCTATAAGAGATGTTTCTATTGGAGAGGAAGTTGTTGGTATACAAAAATTCGGTCGATATTACAAATTTGTTTCGAGTAAGGTCACTGGTAACTCTAAAAGAACTGGAGAGACAATTCTAATTAACACATCCGAGGGGTCTTTAGAATGTACGCCAGAACATCTGCTTCTAGGTGACACTTCAAAAACTTATTCATATCGGTGGAGAAAAGCTTCACTATTTGAAGAGGGGAATTGGATTGCATTTCTAAGAAAACCACAGCGAGATTTTGATAAGGATTATATATTGGGATGGCTTTCTGGATATACTGAAGGTGATGGATGCTTTTTTGACGCTTTTAATCAATGGAACAACTATTCGAGGCGATTTGAGGCGGTATCTATAGATTCTGAAATAAGAAACTCTCTAAAAACTAGAGCTAGTATGTTTGGAATAAATCTTACACTTGGTGTTAAACAAGGAAAATACGGGAATCATCTGATGATGAAATCATATCGAACTGAAGAGGTCAAAAAATTTGAAGAACTTTGCTCTTATATTTCAAATTCTTCGCTAGAATATCATAAAGGTTATCTTGCAGGAATATTTGATTCAGAGGGGACAACATGTGGGGGTGCAACAATAAGACTATGTAATGAAGATAATACTGTCAGGTCTCATATTGAAGAAAGTTTAGAAAGATTGAATTTCCAGTATGCTAGGGAGAAAAGTTCAATTCGGGTTATAGGAGGGTTTAAAGAAATTCTTAGATTTATTTTAGATACTAATCCTGTATTACTGAGAAAGAAAGAAAAATGTTTGTTTCAACATACACTTAAGAGGCTTTCAAAAGCCTGTGTTACTGATATTAGTGCTGGAAATGAAAAGATAGTTTATAATTTAGAGACTAAAACGGGAAATTTTATTGCAAATGGATTTATAGTTCATAACTGTTATATGTCTAAAATTGCTGGTCATTATGGTTTAGCAAAATATTTTGGAGAACAAAGACTAATAACTGCTGAACTCAAAACAGAAATGCACAATTTAGAAATTAGTCGAACAATAAACTTGCCTTTTGTTCCAGAAGATAAAGCAGTAATATTTGTATGTAGCGGTAATGACATGTTCACTAATTATACGCCGACTGAAGCAACTAAAACTATACTGTTAAAATGTAATGAAGCACCTGAAAACTATTATTTGTTTCAAACTAAAAATCCAATAATGTTTCTACAATATGAAGATTTATATCCTCCAAATACTATTTTAGGGATAACTGTTGAAACAGATAATGATGAACTTGTCAAACCAATAACTAAAGCACCTTTACCAACTGAAAGACTACACGATTTTGAAAAAGTACAACACAGTAACATTAAAGCTTACTATATGATAAGTATAGAACCTAAAATGAAATGTAACCCAGAAAGATTTGCAAGTTTACTAAAACGATTATATTTGGATTTTGTCAGCATAGGAGCTGATAGTGGAAAAAATCGTTTACCAGAACCTTCAGCAAGTGAAGTTTATGAGTTATTAGATTTGCTCAAACAGTTCACTTTTATAGTGCCAAAGAAAAACTTAAATAGATTATTAAATAAAGAAAAGAATTAGGTGGACAGAATGAATAATATTATCAAAGTTGCAGAGTCAGTCTATGAACAACTAAACAAAAAAGAAATACCAAAACTATATGTTCCAGATAGAACCGCTAAAAATGTTAAACTTTCAGAAGAAGGCTTAACCTTAGGCTCTCACAAGTTTGTTAGAAGTGCTGGTAAACTTTCAACAGTTAAACCATTTGCACAATTATGTTGGCTAACATGGTATATAAACAAAGAATTACTATCAACAAGTAGAACAACAACTTTAAGAGACATTTACTATACTAGTATGGGTTTTGAAGACATAAGTTTCCAAGAGCAACATGAAAGTAACAGCATAATAGAAGATTTAGAAGCATTAACAGGATTAACAAGAGAAAACTTCAACATTTACCCTAAAGAACGAGCAGTAATATTCGGAGACGCAAAATTCAGATATGTCCAACCTAGACCATGGATTCCACATACAGACAAAATATACAGTTTAAACGAACATCCAGATGGTTTAGCAATAGGACCAGAACTAACAAGTAACACAGAATTCTTAGAAGTAAATGCTGATAAGATTATTGTAGCTGAAAAACAAGCAGTATTCAGAAGATTCGTGGAAGATGGAGTATACAAAAAATATAATGCTTTGTTAGTTTTCAGTGAAGGGCAACCACCAAGAAACTGTAGAATACTAATAAGAAAACTAAGTGAACAGTTTAAACTTCCAGTGTTTGTGTTGACAGATAGTGTGATATATGATGAACCAATAATAATCAAAAATGGAAAAGGAATTATCAGTTTTATGAAAATTGGAGAGTTCGTTGATAAGCTTTGCGAGGAACAAAATTCAGATAGAACTATTCTTTTACCTAATGAATACTTCACCCTAGGTTATGATTTTGCCAAGCAAAAAATGGTTTGGACACCAATTTATTATGTTTTCCGAACAAAGAAACCTAGAAAAATCTGGAATATAAAAACTGAGGCTGGGAGAGAGCTCAATGTAACAGACGGTCATAGTTTATTTATATTTAAAGACGGGGAAATAAAAGTTATTAGTGCAAAAGATTTGAAAGTGGGTGATTTCTTGGTAATACCAGAACGACTTCCACCTATTTGTGGTGATAAAGAGTTAACTATTGACTTTCTGAAATTTTTACGATATACCGATACAAAACTAAAATTTGGTAGATGTAAATATTGGGTCGTAGATAAAAGCGGTAACAAAATAATGACATTGAGAAGATTTCTCAAACAAAACATATCAAATAATGATTATTATGTACAGGTTTTTGATTCTAATACAATGACTTTAAAAAAGATACCTACAAAGATAACATTCACAAAAGAACTTTGTTGGGCTTTGGGGTTGATGTTGGCAGAAGGAAGTGCAAGCGAAAGATATTTTGGAATCACGTTATCTAAACAAGAAATGGAACGTGCACTCAAGTTTAAAGATATAATTGAAAAAACATTCGGAGTTTCAGCCCGGTTAGTCATAAAGCACAACTCTATTAATGTGTCTATCGGAAATACTTTTCTTGCACAATGTCTACGTCATTTAGGATTTAAACCGGGGCGTAGAACTAAAGTGATTCCTAAGATAATTTGGAATTTACCTGGAGAACATCAAATACAATTTCTGAAAGGTTGGCTGGAGGGAGACGGTCATCATGATAGTGTACAAGCACTATCATGTGGTTCAGCTAGTTCTCAACTCGTAAATCAAGCATCATATTTGCTGTTAAGCCTCGGAGTAATCTCAAGTATTCTTCCGCCTAAAACTCAAACTAAATACCCTTTTTACACGTTACAAATACCTGCTAAGTCAATACAAAAAAACTGTTCTGAGTTATACTGGAAGCCATGGGAACCTATAAAGCATATAAGTAGTCATCATTTTTCAATACCACACAAAGAGTTGTTGCCCTTATTCAAAGAAATAAATGATTACTATCAACTTGGAATGCAAAGTACAAACAAACGTATTTCTAGACAAAGATTATTGAAACTAGTGAACAAAGATATTGAATACCTGACTAAAGCATTAGAGGGAAAATTATCACATGAGCAATTCCCTATTTTCTCTCGTAGGTTAAAGCATATGAGCTTAAGTATTGAAGAAGCTATTGATAAACTTAAGAAGTTAAAAGAGTTTTTAGAAAGTGACTTAACGCTAGTAGAAGTAAAAGAAATCAATATTAAAGATTATGAAAATTACGTATACGATTTAGGAACAGCAACAAACAATTTCATAACAGGGTTTGGGGCAGTATTGGTGCATAATTCAGACCCGTATGGATTATCAATATTTCTGACAATAAAATATAATAGCATTTCACTAGCACATGTAAAAGGATTAAACGCCATGAATGCAAAGTGGATTGGCATATATCCACAAGACATAATAGACTATAAACTGCCAGTAGACCCTAAAAAAGGAAAATTCTCAGACAAAGACACAAAAAGACTATACGATTTAATGAAAGACATAAGATGCAAAAGTGACCCATTCATAATGCAACAACTAAGAATATGGGACAAACTCAAAAAGAAAGTGGAGTTAGAAGCGTTCTCAAAATATGGAATCAATTTCATAAGTGATGTCTACCTAAAAAACAAGCTAAAGGTTGGAGCATAATTGAAATACTTATCAAAACACAACTGTTCAATATGTCATCAATCAATGTTCTATGATGATGAAACGAAAATAATGGAATGCGGATGCGGAAAAATCAAAATAATATTCATAAACACAGAAGACTTCATATCATTAAATCTAAAAAATGAAAAATCAAAAACTCAAAAACAAAAAATTAACAATAATCTTTAAAACAGACTTCAAAAACCATACACAATAAAAGACGAAACATAGGTGCACATTCTTTTTAACGTATTCCTGTATAAAACAAATTCTGAAAGAACATTCTTTATACATGTTCAATTCATAAAAATTTATATACTTTTACTATGAATTCATATTGACACTAAACGGAGAGCTAATCTTGTCTCAAAAAGAAGAAGTTATATATGTTCCAACAATAAAGAAAGTCAAGATAACTAAAAGTGTCAAGAGTGTCAAAGGCAAACAGTATCCTCAATATGTTCTGACTATTCCTAAAGAGTTCGGGTTTAAAGCTGAGGAGAATGATTTATCTGAAATGGTTATAACAGCAGACGATATTATCCTTGCTATTCCAACTAAACTGTTGCATTCTTCAGATGAAGAGAAAATAAAAACAGAAGTAACAACAATACTAAAATGGCTAAAACAACATTCAGGCTCTCCGTTTATTAAAAAGAAAAGGAGAAAAACAAAACATGGTTAGAATATTCAATTGGCAAGACAAAGTAGAACTGCACTTGTCAGATGATGGAACATCTATAACAATGGTTAAACCTAGAAAAACTACAACAGCAATACTAATCAGAGGGGAACCAGAAGAATTTGCACAAAAATTCTTTGTCAGTTTATCTAAAACAAAAGACAAGTATGGAACACCAGTATTTGCGGTTTCAGATGAAGAATTAAACGATTGCATAAGACAACTTGCTGATTTCTTAAGAGGAAAAGAAGAAGCAATATCATTAGAGTTTGCAGAAGAAGAAAAACCAAAAGAAGTAACAGAAATAACAGTACCATTAACGAAGTTTGCTGAAACTAAAGTTGAAGAGAAACCTAAAGAAGAAAAGAAAAAAGAAGAAATAACAACAGTAGATGTCAGTCAACTAATAATGAGAGCGCAAGAACTGACACGTCAAGGAAAAACAGTACAAGAAGCACATGAAATAATAGAAAAAGAATTCAATGTGCCAAAAGAAGTCTTAGCAAGTGTTTTACCCATACCTAAAGAAACAGTGCCTCTTGAAAAAATGATGAAAGAAGTAAAACCACCAGCACCAACACCTACACCAACTCCGGCACCAGCTCCAACAGTACCTACAATGACTGCGACTGTTTATGAGGAAATAGAAGGATACGAATACATAACAAGCAAACATCTAGAATGGCTAGAAACATTAGCACATAAAGTCTACAACAACATAGACAAAGATACACTTTTCAAAAGATACATAAAAGAAGCAGAACAACTAAAACAAAAAATACCAGCAAAAACAGGAGCCTTAATAGCTCACATACTCTTCGATGAAGCTAGTAAACACAACATTATACAGTTCATTAGAAGAAGAGTATTTCATTTAGTGTTTCTATACAGAGAAAACGAAGATTTAAGATACAAAGAAGTATTAGCAGACAAGGCAATAGAAGGCTTAAAAATAAACAGATGCTACAGAATACCTGAACTAAAACTTGAAGCGAGACTAATAGCAATGACTTTCCCACCGTTCTTAAGAGATGTCAGTTCATACAGTAGTGATATGACTGTAATTTCAAAGATTGAACCAATAGCTGATTTACCAGCAATACCAATAGCAGGAACACACAGAGTATTTGAACCAATAACATTAAGAGAAGCAATAGACAAAGCAAAAGAATCACCAACAAAAGAAATAACAGATGCAATATATGCCACAATAAAACAAATAAACGAATGGGGACAAGGAACAGGAGCCTTCTTAGCAGTACACGACGGAAGCGACCCTAACTTACCAGTATATGCAACAAAAATTAAGTTGCCATATGAGAATCCTTTTGATTTAGATGAGAACATCATTGCTAACAGTGTGGACAAGTCAATACTATGCTATGGGATATTAACGTATAACGAACCAAGAGGAAGAATAAGCGAAGGCTTAACAATAACTCCAATGTTCATATCATTCGTAGAATAACTCTCTTTTAAACATTCTAAGTGAACAGAAATGCCAATTGTAGCAAATAAAAAACCAGAAGAAACCATCAAACATAACCCCTCTTTTTCTAATGTTTCTGCATTTTCTCAGATACAGAGACCACAGTTTAAGTCAACATTCAGAAAACCAATACTAGAATATCAATACAGAACAATAACATTCACAAGTCCAAGACTATCAGAAAAAATAACAATAGAAAACGGAATAAACCTATTCTATGGAGACCCAGAAACGGGAAAAACAAGCAGTTGCATGAACTTAGCTTTTAACGCTTTAGAAAAAGGAATGAAAGTAATATATTACGACACAGAACACGGCGTTCATCCGGACAGAATAATGCAAATATATAAAAGTAACAATTGGTCATTCGACATCAACTTATTATATAGAACTTTTGTGTATCCAGATAAACTTGACTGGAGAAAACTGTTTGATGATGTTTCAAGAATAATATCACTAGAAAAACCTGACATGCTAATAATAGACAGTTTTACTCCAGTATTTATGAAAGATTTTACAGACCCAAGTAAACAGAGAGATAAATGGAACATAACTAATGAACGTGAGAACCTTGTTTATAAGTTGTTTGAGTCTGCACATGACAATAAAATAATAGTTGTAATAGTGTGTCATGCTAAACAAGTAAGCAAAAAGAAAGAAGATGTTGAAAAACAAATGAAAATGCTTGCTAGTGAACCAGAACTGTTTGCTGGAGTAGGTAGAAGATTTGAGTATCTGGCTAAACTTTGGTTGTATTTCATTAAGATAATAGATGAAGAAAGTGAAATGAAAAGGTATATGGTTATAACACGTAGAAAAGTGGGAGAAAACTTTTACGAGTCTAAAGAGAAAATAGAGTTCAAAATATCAAACATAGGAGTAGAATAAAAATGCCTATTATAACAACAAGAAAGTCTGAAGTTCCTGAACCATTAACAGGTGAACTCTTATCTAAAAAACTAATACAAAAAACAGAAACAATAACAAAAATAGAAAACAAGTATTTACCAGAAGAAATAGTAAAAACATGTGAAAATGCAGTTAAACTTTACAATTTATTTGAAACAAAACTACCAACAACTGGACACATAGCTTTAATGACAGCTTCACAATTGACAAGTATGTGTATAAACATGGATAGACAATTCAATTTAGCGTTTGGAGCACCAGTAGGACAAGGAAAAACAACAGTATTATCACAATTTTGTACTATACCATTCGTTAATTACATGAACAGAACAACATATGCAGATTATATGTTAATGCACTGTGGAAAATTCTTAAAAGCAATAGGTAAAAGATTGCCTCATGGCGTTAAATATGATAAGCGTGCTAAATGGCGTGACGGGGAACCTGTTATAGATGTTAGTGAAGCTGAAGATAGAATAACAGATAGAGTTGACATTATAACAGATGGAGAATCACTCTTTTATCAAACTGACCTAGAAAAACTTTTACAATTCTGGAATGCAATTTTAGAACAAGGATTTTACAGAGGAGGAGACCAATACAGCGGTCATTATGTAATAGGAACTCCAGAAAACCGTGTAAGACACGGCTTGGCATTAGCTTGCACAACAGACAACTTCAACAAATACATTCTGACAGATATTGGATGGAATAGTAGGTGTGTTCTTGCGGTATGGGAAAACTTAGACTGTGAAAACTTGTACATTAGGCATGGAATAAGAAATAACCTGTTAGATGATAGTCCAGAGTTTTATTTTGAAGTTAGTAAAATTCTTAGTCATTTGAATCCTAAAAAGAAAGTAACAATAGAATACAGTGGAAACGAAGTGGAACAACACATTATAGAGCTAGAAAACAGTCTAAAAGAAATTAGACTTGAAAAGCCCGGATTAAGAGCAACAAAAGATGTTAAGAGAATACTTAGGGCTTTTGCTTTTCTGAATTTAGATTTTAAGGTTAGGTATGAACATGTCATTTTTGTTAAAGCATTAATAAATAGTTTATGTAAGAGAATACAGGTTGGTGATGAATATAGGGATTTGGGTAGTAGATTACACTTCATAGTAAGTTTATTGAACTATTTAGGCTATAATGAGAAGGAGACAATTCAATATCTAACTCAACATTTCACATGGTGGAATAGTAATAGTAAGTCGTTATATACTGAAGAAGAAATTAAACGTGCCATGAAGGAAGTAAACATTGACTGAAATACTCCTCAGACTTGACAAGAAAACAATTAATGAATCAGCATTCTTCAAAGCATTAGACACGTTTCTAAAATTGTTTCCTGAAAAAGACAAGAACTGGTTTGACAGAAGCGTTATGAGAGTTTACGATGTTATCTATTTGTATAAGAGTGGTAACCGTAAAGAGTTTAAAGTTTATAGAAATGAAAAATTAGATAAGTACGAAAGTAAATTCTCATATTACAGAGTTTATTTGTACAGTCATAATCGTGGATGGTGTAGCTGTTTCTATGGCAAATATGGACAAGAACGAATGGTTCAACTCTGCACTCATATAGGAGCATGCATACTTTTCGATTTATATGTTCAAAATCTAATGCAGAGTGCATAAAAATGCCGTATAACGATAAAGTTTTGAAATCATTAGACATGGCATTAAACTACTACAACAGTTCACTTTCAATAATAAACACTGCAAAAGATAAAAAAGTATTAGAAAACCATTTTTGGCATGTACTTTCAGAGTTAGAATATACTTTATTTGTTTTATCTTTAATGTTTAACAAAGAAGAATACGAACAGTATTTACCTAAACAAAATGAAATGGAAAAGAACAACACGCCTATAAGTAAACTGTTAACAGATGCTAAACAGTCTGTTATAAACAATAATGTATTCGAAGCATACAAAAACGTCTACATGGCAAGATATTACGCTACTAAAATTTATAATTTATTAAGGAAGAAATAAAAATGAAAAAGAAAGAATGTCCAGAATGTGGTTCAGAAATGAATATAGAATACAGACTTGACCAGTTTAACGATTGTGAGTATATTCTTTACATCTGTCCAAAATGCGGCTATACTAAAAGAAGGTTAAGATTATGACAGATGAAGTTAGAATGTTTAGACATTTAGATAAAACTTTAGATTTTGTTAAGGTAGTAATTCATTTAAGTGATGAAGTTACAATGGTGAAAACAAAAGATGGTTATATTGTTAAAGTGAAAAATTTGAGGTAGGATAAATGAGTGGAGGAGTAGAAGATTCTGAAGATGAGAGAGTTAAAACTAAAGCTTAAAAACGGTTATTCAGTTGTAGTTGCACTTCCAGATTATTTATTTAACATAGTAGAAGTGAACCTTAAAAGGGCTATAACAGAAAATAGAATATACACTAACAACATTAAATCTGACATTTGCTATGTTTGTGCAATCAATCAAACACATTTAAGTGCAGAACAATTAGAGTTTGTAAAAAGAGAAATCTGCAACAAATGTAAACTCACAATTCCATATATACTGCAAAGAGTAACAAGCATATGCTCTTTCAACTACTGTGATATAGCATGGTACCTCGACAACGTTTATGGTGTTCCACAAGTAACTAACAGTTTCATGCTTGAAGGTTCATTAACACATGCAATTGACAATTTACTAACAGAATACTTAGATAACCAAAACAACTATAAAAAATTCAAAGAACTTTATCCAGACAGAGATTTAATACAACAAGAAATACTAAAAATAATAGAAAACGAACTTTTAACTAAAGCGTTAGAAACAGTTGAAGAATCCGTGCCTGAAGATTTAATAGCATCTACAACGGAAAGAATGTTTAATTCTGTTTTGGAAGAGTTTGCTGAAGTAAATGCTTATCGTATATGTCATAACATTGAACACGAAGGAGAATATCATAAAATAGTTAGTAGAAAATGGACTGAGTTAAAAACAGTAGGTTACTACAACAATAATGATGTTAATTTATTTCTTGTAGGACACATAGACAAACTATACAGACTAAACGATAACACTTTTGTGATTAGAGATGTCAAAACAACTAGAACATTATTATTATCTGAAACAGAACAAGGCTCTTTCTATGACACTCAATTACAGTTAGGCGGTTATAAGTATTTGCTTGAACAGTTTTATGGAGTAAACGTTAATGTAATAGGAGAAATAGAATTAAGCAGATACTTCCAAGTGTTGCCAGTACTGTGCGATTCTAAAGGATTCATACAGGTATGTGATACAATATGTAATTTTATAAAGAACATGAAAATGCCAATAGGAAGACCAAGAGGTTCACTATGTACAGTTGAAACTTGCTCATACTTCAGTATATGCGAAGACAGATTCAAAAAGAGGAGATTATGATGTTACGTAGTATATTAGCAGAATACAATATAACGCCTTTACTGAAATATTTAGACAGACTAATACAACTGTTTGAGGGTTACAATAGAGAGTGGCAAATACGACATGAAAATGGACAATACATTAAACCATTCTTCATAAATTCTCCACATGACATTATAAGTAAAGCAGAATATAAACCACTAAACACTTTCGAATTAACATTTTCTGTACAAAAATTTAATGATATAAACTCTCATGGTTTTTACGATTGGGATTTCATAGTAGACATAGATGAATGTAACCTAACAGAAAGAAAACAAATATGCAAACAAATAACAAAACTCTTAGATGAATTCAACATAGCATACTTAATAGACAATAGAATGCACATTTGGACACCGACATATACTCATTATCTAACTGAAAATTGGAGTCAGCTATATAACAGAAGAAATGCATCATACATTAAAGAGTTCATATATGCATGCACAAACATAAAAGACATCTGTGAATTAGACGCTGGACTATGGTATGTAAACAGACACAAAATAAGATGTCCATACACTTTCCATTTAGAAACTAAACAACTACAAATATTTTATGATAACGATTTTAAACCTTTACCTTTCAAACAGGCAGAACAAATATGGAAAGGGGAAAACTTTTCATTAACAGAAAAAGAACAAGTATGCTTAGGATTCAACAAGTTCATAGACTACGCTTTAGAAATAGGCAAAAGCTTAATTGAAGGCTTAAACTTAAACAATATACCAATAGAAGAACACAACAGCATAAGAAACAAAAAATTGAGACCATGCTTTGAACATGCAATAAAAAATAATACTGAAATGTCGCATCAACATAGAATAGCAACAGTAAACGAAGCACTAGCAAGCGGATATAGAGACCCAATAGAAATAGCAAAACTGTTTAGCAATCAGTCAGACTTCAAACTGGAAAGAAGCTTATACCAAGTGAACGATATTATTAAAAGAACAAAGTTTATAAAGCCTTACAGATGCAAAACAATACAACATTTAGGATGGTGCATAAAACAAAAATGTAAATACTATAAAGGTGAATAAAAGTGTTCAGCATAGTTTTCAAAGACAAAATATTCGACGTTTCTTTAACACCAAGCGGATTCAAAATGAACACAAGAGGCACTAAAAAGTGGAATTATATAGACAAAGATGATATTAGAAACTTCATAGCAATACTAAACAACACAGGACAAATAAAACTAAGCATACCATTAACAGAAAGAACAGGTTTCATATTACCAAACGATATGAGTGTATTCAGAAACATAAGTTTACTAGTTAAACTGTTATATCCAGAAAATGTTTCAATAGAAGAAGGAAAAGCAATATTATTAAAAAGAATAAACTATACACATGAAGATTTCGTAGAAAGAAGAAACAAAATACTATTATCAGAAGACAGAACATTCTACATAGAAGAAAACAAGGTAAGAATAGTTGATAAAACACAAACAAAACTAACACAATTCGGTGTTGTAAATGCCTAAAGATTTAGAGTCTTTAAAACAGTCTGAACGTGTCAGACAAACAATTCTAACAAAATACGGAGAAATACCACTTAGCATATGGCGTATAGATTTCAGTAAAAACAAACTTGTACATGACATAGAAGAAACACAGAATAAAATTGCTGAACAAAAACATAAAAAATGGATAGAAAAAGGATTATACGATGAATCATTATATGAACGTTTCAGTATGAGTAGCAAGTCAGTACGTGGAAAAGATGCTGGACTAAGCATTTTCCCATATGATGTTGCAGAAAGAATAATAAAATTCTACAGTCAACCATACGATATAATATTAGACCCATGTGCTGGACACGCTACTAGAATGACAGCCGCTTTTAACCTTTCACGTAACTATATCGGTTATGATGTGAGTAAACGTTTCATGGAACACAACAGGAAAGTGTTAAAAGAATTATGGAGTAACACTCTCATTAAGCCTGAAATCGCAATAGTATTAAAAGAAAAAAGTAGCGAGTATATAGAAGAGCCAACAGATAGTATAGATATGATATTTACCAGTCCACCATATTGGTGTTTGACACCAGAAACAGAGATGATAACAAAAAATGGTTTGCATACTATTGAGCAGATAAATGTTGGAACAGAAGTACTGACTCACTTGGGAAATTGGAGAAAAGTAACACACGTCTTCTCTCGTGATGTAAATGAGTACATACTTAAAATTAAAACTTCTTGTAATTCCGTACCCATTAGGATAACTAAAAACCATAAGATGCTTGCTATTAAAACAGTACCTTGTCCATATACGGGTCAGCCATGCGTGGAGAATTGTGGTTATAGAAGGTCTCAGGAGCCACCTATCTCGACACATAAATGGCATTTGCATAAATGCAAAGAGTTTTACCGAGGTTACTGTATACAATTTCTTGAAGCCTATAAACTTGAAAAGAATGATTATGTATGTTTTCCTATAGACCGCACTGAAGTGGATGTAAAATATATTAAAATATCAGACTATGTTGGAAGTAGAAATCTAGAAGGAGACTTACTCATATTTAATGCTAACCAATTCGGTCGGACAGTTATTCCAAACAATATTGAAGTTTCACCAGACTTTATGAGGCTAGCTGGCTATTTTGTAGCTGAGGGTTGTACTACCTCAAAATCTACAGTTGTATTTACTTTTGGTAAAAACGAGCAGAATCTAATTGATGATACAAAGAAATTATTTTTAAAAATTTTTAATATCAAACTAGCGGAGAAACATGGTCCCGGTGTGGTGCATTTAATTGCTTATAATAAGGCTCTTATGCTTTTCTTTCGTAAGCTGTTTGGGAGATATTCTTATAATAAGCATGTTCCAGAGTTCTTTTTAAGGTTACCCTTAACTAAACAGAAAGAATTTCTAAGAGGTTATTGGTTGGGTGATGGATGCTACTCTGACTCCACTTTTGAAAGAAGTTATTGTGCTGTAACGACATCACCTTGGTTAGCAGAACAATTACGTATGATTCTGCATAGATTTAATATTTCCTGTGCAATTAGGATTCGTCAACCTAAAGATAACTATTTTGGAAAGAGAATTGTAAGCAGGCATGCACGTTTTGTAATAACTTTCTCCGGACGTAATGCTGGGATTTTTGATGATATAATGGGTCTTAAACATTTTGAAAATAAGGAATCTAAAAGTCATAGGAAGAATCCTAGGAATTATTCTGCAATGTTATTAGGTAACTATATGTGTTATCGCATTCGTGATATTTCTTATGAAAAATATCAGGGAAAAGTATACAATCTTGAGGTTGAAAATGATAATAGTTACACCACATTAGTATGTTCAGTACATAATTGTTTAGAATATTATGGGGATGAACCGGCTCAACTGGGATGGAATAAGACTTATGAAGAGTTTTTGGATGGTCTTAAGCGTGTGATGATGCAGTGTTTCAGAGTTTTAAAGCCTAACCGTTTCTGTATATTTAATGTAAACGATTTTAGAAAAGAAGGAATTTTCTATGCTTATCATAATGATGTCATGCAACTAGCAAAATATATAGGATTCCTAGTACATGATGTTGTCATATTAGATTGGGGTTCGAGTATCTTTGCATGTTTCGCCAGTCAAATAGAAGATTACAAAGTAACAGCTAAAGTACATGAATATTTAATTGTAATGAGAAAACCAGAAAAATACCATCTAGTATGGGAGAAGAAAATCTATAAACCTAATGTTGAAGTGTGCCCTAAGTGTAATAGTCAGATTGTTTTCGATATGATTAACGAAACACATGAAAGTGCAAAATGTAAATGTGGGTATTCGGTTACCAGAAATATTAAACAGGATGGTGTTATGCCTAGAGAAATTGTTGAAGCGGTAGAGAAAACTAAAGAAGTACGGTTCAACTTTGATGAGGAAATAAAGTTTGAATTTGAGTAGATAAGTATGTCATATCGAGAAATTTTCAATAAACAACTTAACAGACCAGTATTATCTCCACAACTTAAACAAGAGTTAAAACAGAGTATCTTAGAAGATGTTTCAGCATTTTTATCTAGTAAAAAGAATATGAGAGAAGCTATATCTGAACTTTTACATAAACAAAAACAGAAAGAAATAGAAAACAATTACAATAGACTCTTACAATATGAAAGAAAATACCTAAAA